>ENA-OPIQ01000020-OPIQ01000020.1-human-gut-metagenome-genome-assembly--contig:-NODE-20-length-54070-cov-3.205295_pt1 | contig 54070 bp, 47 predicted proteins | sample MGYA00241397_ERZ501640 | MGnify/ENA primary metagenome ERZ501640 (study PRJEB25962, sample SAMEA2042294) | human gut metagenome | biome: human gut; feature: human-associated habitat; material: faeces...
CTTTCCCTAAAGGCAAGCGGATTGCTGTCTTTGGTATTATCCCTTCCTGCAGACTGGAAATATTCGGTATCCGGTTTGACAGCTATCGTAAAAGAAGGAAAGAGTGCAGTTATGTCTGCGCTGAAAGAGTTAGAGGAGAATGGATATCTGAGTAGAATGGAATATAGGGAGAATGGAAGATTTCAGGGTGTGGAATACATTTTTTTGGAATATCCTGGCCAATTAGAAGATATAGAAAATCCAAAAGGCCATGAACAGATCATTCAGAAAATGCAGCGAGAAGTAGCCGAACGAATGCAGGAAGGAATGAAAGAAGAAAAAAGTACGTCTCAGAAAACAAGCAGAAATGAGGAATTACAAAAATTAAAAAAAGTCCATTCAGAAAAGCAGGAACAACCAGAGAAGCAAGATGAAAAAGACTTACAATCCCAGCATTTATCGAAAGAAAATCCATGTCTGGATTTTACGGAAATGGAAAACCGGTATACGAAAAATCCAGATCCGGTACAGCCATATCAGGATTTTACGGAAACCGATTTTCCGTATACGGATTTTCAACCACAAATAATTAAAGATATACCAATTAAAGAAAATGATATAGATAATCATATCATATCCTATCAATCAAAGATGAATAATATAAAGCGGGAAACAAAAAGAGATGGGATGGATCGGATATCTGCCTACCGGGAACTGATTCGGAAAAATATTGATTACGAGAACTACCCGCCGATCTATAACAAGCAGGAAGTGGATGAACTGATCGATCTGATTGTAGAAACCCTAATGCTGCCGCCGGATGCAGGAACAATTCGGATTGGAGGAAAGGAACGTCCTGTTTCGATTGTAAAAAGCATGTTCCTGAAGCTGGATAAAGATCACATCTGTTATATCCTGAAGTGCCTGCACAATACGGAAAAGAAAATCGGGAATATCAAGGCGTATCTTTTGACGGCACTGTATAATGCACCAATGACCATCCAGAATTATTATACCAATCTGGCTAATTGTGATTTGGCACCGGATAACAGGCAAAAGTAAAACGAAAGGAAGAGAAATGTGGGAAAAGGAAAAAGAGTAAAAATGGCCGTATCAAAAAAACAGCCAGAGAAAAAAAGGCAGAAAAAGAAAAGCAGCTTGTGGATCATAGCGTTGATTGCTGTTATTTTGCTGATTCTTGTTGGAGTCGTATTTTTGGTACTGCCAAAATTTCGAAAAGAAGCTGCACCGGAAAAACCGGAAACGATCAAGGTGGAAGCTGCAGAGAAAAGCTATGCTGCCGGAAGTCGGCTTTCAGAAAAAAATTTCCGCGTATACGGAATATCCGGGAAACAGAAACAGCTTCTGGATGCAGATACATACAGCGTGTCACCGGCTAAAGTGCCGGCACATGGCCACAGTGTTACCGTAGAGGTTTCCTCCAAGGCATATCCGGATATCAAGGCAGAGATAACAGTGCTTATTGACCGTGATGAAAGTGTTAGGTATAAAATCGGCAGAGAAAATCCAGATGATGTGGAGGCTATCCTGTATTCCAACGGGGATCTAGAAATATCCGGAAAAGGAAGCGTCCGGAATTTCAAATCAGATTCTGCGCCATGGAAGAAAGATTCTGTTAAACGGCTGACCTGGATTGATCCGGAGGCAGAAGTGGAAAGCATGGACTACTGGTTTACAGGAAATGACGAATACCTGGAAACATTGTGCCGCATTCCGGACACAGTGAGAAGCATGGTGGAAACATTCAAAAATGCCACAGCGATGACCAGTATGCCGGATATGTCTGGTGCGGTCCGGCTGGAAGATATTACATCCTGCGCAGAAGGGTGTATTGCACTGGAAAAGGCCATGGAACTTCCAGGGAATATAAAACAGGCAAAAAAAGCATTTTACGGTGATACGGCACTGATCGAGGGAGCCGATACAACAGCCTGTATGCAGCTGGAGAACATGGATTCTATGTATTACGGCTGTGTGGCCCTGGCATCTGTCCAGATTCCGGACAGTGCGAAGGAACTCTCGAATATCTGCAATGGCTGCGTCAACCTGAAAGAAGTGCATATCCCATCAGCTGCACAGAAAATGAACAGCAGTTTTTTCGGATGTACCGCACTGGAATCCATAACCGGTGAAATCCCATCTTCCTGTACGGATAGCGGGAACCTGTTTTCCGGCTGTAAGTTCCTGAGTGGAACACTTACCGTTTCCTGTACATCCAGGACAACCCTTTCAAGCTCGTTTTCGGACGCTGCAACGGCTGGAACAGGACTTACGATCATTTTACGGTACGATGCAGAAAAATCGCAGGAAACGGCCAATACGGGCTTCTACGGGGGAACAAAAAGTGCAGATGAAATCCTGAACGCATTAAAGGCATCTATGGAAGCCACATTCAGCAGCGGAAGCCATATTACAATAACAACAAATGCAGATAAAACAGAGGGGTGATTAGAATGTAATAAAAATGCAATATGAAAAATAGCAAAAGACTCTTGTAATTACGGAATTGGAAAGGTAATATGATAATATGATTCCAAAAAATGAAAAATGGGGAGAAACCATATGGACATGAAAGAGCTTCGAAAAAATGCAGAAAAAGTAATAGCAGAACGTTTTCCGGACTTCAATTTTTCCACACTGGACTGGGGAGAGCTTGATCCATTCTATCTGGAGCATCCGGAAGAAATACCGATTGAGCATGAGTTTGTTGGCTACCGGCAGGATGGTGATGTAGCGGAAGATTACCAGGGAAATCTGTATCTGATTCTTTGTGATCCAGGAATCCACCCGATCGGAAGTGTATGCATGGAACAGTCCGAACTGGACGATGCCGTAAAACTCGGAAAACGGGAAGATTATACCGGGGAACTTCTGGAAGAAATTCCGGAATAAAAAGTGAAATAACAAAACAAGGAATCCCGTGTCAAACGTTGACACGGAATTCAAACAGAAAAATCGGTGTCAATGTTTGACACGGACGGAGGAAAAAAGTATGAGAAAAAGAATCGCAATGGTACTTCTTGGCCTGAGCCTGGCAGTAGGCACACCGGCCGCAACAAATATGTTCCCAACCGTTTCTGCCCAGACAGTACAGGCAGCTGGAAAAACCGGATGGACGCAGGAGTCCGGAACCTGGTATTTTTACAAAGACGGTGTAAAACAGACCGGCTGGCAGACCTGGGATGGAAAAAAATATTATCTGAATGCAGACGGAACCATGAAAGCCAATGAGTGGATGATTGATACGGATGGATCGGTTTACTACTTCCGCAGCTGGGGTGGTGCTTACCTGAACTGCAAGGCAAGAATCAACGGCAGAAGTTATACATTCGGTGCAGACAGTAAGGTACAGGGTTCTCAGTGGGTTGTAAAAGGCGGAAAATGGTATCTGGTAAAAGACGGAAAAATTGCAACGGGCTGGCAGACCTGGGATGGAAATAAATACTACATGAATAGTGATGGAAGTATGCGCTCCAATGAGTGGAGACTGGATGATACCGGAAAAATCCGCTATCTCTGCAGCTGGGGTGGAGCCTATAAAAGCCGGTCTGCAAAGATCAATGGACGTTCGTATACCTTCAATAGTGCTGCAGAAGTAACCAACATGCAGTGGATCGTGATGGATGGACAGTGGAAACTGGCAAAAGATGGAAAAATTGCAACGGGTTGGCAGACCTGGGACAATAACCGTTACTATCTGAACGCAGACGGAACTATGAAAGCAAATGAATCTTTCACGGACGGGGGAAAAACCTATTTCTTCCGCAGCTGGGGCGGAGTCTATAAAAACTGCTGGCAGACTTGGAACGGGAAAAAATATTACCTGCATGATAACGGTGCAGCCTATCAGAATGAGTGGCTGAAAACCGGCGGAAAATGGTACTGGTTCCAGGCAGACAGCACCATGGCAGTGAACACAAGCTTTACATACAAAGATAACCTGTATTTTGTAGACGGAAATGGAATTATGCTTTCCGGATGCTGGAAAGAGGAGAACGGAGCAAAATACTATATCCGGAGCTGGGGCGGAGCCTGCAAGGATATGCAGATGAAGATTTCCGGAAAGACCTATTATTTTGGATCAAATTGCAAGATGGTAACGGATCAGACGGTAAACGGAAATTACTACGGAAAAGACGGTGTGCTTACAACAAAACCGGAAGCGAAACCAACAGAGACACCAAAGCCAACGGAAACACCAAAACCAACGGAGACACCAAAACCAACGGAGACACCAAAACCGACGGAAACGCCAAAGCCGACAGAGACACCGAAGCCAACAGAGACACCAGCAGAAACCGTTTATGCAACAAGCGTAACAATTACACCGAACAGTAATCTGGAATTAACTGAAGTTGGACAGACACTGCAGCTGGCCGCAACCGTATATCCGGAAAATGCAACCAACAAAGCGGTAAAATGGACTTCGGATGATCCAGAAGTAGCAAGCGTAGATGAAAATGGACTTGTAACCGTTCATAAAAAAAATGGTATGCGAAAAGTTATTATCTCAGCTGATGCAATGGGATCTAAGCCAGACGGAGGTGTTGTTGGAAGATACGTAGAAGTAAAAATTAATATCCCATATACCAACGAAGAGGCTCTTGGAATGACCGTTTACGATCAGGAAGTTTCCAGAAAGATTTTCGACCTGGTAAATGAAGAACGTGTCAAAGAAGGACATGCAGCTATGATTTGGGATGAAAAACATTGTTATCCGAGAAGCGTTGCCGCTGCCGGATACCATATCATGAGATCAATCACACAGCCAGGATACGGAACTTCTGATAATCTGGCCCTGCATGGTGGCAGACAGAACGGCTGCGGCGGTGGTCTGTCATATACAGATTCCGATGATCTTGCCCGCCAGATCTTCAACCTTTGGATGTCCTCTCCAGGTCATAAAGCAAACCAGATGGATGATTATAATGCATATGGAGCAATCGCTGTAATGTATGGACAACCGCAGGAGTATAACGGAAGAAAGATTGTGAATTTCTCAGCTGTATTTTCCTTCTCAGATCAAGATTATGATTATGCAACAACCTGGGAACATATGGACGATGGTATGAGTGATGTACTCGGCATGACAGAAAACGATTATTATCAGATTACAAACTACTTTATCCGATAAAAAAGAATCCCCTCTCGTAGACGAATTGCGAGAGGGGATTTGTATGTCGAAGAGGTAGTAAAATAGTCGATGGTATGTTATACTGAATCTAATCAGGTCAGAACGTGATAGGGATAGTCAGGTGGTTGTCTTTTCTGGAAACAGAAAGGGGGTAATGCCAATGAATACAATGGAAGTGTTGACGCTTTTATTGGTTGTCTTAGAGGCATTGTCCCACATAGATAACCATCGCAAGTAGAAAGAAGGCTATTCCCTACCGCAAATAGGGGATAGCCTATGTCTCTTGTTGCTCTTTGTAATAATTTAGATTATTTCAGAAAGGCAACCACCGACACTGGTATATCCTTGATTGCTTCTGATTTGATTATAAGCTACCAGACGGAAAAAGTCAAGCAGCATGGGGGATGCGCAGAACTTTGCGCATCCCTTTTTCGAAAGAAAGGTGAAAAAATGAATACTACGAAAAAAATAATAAACAGGATTGTAGTGTGTGGAGCTATGATTGCCATAGGCATTAATACATATGATCTGTAGAAAATAAGAAGCCAAGGCAGCGTTTTTGAAACGATATTTCAGATTCGCTAATTTTTTTATAAAATTTTTCGAGAAAATGTACCCTTTTTAGATGAAAATGTACCCTTTTTCAAAGAAATGTACCCTTTTCTGAAAAAATGTACCCTTGCACGTCATCAAAAGGTATGCTATGTTATACTTGCAAAAGAAGGAAAACAGAAGGGACAGCAGGTAGGACAAAAAAATCTTTCAATTGCTCGTGTCAATGATTGACACGAAAAAAAGGAATATGGGCTTTCATGCATCAGAACATGGTTTTCATGGGCTGGTGCATTTTTTATGCCCATTTTTAGGGGGTGACGCCGTTGCCCGGAAGAAGTGGCAACAAAAAGTAAAAAAGGAGAGAGAGGAAAAATGAAAACAAAAGTAATACACGCATTCCTATGGATTCTGGTTTGTATGGTGCTTGGTATTACCTGTTATCAGTGCCGTGATTTAAGGGGTTATGTGATTCTGTCAGGTTCTATGGAACCTGTGATTCCCACAGGATCAGTGGCAGTTGTGGATTCATCGAAGAGGGATGTACGTCCAGGAAATATTGCTACGTTTGAGAGGCACGGGGATCTGGTGACTCACCGGATTCTGTCAAAAACAGAAGAGGGATACCAGACAAAAGGGGATGCAAACACAGATCCGGATTCCGGAACCATTCCGGCAGAAAATATACGTGGAACATACCTGTTCTGCATTCCACATCTTGGATACGGATTTATGTGGGCAAAAAATCACATGTTTCTTACCGTAGGTTTTCTGGCGCTGTTCATGCTTCTGGTTTTCTGTTTTCCGGAGAAAAGACCTGAACCAAAGGAACGGGAACAGGTAAAAAAAACAAAAAGAAAAAAAGGAGAATTACGATTATGACAAAGAAAAAAGTAGCAGCATTTTTTACAGCAGCAGCACTATGCGGCGCACTGGCCGTTGGATCATCCATGGCATATCTGACAGATCATGATTCTGTAACCAACAAATTTTCTGTAGGTAAAGTAGACATCGTTGGCCATGAGCCGAACTACACACCGGATAATGATGGAAAAACCAACAATATCGTTCCGACCCAGGTAATCAAAAAAGACCCGCAGATCGAAAATGTTGGAAAAAATGATGCTTATGTATATCTGGATGTTTCTATCCCGATTGCAAAGGTGATTACTGTTAATGCTGCAGGTAACCGTTTGAATGGAGGCGTTGCAAAAGATACAGAGCTGTTCTCCATGAACAATGTTTCTAAGAAATGGACTCTGATGTACAACAAGCGTGTAGGAGATAATATGGTTTACACCTACAGCTATAATGAAATACTTGCACCTGGAAAAACAACAGATCCGATCTTTACAAGCCTGACAGCTGCCAATATTGTAGAGGGACAGCTGGATGGAAAAGATCTGAATGTGCCGGTACATTACTATGCAATCCAGGAACTCAACACCGGAGAAGGAACCACGATTCCACAGAAAGCAGCTTCCGCATGGAAAAAATATGAACTGCAGAACCAGGGCCAGGCAGGACAGATCACGACTCCGCAGTCTGACGAAAGCGGAAATAATGAGGTTACAACCGTTGATGGAAACGGAAATGCAGCATCGGATGAAAACAAAACAAATACCCCAGATGATGTTCAGGTTGAGCCGGAACAGGATGGAAACAACACTTTATCGTAAGAATACTTTAAATAACAGTCCGGAAAGCCATCCGGACTGTTCTGAAAAAGAAGGGAAAACAGCATGAAAAAAAAGAAAAAACGAATGCTGTCAATTGCCGGAATGTGCTGCTGCGGTTTTCTTGCAGCAGCCACCGCAATATCGGGATCTTCTGCTTACCAGACGGACCATGATGAAGTAGTAAACATTATCAGAACCGGGAATAACACTATTATTCCGGATGAGGATTTTCCGACACCGACACCGGTTCCATCCAGCGGATCAGTAGTAAAAAAAGTCAGGGCAAAAAATACAGGAGATGTACCTTGTTATGTCCGGGCATATATTACATGCAGTGAACCTGTAAAAGAGTTTACGGGACTTGATACCACAAACTGGGCTAAGGGAAATGATGGCTATTACTATTACAAAAAAGCTGTTCCGGTTGGAGGAACAACAACTTATCTGTTTACGGGGGTTACTGTTGCAGATGAATATGAGCAGGATAACCTGGAAGTAACAGTCTATGAGGAATCCGTTCAGACAACAGATGGTCAGAAAGAATACACTTCTTATCAGGAAGCATGGAAACGGTTTGGAGGAGGTGGCCAGTAATGAAAAGGAAAATTGCAATAGCAGCCGGAATTCTGGTCACGGCAGTAAGTACCATCAGTGGATCATATGCTTACTATCAGGACAGCGTTACCGTTACAAACCACATCAGTACCGGTGATGTAAACATTGGAATCCAGGAATACGAAAAAGATGGTGATACGGAAAAAGTTTATGCAGGACCGAAAGAGGGAATTGTTCTTCCTTCCCAGACCATTTCGAAAATTCCGAGAATCACAAATTACGCAGAAACCTGCTATATCCGGGTGAAAACCACTTATTCCAGAGAGGCATCGGATTCCGTGTCAAACGTTGACACGGAAAAGCCAGAGGAAGATTCCAAAACGGATGCAGACCCGAATGAAACGCCGGAAGCAACAGAAGAGACAGCACAGGAAACGACAGAAAATGCCGAAACGGAAGTAACACCAGCACCGGAAGAGCCAGAAAAACCGGAAATAACGCCTGAACCTACAGAAACACCTTCGGTGGATCAGGATAAGGAAACGCCTGCGGAGTATGTTCTGAGTGATGAAGAACTGGATGGAATTTCCGATGAATGGGTAAAACAGGGTGAGTATTATTACTATACGCAGCCGTTGAAAAACGGAGAATCCGCAGACTTTTTCCAGAACGTAACGATTCCTGCAGCGTGGACATCAAAAGCACAGGACAGGGTTCTTGGACTTACTGTGACCGCAGAAGCGGTGCAGGCAGCAAACTTTACACCGGATTTTAATTCGGAATCCCCATGGGGCGATACGGAAATTGAACAGTGCGTACATGAGACGGATAACAGCATCACAGAAGTGACAAAACAGTATACCGCTATGTCCGTCACTTATGAAGGGGCTGCCAGAAAGCTGGTGGCTGCGCCGGAAGATTTCTTTAGAAATTTACAGACGGCAATGCCTGGCGATACGATCAGTGATAGTTTTCAGCTTTCCAATACGACAGCAACCAGTGCCGAATTTTTCTTCCATACGGAAACGCCTGGAAATTTAACGGATGAAGAACTTGACCTTTTAAAACAGTTTAAATTGACGATCACGCAAAACGGAAAAACCCTGTATAACGGTGATTTGCAGGCTGCATCCCTGAATCAGGAAATCAGTCTTGGAACACTGGAAACAGGGAAAAATTCGCGGGTACAGTTTACGCTGCAGTTACCGGCAGAACTGAAAAATGCATATGCAAAACGGGAAAGCATGGTAAACTGGATTTTCCGTGTACAGGGTGCTGAAGAACCGGGCAAAAACGAACCGTCCCCTGCCATTTCGCAGACTACGGCACCAAAAACCGGTCTTGCAGATCCATACGTTTTTGTTCCTCTTGGAATTGCGGCGGTAACGGCTCTTGGAACCGTGAAACTGTCCCGTAAAGAGAAGAAAGAGAGGAGGAAAAAACTGTGAAACGATGGAAAAAGGCACTGTCAGGGCTGCTTATGGCAGCCTTGATGGTAACTGGAATTTCTTTCCCGGAAAATGTTTTTGCTGTCAGCGCAGGCATGGATGGGTTACCATCTGTAGTTAATTCTGGTATTGGAAAAATGGTAGATAAAAGCAGCACGATTGACGGAACCTACAATTTTACGCCAGTCATTGGAGCAAACACAAAGGTTTCATTCGGTAGTACAGATGGTACGAAATGGGATAATCAGTTTTGCGTTAATGGTGAAAAATATGCACAGGTGTGTTCGAAATGGTGGCCATTATCAGATATAGGTGATAATGGAAATACCCGTTCTTTTATTCCGTATGAAAGATTAAAAGGAAAGATGTATGCAGAGTATACCAATGTAGGTAATGCTAATGGTTTACCTGTTACCATGCGGATCTGGTTTTTGGACTGGCAGAATACTAATATCAGCGGGTATCCGGGATATGAAGATGTAGACAATGTTGTTGTTTCTGTAGACAATACAAAAGGCGGTGCAACTCCTGTCATTGATATTAAAGGCTTGAAATGGATTAAGGTAAGATTTTCATATTACGATGAAAATGGAAATCCACTTAAGGTTAAGGGACATTTCACTTTATCTGATCTGGACTATTCCCAGGGATTTTATATTGATGGAAAAGTCGATGGCATTTATGTCACGAAGGAAGCTGATGATCGTCTAATCTATGATGCAAGAACGGATGCAATCTGGTCAGCAAAAAAGGGTTCAAATGCAGATGATGGTACTTCACCGGATAACCCGGAAGGATGGGTTACTTACACATATGAAGGCGATTCTCAGACTATGGTCTTTTATAATGGAGGAACCATACAAAATGTGGACGGTCCAGGTAAGGGACTTACCACAGTGCAATCATATCCAAAAGACTTTACATTTACTGGTGGGGATGCCATATTTAATGGATGGAAAGGATCAAGCCGGACCGAGGCAACAGATTGGCACGTATGGAATACTTCTGAGTTTGGTTATACATCAGAAATGGTTATGCATCAGACCAAAAATGTTGACCTTGTCATCAAAAAGGCAGATGAAACAACAGGAGAAGCCCTAAAAGGCGCAGAATTCACTGTTTACAAGATGCAAGGCGGCCAGTGGGTAACGTATACCAAGGCCGAATGGAAAGATGAGTATAAAGCTTATCGAGCATTAAATCTCCATGCAGAAGATTCAGAAGGTGGAAAATTCAAAGTAGTAGAAACCAAAAATCCGACAGGATATACCGGAACCTGGGAACATGAGTTTACAGCAGAAAAAGAAGGTGTTGTTACTTTAACACTGGATGCGACAAATGCCAGAAAAACCGGTCAGATCACAATCACAAAAACCGGTGAGAATAATAAAAAACTTTCCGGTGCGGTATTTGAAATCAAAGCTGCAAAGGATATTAAGACAGCCGGAGGCACAACCCTGGTTGCTGCCAATACGGTAGTTGATACCGTAACTACAGATGGCAATGGATCGGCAGCCAGCAAACAACTGGAACTTGGTCAGTACATTGTCAAAGAAAAAACAGCTCCGGATGGATATGTCCTGGATACTACAGAACATGCAGTTACCCTGGATGATAGCCATACCAGCGTCAATGTAGCCGTACAGAACCAGAAAAATGCGATCGTTCTGCAGAAAGTAAGCAAAAACGATGGCACAGTCATGGAAGGTGTTACGTTCCATCTCTGGAATGATGACAAGAGCTATGATAAAACGCAGAAAACAGATAGCAATGGACGGATCACGATTGATGGTGTGAAGGATGGAACCTGGCATTACCAGGAAACGGCAACCAAAGATGGATACGTACTGGATAATGCAGTGAAAGATTTCACAGTATCCGACGGAAAAGTCAATGGGCAGTCAAACCTGACAATCACGGTAGAAAATGATTATACAAAACTGGATCTTGCAAAAGTAGATTCCGGTACCGGAGAGAATATTTCCGGAGCGAAACTTTCTCTTCTGGATAGCAATGGCCGTCTGGTAGAAAGCTGGACATCCGGAAGCACACCGCACCGGATCGAAAAACTGAAACCGGGTCAGTATACTTTACGTGAGGATCAGGCCCCGGATCATTATAAACTTGCTGATCCAATTACCTTTACGCTGGAAAGTAAAGCAGATACGCAGACCATCACCATGAAGGATATGCGCTATGCAGACCTTACCGTTGTAAAGAAGATTAAAGCAAGCGATATTACCTGGGCGCATGGAAACCCAACCTTTATCTTTACCGTAAAAGGAAAAGACATTAATGGAAAAGACCGTACCTTCCAGAATTATGTAGAGTTCACGGAGAATTATGTAAATTCACATACCGATGGACAGGGATATGTAGAACTTTCTGTCACCTGGAACAAAATCCCGGTAGGAGAGGACTACACCGTAACAGAACAGGATGTGCTGCGGTATCATCTGGTGAACGTTACCGGAACAGAGAATGTAACGATTTCAAAATTACAGGAACCGACGAAGGGCGTTGCTCCGGATAAAATTTTCTCCGTACATGCAAACTTAAAGGCAAAACCAACCGGTACATCCATCACATTTGAAAACCAGAAAGATGACTGGGGAACTACAACGCATGATACTTCTGTTAAGAACATCATTCCGTTAAAGTAGCCAGCAAAACCGGATTTATACCCGTGTCAATGTTTGACACGGGTATTTCACATTAAAGAACAGGGAGGCGTGAAAATGCGAAAAGCTGCTGGGTGTGTCCTGCTGGCAATTTTATGTCTGCTGGGTGCGTCTTATCTTCCACGGATTTTGCAGGAAGCACAAACCGACCGGGAACAGCAGAACCTTATCAGTGGCTATATCCAAAACCCGGATACAACAGATGAAGAAAACACAGAATCAACTACAGATGAGCCGGAAGAGGAAACAGATCCGAATATGGAAAGAATAGTTGATTTTCAGAATTTACAGCAGATCAATCCTGAGATTTTGGCATGGATCACAGTTCCCGGAACACCCATTGATTATCCGGTTGCTTTAGGAGAGGACAACAGTTATTACCTGAACCATACCGTAACAGGAGAAAGCAATATTCTTGGTTCCATTTTTGCAACTGCCGGAACAGATTTCGAAGAAAGCCACATTATTTTATATGGGCATAACATGGCATCCGGGAAAATGTTTGGAAGCCTGAAAAAGTACCATGATAAGGACTTCCGGAACACTTATCCTTATGTATATGTTTATACACCGGAAACTACTTATACCTGTGCGATATACAGCGTATACAGCACCCGGTATGACAGTGATGTTTTTACACTGGGATATAAAGGTGACAGCGAGGAATGGAAACAATGGATTGCAGAAACCGTACAGAATGCGGAATATGACTGTAATATTGCCCCGACCGGAAAGGAGAAAGTTTTTACTTTATCCACCTGCGTAGGTGATGGCTCCAGTCCTTACAGATTGGTTATACACGCCGTTACGGTTGCCCAGAAAGAGGTCGCGAATGCGGAAAAGGAAGCGTCTTAAAGCAAAAGTAAGAGCCAGAATTTGTATGATTTTGGCTTGCCTGCTGCTCTGCGGAACCGGAGTTTCCTTATGGAATGGAAAACGGGCTGAAAAATCCGTGTCAAACATTGACACGGGACAGAAAAGCAGCAAAACGGTGTCAAACATTGACACGGGTACGGAAAACCACCAGGCGGTGTCAAACGTTGACACGAGTACGGAAAAGCCACAAGCGGTGTCAAACGTTGACACCGATATGGAAACCACAAAACAGGTGTCAAACATTGACACAGATACAGAAGGTATGATTTTAAAGGCTGATCCGGTGGATACGGCAGATAGGAATCATATCTGTTTTTTTGCCGTTTTTTTTATCGGCAGTTGGAGTGTATTGATGTTTCTTACTGCAATACGAAAAAAGAGTAAGAAAGATATTGGGCTAAGCGCCCGAAGAAAGGATACGTCATGGATGAAAATACATTAAGTATGGCCGAAAAAATGAATCAGCTGTATCAGGAACGAGAAGAGCAATATAAAAAACGTGAAAAGCTGTTCGATGACCGTTCCAAGCAGCTGCAGTCTCTTGCAAATGCATTGGAAAAGCAGAAAAATAGCCAGGAACAGAAAGCAACAGATCTGGATAACCGGGAAAAAGAACTGGACCAGATCCAGGATGCTCTTGCAGCTAAAGTAGAGGACATGGAAAAACAGGAAACTGCTTTAAAAAACTGGGAACAGGAAACAAAAGAATCCCTGGCGAAAGCAAAGCAGGAACAGGAAAATGAGCTGATTAAGAAACGGCAGGAACTGCAAATGGAAAAGCTGCAGGCACAGAACTTAAGTATTGAGCTGCAGGCAGAGAGGGATAACCTCAAGATGATGCAGGAAAATTTAAAACTGTATCCGGATATGTCACTTCCAACGGATAAGGAAACAGAACTGCAGGCGAAAATTGAAACATTGCAGAGTCGTCTTTCCATGGCGGAGAAAGAACGTGATTCCAAAACGGAACAGATGGAAAAATTACAGAAAGATTTTGATGCAAAGGAAGCTGAACTTGCGAACCTGCAGTTAAAAGCAGAAGATAGCAGCACTGATCCGGAAGTAGAAGAAAAGTTGCGAAAACGGAATGGAGAACTCCAAGGAAAAGTCATTGAACTAAATAAGCAGGTAAAATCTTTGCAGAGAGATCTGGATGATCAGGCAAAAGACAAGGAAGAATTACAGAGACAGCTGGAAGAAAACAGTAATCAGCCGGAAAGCCACGATTTAAGTGCAGAAGAACTGCAGAATTACTTGCTGACACTGCCAGAGTTCGAAAATGTGACAACCCGCCATAATACGGATGGAATTATTGTAGATGCGGTATGTGGCGAAAAGAATTATCATTTCCGCTTTGATTCCCTTCCATGCTATGAAATCAGTGTTCCACGCCGCGAAACCAAGAACTTAAAAGAAGTCATCTACCAGATGAACGCAGAAATGCCGGAATATAAGGCATCTTATGATGAATACGAAAAAGCGGCAGTTCTGACCGGATGGTATGACAGAAGAATTTCGGCAGAGGAGCTGGTAGAACTTGCGGTAGATGCATCACGGAATTTCAAGTAAAGGAGATCGGCCATGGAAAGTATAAAGTCATTTTTGGGAAATCCATATTACTTGATGACCGCGGTGCTTGCGATCGCAGCGTTTGGTTTTGCAGCAACAGCTGTAATCAGTTTAATACAAGAGCGAAAACAGAAAAAGGAAGAAACTCAAGAAGAGCCGTTGGAAAAAAAGCTTGGGGTTGATACCAAAAAGCTGAAAAATGTTTTAAATGTTCCAGATTTAAAGCGAAAAAAGAATATACCTGTCATAGAAGAGGAAAAAACGGAAAATGCGCCGGAAGAACTTCCGAATGATAAAGAAGAAGTTCCCGTGTCAAACATTGACACGGAACCGGAAGTGTTAAACCCGGCTGATGTGGCAGAATTTAAAAGCCGGATGATAGAACATTTCCGGCGAAAAGACACACTGCAGCAATCCCTTTTAGAATTGCAGGAACTTTATGAAAATGGTCCGATTCTGGAAAGGATTGAAAAGGCACTTACGTACAGCCAGCGCAGCCGTTACCGGGATTTTGAGACAACCCTTGACATTTTATTTGAGGGCATGGATACAGAAACCCTGCGGGATGATTTACTGCGGATGGAAGTTCTGCGATACCGGAGGCTGCCTTACCGTCAAGAAAATACAACTGGCAATCTGGTATAAGGAGGGCAAACATGAATCAGATTAAAATCCAGGGTGTTTGCACCTGCGTCCCACAATTTTCCTATGAAAAAGACAGGAGAGGGAGATCAGTTCCAACATGCCGGTACATCTTGGCCGTGCAGCGACCGAAAAGTTCTTATTCCGATTACATGTACTGTGTCGCCTTTGGAGAACGGGCAATGATAACATTTCAGAGAATAAAAAAAGGAACGACAGTGTTTGTCCAGGGACATCTTCATACAGAGGAAGGCCGGGATGCCAACAATCAAAAAGTATATTTCGTCACTGTGACAGTAGATTATCAGCAGATAATTGAAAAACAAGAATTTAATGGACTGGAATTGTGTACTGGATTGCCCCAGTTTCCGGTTCTGAAACAGGAAGAAAAAGGAGGAAAATAGAGAATGCCGATTCAGTATATTATCCCGATTATAGCGATGGTAGGATGTGTTATTGCATTTTTAATTGGAAGATTTCACAAACATGATGATGATGACGATTAAAAAATGTCGTGTGAAGGATTGACACGAAAGAACAAACGAAAATAAGGCCTGCACCAAAATTTGGTGCGGGCTATTTTTATATCAAAAAGAGGTAAAAGATATGAAAAAGCCAATTGAAGTAAAAAAGAAACTGAAAAAAGTCACGGAATATACGGCTTGCTTTGCGTTTTTGATGTTCCTGCAGGGAGTAGGTGCGCCAATGGTTTTTGCAGATGCAACGGCCGCAATAAATGCGAAATTTGAAATTTTATGGAATCTGATCAGCGCTGTGGTACAATCTGTGGGTGGTGTTATTTTATTATGGCACGCATTTGAATTTGGAGCTTCCATGCAGGCACAGGAAGGCGGAGGTGCTATTACAAGATCTTTAAAAGGGATTGGCGGTGCGTTAGTTATGCTGGTTGCTCCGGTAATTACAACTGCTCTGAAGGGATAATGAAAAGGGAGGGAATATCCTCCTTTTTCTTATGGAGAAAATATGATAAATGAGATATTAGATTTTTTCAAAACGGTTTTTGCGGGAAGTGGTTTCTTTTCCCTTGGGTGCAATGTTTGGAATTCATTAATTGCATATGGGTTTGATATGCTGCAAACGAGTCCACAAAGTTTGGCAGGTGGTGAACTTTGGGATGAAGCATACCGGATTTTCCAGGCACTACAGATTCTAGGTGCGACACTTGTAAGTGTTTTCTTTATGGTTAATTTTTTCAAAGAAACAACGGATATTAAACACGGAATGACCATGGAAGCAAGCATCCAGTTTTTTATCAAGCTGGCACTTGTGGATGCTGTTTTTTTAAATCTCACGAATATACTCGTTTTTTTGATTGAAATTGAACAAGCATTTTTTGGTATTATTGTTCCGGAAGATGCCGCTTCACTGGTTATAAGAGTAGGGGATGACTGGGAAATGAGTGGATCCGGACTTATTTTTGGAAATCTGTTTGGCATTGTGTTTTGCTTTATCTGCCTGGGTGGCGCAGTTATTACATTATGGACGGTTTATAGGGTTTTCCTTAAATTGTTTTTTTATATGGCTGTTGCACCACTTGCACTTTCCACTTATGCAGGCCCACATGAAATTGGACATACTGGATCAAGCTGGGTCCGTACATTTCTTTGTGCATTGTTTGAAATGACAGGAATCATGCTAATGATGCGACTTGGAACAATTTTAATAAATGCCGGTGGGCTGTTCCCTACTGCATCAGAAGATATATTGGGCGGAATGTTGGGATCACAAGGATGGGAAGGACTTCAAGCTATTCTTGGTATCCTTATTATAACGGGATCAGTATCTGATACGGATGCGATGGTTCGAAGAGCATTTGGATTTTAATAGTAGGAAGGACATAGCTTATGGTAAACATGAATGAAGATTTTGGTGCATATAAGGATAGCATCTGGAAAGGACTTACAGCAAGAGAGTTAGGTGTGATGGCCGTTTCTGCTGTCTCCTGTGGTATTATCATTATCTTGTTGTATTTTATACTTGGATGGAACTTATATATATCATTTTTGATTGGAACTGCTGTTGCTGCAGCTATCATTTTCAGTCAGGTATGGAAGTCACGTAGCGGGCTTTCTGCAATAGAGTTTTACCGGGCAAGAAAATACAGAAAGTCCACAGCCAAACTTGTTTGGAAAAGTGACGAATATAACCAGGCAAGAAAAAATTATTTGAAAAAAGAAAAATAATGATCGGGAAAAATCCCGACTTTTTTATATACTTGGAAAGGATGGAACAGAATGGGATTTTTTTCGAATGAGGAATTTATCCGATATAAAAAATGTACACAGCCAGTTTACCAGACACCGGCCAGTATTCAACAAATGCTGGATATTGCAGGTGTACACGAAAATGGAATATTTGAAATAGAACCGAATAACGGGGCAGGGAAAAAGCGGAGAAAATTTGATCGTGTGTATTCTTTTTCAGACTTAAACTATGTGGATCAGGACAAGCAGCAAAAAGACGGCATCCTGTTTCAACTACGGAAATTTCTAAATTCCATGGACACAGATTTCAAGATCACAATACAGTGTGAACCACGGGACGTAACAAATTTCCAGAAATCTCTGTTGCAGGATGAAAATAAAAGTGAGTATCCAGAGCTGGCCCGCTACAATAACGAAATGATTAAAAAATCTCTTGAAAAGGGACAGGAAAACGTTCGAAAACAGCGTTATTTGACTGTGAGTGCAAATTGCCGGTCAATAGAAGAAGCGGAAGGATGGTTTGATACATTCGAGCATACAGCACTTCCAATCTTTTATGCAATGGGTTCGGAATTGGTTCCTTTAAACGCTGTGCAGCGGTTTCAGAAAATCAGAAATTACTTTTTCACAGATGATGGAGAGGAAAGTTTTATTCTCCCGTTTCAGGATATGGTACAGGCCGGAAGAGATTTTCGCAATTCAATCCTTCCACATTCTGTGCGGAATCACAAAAGCTACATGGAATTTGATGAAGAGTGTATGCGGATTCTTTTTGCTGCGGTTCTGCCAACCAGATTGAATGAAGAAAAGTTGATTTTTGAACTGACAGATTTTCCGTTTTATACCTGCCTTACCATAGATACGGCATATATCCCACGGGAAGTGTTACGTGGAAAAATCAGCAACACGAATTTCTACAATGAAAATGCGATCGGGCAGGAAGTACAGGCCAATGCAAGTATGGGTAACTTCTATAGTGAGCCGTCCTATGCAAAGAAAAAGAAGCAGGCCAATCTGAAAAAATATATGGATCAGATCGAGGAAGATGATGAAAATGGCTTCTATGTAGGAATCCTGTTGGCAGTGCGTGGAGCAAATAAAGAGGAACTGGATGCAAACACGGCAGAAGTCAGACGCCGCTGCCGGAAACATTCTATACAGATTGTTCCTTACTACGATCAGCAAATTCAGGCACTGAATACGTTGCTTCCGATCGGAGCGAGGCGTGTAAATAATATGCGTTCCGTCCTGACAAGTTCTTATCTGGCATTCCAGCCATTCTATTCCTGGGATCTGATCCAGCCTGGCGGAACATGGTATGGTATAAATAAAAAAACCAGAAATCCGATCATTGGAAACCGAAAGACATTGAAAAACAGTAATGGTGTTATTTTTGGCCACACTGGTTCTGGAAAGTCCATGCTGCTGAAAATTACGGAAATCGGACAAACATTGATTAACAGTACAGATGATATTTTCCTGATTGATCCGCAGAATGAGATGAAGGGAATCACCCAGAGATTCCGCGGTCAGTATTTTGATCTTTCTGATCCGGATCTGCGCCTGAACCCTCTTGAGATTCCGGAATCTTTGCTGCAAAAGAATGCAAAGGGCCGTGAAGAATATATCCTTTCCCAGCTGCAGTATATGGAAGCATTTCTGTACAGTATCATGACCGGTATACGTCCAAACGGTATCCATAAATCGTTGATTTACCGGTGCGTTGAGGAATTATATCAGAATACGTTTTCAAAAAAGAAACCGATATCCCCGGTGCTTTCTGATTTGGAAGCAATTTTCCAGAAACAGCGGGAACCGGAAGCGCGTGATTTGTATGGATCACTGGAGGCTTATACAAAGCATAGCTTTTTGACATTGGAAGGACAAAGTACACTGTCTACCAGCAGCCGGTTTGTTGCATTTGGAATGAAAAATATCCCTGAATTGATGTGGGAACCGCTGATGATAACAATCATGCATGTTTTAACGCAGCGTTTTTCCTACAACGTTGAACAGCAAAGGGCAACGCATTTTATCGTTGACGAGGCTCAATATGTCTGCCGCCATGAGACAAGTTGTAATGAGCTGGAAAAGGCGTATCTGACGTACCGTAAACTTGGTGGTATCTGTACGATCTGTCTGCAGAACGTTTCAGCAGCAACGGCCAACCGGAAAATTATGGAGATTGTATCAAACTCCGATTTCAAGGTGCTGCTTGACCAAGCCGGTGATGATCGGAACGAATTGCTGCAGATTATGGAGTTATCACAGAAAGAGTTTGAAGCGCTTTCTGATCCGACACCGGGCCAGAGTTTGATTGTCTGGGGCGGGCATATTTTGCAGTGTGATTCGACGATTAGCCGGGACAATCCGCTGTATCATTTCTACAGTACAAACTTCCATGAAGCCGCTGCCGAAAATCGGAACGTATTTTACAGCCAGGAAGCGGATCAAGATGAACATGAAGATGATCTGGAATCCGTGTCAAAGATTGACACGGATGAAAACAGAGACTCGGTGTCAACATTTGACACTGATCCAGACAAAGAGTCTGTTGAGCTTTTAAATGGCGAAGTAGAAGAGCCAATCAGTGAAGAAGAGCTGTTCATGTACCATAAAGTACAAGAAGCTGACGAATGTGATGAATGGCTGGATTGCTATGGTGCCGGAATTTTATGCGGTGTTTCCAATAAACAGGCAGAAGAGATACTGGAATCTCTTGTGAAAAAAGGATATATCGAAAAGATCCAAGGTTGTTACCGTATGCCGGAAAACTAAAGGAAGGATAACGCATGACACCAAAAGACAAGCACACGGAAGTTGCATGGCAGGCAAAACAGCGGGAAGTTAAAACAGGATCTGTGGAAAAGACGGTACACAGTGCTGCTTCTGCAATCTATACTGCGTCAGAGATACGATCTGTTATGAGCCACTCTGAAACGCAGGAAATAACAGGAAACCATATTACGCGGGAACAACAGCTGCAAAATATGCGTCTGGCGATGCAGAAATATTTGCAGCCGGAAAATCAAGTAAATACACAAAGTATCTTGCCGGAAAACACTGGACATACGGAACAGGCTGCTGTACAACCGGAAATCCTGTGGTATAAGAATGAATCAAATTATGTACCGGAACAGCCTGTATATAATGGCTCCAGTGAAAAATATGAGGCGAAAGCTGCACAGTTCCATGCACCTGTTTCAGAGACGTATAAAATACCAGAAAAACCGGACAGACAAGTTGCCCGGGAACAGCAGTTGAAAAGTATACGACTGGCAACACAGAAATATGTGCAAACAGAAGCGGGACGTTCCCATGCAGAAGAGAAGCAACAAACAACCCATTTTATTTTAAAAAGTACAGGTTCAGAACGGGAAGATAATATTGAGGCTGCATCAGAGAATCGGATTCAGGAAAATCACGGTAAAAAATATGCTGCAGCCAAGATGAGAGCTTCCATCCCGAATACTGAACAGCTGGAAATGTCGGAAAATAATGACATAAAAGAAGAAAAACGACAAAGTATGCGTCTGGCCATGTGGAAATATCTGCGGCGGCAGGATACAGAAAACACACAGGGCATTGGAATAGAGGAGAAGCGAAACGGAAATCCGTTGTCTGGAAAACCGACACTTTTTCAACAAGAAGAGGAAGAAAGTAATACGGATGAGAGAGAAAAAAAGAAGGATTTCAGCCGGAAATATACGATTGGCAGGATACAATCATCCACAGTACAAGATTCTAAAGGGGAAGAATTATCATCCAACCAGAGTAAAACTTTCAGACAGCAGCATCAAAGTTTGAATACTGCATCCATGCTGCATGGTATGACAGCAGCGAATGTAGAAAAAGAGGTTGAAGATGATGAGCCGGATTCCCAGAATGATTTAAAAAAATCAAAAACACTTATATATCTGGCAAAATTAAAAAAGAATCGAAAAAAAGAAAAAATCACGAGTAAAAATACTTCGGAAGATAGTGAAATTTCAGAAGAATCTTCAACAGAAGAGGAAAAGGAAACTCTTGGTGAAGATGAGGAGAAAACGTCCAATCAGAAGAAGGAAATAAAAAATAAGGAACATACAGAAAAAACATCTGAAAAAAATCCGGCAGAAGATAAAGATAGGCAGGAAATAAAACCGTCCCAGGCGGCAGAGGAATGGAATAAAGAAATGGATCATGCTGAGGAAGAGGACTCAGAGGATGATTCCGGAAGTAAAAAACGGAAAGCCAAAAAGAAAAATCGGAAAGAAAGTGATACAGAAAAGTCAGGAAAGAATGAAAAAGATTCTAATGACCGCAAAAGAAAAAAGGATGAAAAAAGTTCTCGTAAAGAGGGAAAAATTAGAGCATCCTTAAAATGGTTTCGGAGAACAAAGAACTTCCATACAACCGTTCAATCCATCCGGTTATCCGGGAACGAAGAAGAGATAAAAAAAAGGGCTGATTATCAACAGCGGATGCTGCTTCGGCATGGAGTCATTAATACGGCGAAAATATCCGCAGGCATCATTAAAATTATAGCATCCAATGTTTTGTTGCTGCTTCCTATTATTTCGCTTTTTCTTCTTTTGAGTCTTCTGTTTCTTGGGGTAAAGGCTGAACGTCAAAGTGCTTCTTCCGCTTATGATGGAGCCTGTTATCTGGCGGCAAAATATGAATCCGGCGGAAACCCGGATCAGGTTGGTGGCGATGGCGGAAATGCATGTGGTGAATTTCAGTTCGACAATCGTTATGAGCTTGGGCCGTTTGTTCGGTGGTGCTATGAAAAAGATCCAACTACTTATGGTCCGTTTGAACCATATCTTGGCATGACCACAGAACTTAAAAATAACGCCGGATTTTATGGGGCATGGCATTCGATCTGCGCAGAACATAAGATTGCATTTGAGGCAGCCCAGTGCGAATACGTCTATACACAAACACTGCAGCCACTTCTTACATCACTGACAGAATATTATGGTTTTGATTTTACAAACGCGTCTGATGCTTTGAAAGGCTGCGTTCTTTCTTTTGGCAACAGAGATGGAAAATATGTTGTAAGCCTGAAAAGATATTTTGATGGAACAACATCTGCATCAACGGACCGGGAAATTATTGAAAGGGCATATGATGCCATGATCGCCCGCAGACCGAACGTATCCAGGTGGAGCTATGAGAAAGCGGATTGCCTAGCGCAGCTTGATGGGACGCTTGACATTTATGCACCATCCGAAAATGGTGCCGGTGGGATTGACTGGTCCTGGAAAAAAAGCATAGGTGCCGGAGAGTCCGGAAATGCTGCCGTGCAGGCAGCTCTGAATGCTGTAGGAAGTGGTTATTCCCAAAGCAGAAGAGATGATCCGGGATGGTATGATTGTTCTTCCCTGGTTTACCGGAGTTATGCTGCAGCTGGTATTACTTATCTGAATGGAATGGATGCAGCAAGCGAAGCAGAATGCCTGGTAAACAAAGGAATGACTGTCAGCTATAGTGAACTGCAGCCGGGAGACTTGATCTTTTATTCTTATTCGGCCAACGGAAAATACAGGAATATATCCCATGTTGCCATATATCTTGGAAATGGTGAAATGGTTCATGCTGCAGATGAATCCAGAGGGGTATGTAAACAGGCAATGTCACAATCAAATCTTTCGCCGCAATTATATTGTCGGCCACAATAGTAGAAGGAAAATAAGATGGATAAATATGAATACATAGTGAATCTTGCAGAAAAAACAGCTAAAAGGGTTTCACAGAACCGGGAATCCTGGATGAAGTTCCTGACCTCCGCTGCACGGATTTATAAATATCCGTTTAAAGAACAGCTTCTGATTTATGCACAGAATCCGGATGCAACAGCGTGTGCTTCCATCGAGATATGGAATAAACGTATGAACTGCTGGGTAAATAAAGGATCTTCAGGAATTGCACTTCCGGATGATACTGCAACATACGGTCATAAGCTTAAATATGTATTTGATGTTTCGAATGTTCATGCTGTAAAGCCAAATGGACGTTATCCGAAGGCGTGGAAACTGCGGGAAGAACATAAAAGTGATGTACTGCATAGGCTCGAACAAATATATGGCAGTACAGACAGCACAAAACCCTTTGAAGAAAGAATTATTGAAATTTCAGATCAGCTCGCGGCGGATGCCTATACAGAACTTCAAATTGATTATCCGGATTTACAGGATAGGATAGGATTTGATAAACTGAGCGAACAGGACTTTGCTCTTTGCTTAAAAAAACTTATATCGGAAAGTGTTTCTTTTACAATTTTATCGGCCTGTGAAATAGAAATTTCCGATCATGAATTTTCATTTGATTATATCAATCAGTTTGTTTCTATTAAAACATTGTCAGTATTAGGAACAAAAATTAATGATTCTGCCAGAGGTGTTCTTGCAGAAATCGGAAAAACAGTACGCATTTATGATAAACTTCGCGAGAAAGAACAGGAAAAAGAAATCTCCAAAAAAGAACTTGCAAATGCACCACAACCGCGATATAATGCTTTAAAGCGTGAAAGTTTGCAAGAGGGTAATTCCAAAGATAAAGATAATATTGAAGGAGGAAAACAAAATGGACCTGGAATACGAACAGATGGGAGATTATCTGATTCCGAAACTGAAAGCAAATCCGGAACCGGAGGGAATGGTAACGAAATACGGACTTCTGAGGGACAAATTTCTGAGGGAGAGATACGATGGGGCGAGAACAGCAATGTTTCTGGAAGGAACGCTGAAAGCACATCTTCTCGAGATTCAGGAACAGGCAAGAGAGAGGATGGAAGTCCTGACATCCCAGATGGCGGAGAAAGAAGGAGTAAACGAACAGCTCAAAGCACAGGATCAGATGCTTTGGGTGAAGAAGATGAACAGCATCCAGAGCCGGGCGGAGGAAGTCGTACTGAAAGAACTGATTTACAGCCGACCAATTTTGTAAAACCAGAGGAATCATACACACAATTAAGTCTGTTTCCATCAGCAGAGGAACAGAGAGGATCAATTACAGCAGCGGAAGCAAGTAAAAAATATACTATGCCCGCTGCTTTCTATTTGTCGGAAACCGATCTTGAAGTAATCATCCGAAGTGGTGGCGGGCAAAAAGATAGCCGGAAACGGATTTACGCCAAATATACCGAAGGAAAAAGTACCGATGAAATAATTGCTTTCCTGAAAAAAGAATATGGTCAGGTCGGCAAAGGTTTTGAATTACACGGTCATCCAATATCTGTATGGTTTGATGAAAACGGAATGACTGCCGGTTATGGTATGCAGGCAGCGGAATCTGTAGTTACAACATTAAGCTGGGATCAAATCGAAAAGTACATTCACGCCATGATTACGTATGGCTTGTATATGGATGCGAACGAGGCAGCACTCGTAGACAAAACAGAGATGGAGAGGGTATCTTATCAGATCGGCTATTTTCTCCGTGATTGGATAGATGATGTACCGGAAGAACTTAACAGTATAGAAAAAATAGAAACTCTTCTTTCTACGCATGAAGGAAGAGAACAGCTGGAAAGCTTTTTGGAAGATGTCGATGCACGGATTTCCTATGGAGAATTAAAGCCGAAAACTGTGAAATCTCCAGGATATCTATTATCCGAAATCGCGGATCTTGACAGGGAGAGAATTCATTTTCCACTTCATGATACGGTAGATGTCAGACAGGAAGATTTCATCACACAGGACGAAATCGACTATGCCCTTTGCATTGGAAGTGGTTTTGCAGATGGAAAATTTCGAATCTACGAATATTTCATGGACCTGCATAACCAGAAAGAAAATGCAGACTTTCTGAAAAAAGAATATGGTATTGGTGACCAATCCGGTGCGTTACCGGACAATAGTAGTTCCAACAGTGAGCATGATGCGAAAGGTATTCTCCTGGAGAAAGGAAGCCTTTTAAATCCATATGCAAAAGTCCTTTTAAATTGGAATGTCGTAGAGGAAAGAATCTGCGAGCTGATTTATGCAGATAAATACTTTTCACCACAGGAAAAAGAAGAGTATAAGAACTATAAAAAAGAACAGGAAAAAAAGGCAAAAGAAGTCGAAATTACCAGGCTAAACAACGGAATTCGGTTAGAGTGCAAACAGGAGATCGAAAAGCAGATTGCTGAAAACTACAATGGATTTTCCGTTCCACAAAATACGGTATCTGAAATTGTAGAAAAATACGGCATAGACTGTGTACAATTTGTTTTGGCCAATACCATTGTGCAGGCATGGAAGGAAGGTCGGTTTTCGCTAAGAAACAAAGAATGGGCAAGTTCCATCCTTACAGAAGTGGAATGGAGCAATACACTGATCTTAAACACCCACCCAACTATTTTGGATGGATTTACAAACCAAGTCAGAAACCTGCAGCATGAAAAAGAACAGGTAGTACAGGAACAGCTTACACTGGATGGCAATCTCTGTATTCTGGTTGACCAGTGGGAATCCGGAAACGTTAAATATCTGATCGGAAATTGTGTTGATGATCCTGACTTTTATTATGTGCAGTGTGCAAACCGAGTCTTTGAATTTGACCGTAAGCCAGATAGAATTGAAGTAGAGGACTATTATATCGACATTCTTTCAGCGGAAGACATCGATCGACATGAAGCGGAAATTGATGCCAAACTTGATGGGGAAGAAATTCAGCGGTTATCCTGGCAAGTAGTACATGAGGCAGATGATACGTTTGGAAATCCAACAAAATGGAGTACAAGACTTTTTTCGGATGTCTTTTTATGGATCAACAAAGAAAATGCCGGATATTCTATTTATGATGCAGAAGGTTATTCGGCATTGGAAACTTTTGACTCTTTGGAAGATGCCATGGCATGGGCCGATGAACTTGCTGCAGATGGAAGAGACATTGAAAATTCTATTCCAGACGAAACGACGCCAGATACCGAAGAAAAACAAGAAGAAAGTAAAGCTGCACCGGATAAAAGTGCAGCTTCCAATTTTCAGATCAGTGATGACCATTTGGGGGAAGGATCTCCAAAAGAGAAATTCAGAAGGAATCTTGCTGCCATTGTGCTGCTTAACCGGATCGAATCGGAAAACAGATACGCTACAGCAGAAGAACAGCAGGTTCTCAGTCAATATATTGGATGGGGTGGACTGGCGGATGCCTTTGACGAAAGCAAACCAAACTGGTCTGAAGAATATCAGCAATTAAAGGCTGCATTATCGCCGGATGAATACCGTATGGCCAGGGAAAGCACTTTAAACGCACATTATACCAGTCCAGTGATTATCCGGCAAATTTACAGTGCTTTGGAACGAATGGGTTTTTCCAAAGGAAACGTTCTGGAACCGGCAATGGGAGTTGGAAACTTTTTGGGCATGATGCCGGACTCCATGAAAGAAAGCAACTTATATGGAGTTGAACTGGACAGTATTTCCGGACGGATTGCCAAACAGCTGTATCCACATGCCAACATACAGATATGTGGTTTTGAAAAAACTACATATCCAGATAACTTTTTTGATCTTGCCATTGGAAATGTTCCGTTTGGACAATACAAGGTGGTAGATAAGAAATACGATCGGAACAAATTCCTGATCCATGATTACTTCTTTGCAAAAACACTGGATAAAGTACGTCCCGGTGGTATTGTTGCCTTTATCACAAGCAAAGGAACACTGGACAAGTCCAATCCGGAAGTGCGGAAATACCTGGCACAACGGGCCGAGTTACTTGGTGCTGTCAGGCTTCCAAATAAAGCCTTTAAATCGAATGCAGGAACAGAAGTAACATCCGATATTTTGTTTTTGAAAAAACGGGATCATATGATTGTTTCTGATCCGGATTGGGTCTATCTTGGAAGAGATGAATCAGACATTACCATGAACAATTATTTTGTTGAACATCCAGAACAAATTGTTGGAAAAATGGAAATGGTATCCGGTCCTTATGGAATGGAAAGTACCTGCACAGCAGATGATTCGCAACCGTTTGAAGAACAATTACAGGAGTCTCTGCAAAATATCAATGGAGAATTTGATGCGATTGATCCGGAAGAGATTCTTACGGAGGACTTAGAAGAGCTACTTTCTGCAGATCCGAACGTCAAAAATTATAGCTTTACGGTTGTTGGAAAGGAAATTTATTACCGGGAAAATTCTGTTATGCGTCCTGTTGACGTTTCGGCCACAGCAAAAGAGCGGATCAAGGGAATGATCGGCATCCGGGATTGTACTCGTGCGTTAATTAATTTGCAGCTGAATGAGTATTCCGATGCAGACATTAAACAAAAGCAGGAAGAACTGAGTGCGTTGTATGATGGATATACAGCAAAATTCGGTATACTGAATTCGCGTGCAAACAGAATCGCATTTGATCAGGATTCCAGTTATTCTCTGATTTGCTCATTAGAAAACCTTGATGAAGAAGGAAATTTCAAGGAAAAGGCTGCTATATTCCAAAAGCGTACAATTAAGCAGGAGAAAGTTGTTACAAGCGTTGACACAGCCAGTGAAGCATTGACCGTATCTCTTTCAGAAAAGGCTGTTGTTGATCTTCCGTATATGAGTGAACTTTCCGGAAAAGATACCAAAGAAATTGTGGAAGAACTTCGCGGTGTCATATTTGAAGACCCAATCACCGGAAAATGGGAGACTGCAGATGAATATTTAAGCGGTAATGTCCGGGAAAAACTCAAAATTGCAACATCTTACGCAGAAACAAAACCTGAGTTTAGCATTAATGTGCAGGCACTTAAACAGATACAGCCCCAAAATCTCGATGCCTCAGAGATAGAGATCAGGATTGGTGCCACATGGATTGATCCGAAGTATATAGATGACTTCATGGGGGAAGTCTTTCAAACACCACATTATCTATTAGATCCTGGTGCTGTAAAAACAAGTTTTTCGAATATAACAAGTACATGGAACATTGCCGGAAAAAATGCTGAAACTCCCCGCTCTTTTGCAAATACCACATTTGGAACCACAAGAGTAACTGCGTATAAGTTGCTGGAAGATACCTTAAATTTGAAAGACATAAAAATTTATGATACCTTTGATGAAAGGAGGGTACTGAATAAGGAAGAAACGACTATTGCAAGTCAAAAGCAGGAAAACATAAAAGAAGCGTTTAAAGACTGGATATTCCGTGATCCGGAACGAAGACAGAAGATTGTAGAAACGTATAACGAACTATTCAATTCTGTTCGTCCACGGGAATATGAAGGCTCTCATTTGACATTTCCTGGCATGACGCCAGATATTGAATTAAAGCCGCACCAGAAAAATGCAATAGCCCATATTTTATACGGCAACAATACATTACTTGCCCAGTGTGTTGGTGCTGGAAAGACATTTGAAATGATTGCTGCAGCGATGGAGAGCAAAAGACTCGGTTTATGCCAGAAATCATTATTTGTTGTCCCAAATCACCTCGTAGAACAATGGGCTTCTGATTTCCTACGGTTATATCCGGGGGCAAACATCCTTGCGGCCCGGAAAAAAGATTTTGAACCGGCAAACCGGCAAAAATTCTGTTCCAGAATTGCTACCGGAGATTATGATGCAGTTATTATCGGACATAGCCAGTTTGAAAAAATACCTCTTTCCGATGAACGACAAAAAAATACAATCATACAGCAGATTGATGAGATCGAAAAAGGACTTCGTAAAATAAAAGCAGAGAATGACGAACGTTTTACCATTAAACAGATGGAAAAGACCAAAAAGAGTCTGGAAACGCGTCTTGCCAAGCTTTATGACCAAACCAGAAAAGATCAAGTTGTAAATTTTGAAGAACTCGGTATAGACAGGCTGTTTGTGGATGAAAGCCATAACTATAAGAATCTGTTTTTGTATACCAAAATGCGCAATGTGGCAGGTATCCCGCAGACAGAAGCCCAGAAGTCCTCAGACATGTTTGCAAAATGCCAATATATGGATGAACTAACCGGCGGCAAAGGTATCACCTTTGCTACCGGAACGCCGATTTCCAACAGTATGACAGAGCTGTATACAAATATGCGTTATCTGCAGTACGGCACACTGAAAAGATTGGGAATGACACAATTTGATTCCTGGGCAGCATCATTTGGTGAAACACAAACAGCGATTGAGTTAGCTCCAGAGGGGGTTGGTTACCGTACAAAAAGAAGGTTTTCTCGCTTTTTCAATCTTCCTGAGCTAATTTCAGTATTCAAAGAAGCGGCCGACATTAAAACTGCAGATATGCTGAATCTTCCTGTTCCGGAGGCTCAATACGAAAATGTAGTTCTGAAACCAAGCGAATACCAGAAAGAAATGGTTGCATCGCTTGCTAATCGCGCTGAAGCAGTCAGAAACCAGCTTGTGTCACCTTATCAAGACAACATGTTGAGGATAACAAACGACGGCCGGAAACTTGCTCTCGATCAGCGTCTGATAAACGAAATGCTACCTGCGAATGAAAATTCAAAAGTTGCAGTGTGTGCCGAAAAATCTTATCATATCTGGGAAGAAACCACTTCAGAAAGATCTACACAGCTTATTTTTTGTGATTTATCTACGCCAAGGAAAAATAGGGATGAATCTTTTAGCGTATATGATGAGTTAAAGTCTCTCCTTATGAAAAAGGGTGTGCCGGAAGATGAGATTGCATTTATTCATGACGCCAATACAGATCAGAAAAAAGCTGAATTATTTGCTAAAGTCCGTAGCGGACAGGTTCGTTTTCTGATCGGATCTACTTCTAAAATGGGTGCTGGAACAAACGTGCAGGATCGTTTGATTGCGTTGCACCATCTTGATGTACCGTGGCGTCCATCCGACATTGAACAGCAGGAAGGACGTATTTTAAGGCAGGGAAACCGGAACCGCAAGGTAAAAATATTCCGTTATGTTACAGAAGGAACATTTGATGCTTATTCCTGGCAGCTGATCGAAAACAAGCAAAAATTCATCAGCCAGATCATGACAAGCAAATCGCCGGTCCGTAGCTGTGAAGATGTAGACGAATCCGCTCTATCCTATGCGGAAGTAAAGGCTCTTGCAACCGGAAATCCATATATCAAAGAAAAAATGGATCTTGACATTCAGGTATCACGTTTAAGACTGTTAAAAGCAAACTATACAAGTCAAAAATACCGGATGGAAGATAATATTGTTCAGCATTATCCACGCCAAATCGTTATGGTGAAAGAACTAATCGAAAAACTTGAACAGGATATAGCTCTCTATGAACAAAATGCTGCCACAAGCAAAGATAAGTTCCATATGCAGGTTGGATCAGGTGTGTATGACACAAGAAAGGATGCAGGAAACGCTATCATAAAATTTTTTCAAACTGATGCGGATGGAACTGCCAAAATCGGAACATATCTCGGATTTTCAATGAATATAGCATTCGATTCCTTTAATAGAAAATTCGTTTTGAGACTTAAGGGAGCTATGAACCACCCTGTTGAGATTGGCCCTGATCCAGTTGGAAATATTATTCGATTGGACAATGTTTTGAAAACCATGCCGGATAAGCTTGCCGAAGCCAAAGACAGACTTGAAACCTTAACTAATCAATTAGAATCAGCGAAAATAGAAGTAACGAAACCATTCCAACAGGAAGAAGAACTCGCTGAAAAGCTAAAGCGACTGGCAGAACTGAATGCGCTCCTGAACATGGATGAGAAAGGAACAGATGCTCTTATACTGGAAGATGATGAACAACCTGCAATAGTAAACTCCGACATGGCAGTTACGCCAATCACATCCGTGAAAACAAAACCAATGCTAAAGAAAAAAGTGGTTGGACTATGCTTATAAGAAAATGGGGAGGATTTCAATGGAAATAACAGAAATAGAATGCAAAATCCTACGGATAAAAGCCGGAGCTATTTTAATTCTTGGGATGCAGCTAGGAAGTGAGCTGCAGCTTGATACGGAAGAAAAACGAGAGGATGTTCTGATGCAACTGGTGGCTATGCAGCGGCTTGTCGAAAAAGCCGAATATTCCCCAGATCTTGCATTTGAATATTTCGGTTATTCAGAACAAAAACGGCAGCTTTACAAGAAGGTTGTTGACTACATGATTGATGTTTCGAAATAAAAAAGGTGTTAAAAAGAAAAAAAGGTCGCTAAGGGAAATTTCATCTTTCTCTTACGACCTTTTTTGTTGGAGGCATTTATGAGTAAAAGAAAATTTTCAAAAAAAGAGGTTGCCATAAGCATAGCGGCGGCCGCTCTTGCAATAGCAACGGTTGGAGGCGCGGTCGCTATCCATAAAGATTCCAGCAACTCAAATACTGGACATTCTATTACCGTGGAGCAATCAGACTACAGTAAAAAAAAGGAAGAGGCAATCCAGCAGATTCAGGATGCCGTAAAAGACTTATCGGATGACCAGCAATCCGAAATTGACTCTTATATCAAACAGAATATTGAAAACATCCAAAAAGCTGAGTCTGAACGTACCATAGAAAGCACGCTGCAGGAAACACTCGATTACATAGACCAAAGAAGTTTGAGTGAAAAAGAAGAGCAACGAAAAGAAACACAGACAACGGAAACATCTTCTTCCAGTGAAAGGGAGGTTACTTCTTCCTCTGTATCAGAAGAAGATAAATACCATATCCTTGGGGAAGATTATATTTATGAAAATAACGACTATCTTCCAGTTATCAATCAAAGTAACTGGATCTATATGTCTGATGAAGAGAAAGACGATTGGCTGAAGAAATGCACACCGGTAAAAGAAGATTCCGCCCACTCTATCACAGCCATATGTACAGACGCTTATGGTTACAATAAAAGCTGGTTTCTTCCCTGCAGACTGCATAAATGGATCACGGAAAACAATATCACAGCAACGGAAGGTGAATATCTGGCCTATGGAACCTATAAACCAAGTAAGGAAACATTCTATCTCGTACTGAATGACAGTAACCGAACCGTAACTCTGGTTACATACAACAAAAATTCCCAGGACTTTTCCTTTGAATTTGCCGGCATGACAGAGAGTGAGGTACTGGAAATGAAGAAAATGGATGCAAATACATCAGACACCACAGGGCACCAGGATGATTCCAATAATACTTCTGATGCCGGTGATGCACCACTTTCTGAATCTGCCTTAAATGAAATGGAGAAAAATGCAGAACAAAATCAATAAAATCAAACATACCGGCGTATATGTTCTGGTTGTAGATGATTACTTATACAAAACCGGAGACATATTTGGCGAGTGGGTTTTTCTTCCCATGGATTCACCGGCAATCTCAAAATATGATGATACTTACGTTATTATTAAGTATGATTTAAGTGACATTACAAATCAGACACAGAAAAACTGGATTCAAAAGCAAATCGAGCAAAATAAACATAATATTTCGCGCCTCAATAACATCTTAATAGCGTATATGGAGAACGAAAACTGGAATTCATAGTCTCCAAGGAAAACTGATACTTATAAATTTTCCGAAAAAGGTAGCCTAATTTTGAGGCTGCCTTTTTTGAACCACAAATCAAAAAAAGAAGAAGTAAAAACATGAAAATACAACGAGATGGGAAAGAATATACCTTGACGGCCGAAGAAGTTATGGAAGCCCACGAAGAATTTGTTACCAGTTTTATGGTTGCCGAATTGGAAAATTCATATGATGTACCACATAAATATTCGAAAGATCTCGCAAAAGAGGCATATGATATGTATGCTGACAGCGGTAATTATTCCGAATATGATTGCATCGAACGTGTTGCAAAGGACTATCAGGATCGCTGTAAAGAACCTACTGTTACAATAACTTGGTCAGAGTGTAACGATTTTGAAGATGGCGAGGTTATTCCGCTCGCAGAAGCAAATAAAAGGTTTGAATTAATTGATGCCGATATTCGAGAACAATATGGCGGCCACTATTATGAAAAGACAAAATTCCTGTTGAATTATAATATGGGGAAAGAAAATTTTTCCTATGAAGGCCGCCAGGATTTCGGTGATTATGAGGGTTCCTTGATCGATCACCTTCATAATATGGCACTTATGTATGCATATGATTCTGAGTATTATGATTCGGTGGCATCCAGTAATACACCGGAACTTGCAGAGAAAATCCGTACCAATGGACTGTTTCTTTTAAATAAGCTGGTGCCGTATTTGAGAGCACATGAAGAAATTTCCGATAAATCAGTAACAGTGCATGTTCTGTTTGACAAGCCATCTGTAGAGATAGAATCATGGAAGGAAAAATACTTGATAGATTTCGATAACTATGTATCCGACTGCAGATACTGCCTTAATTCTGGTTTGAATTTACCCGATGAACCGATGTTAAAAGATTACGATCCAGCTTTAATTGCAGAAAGGCAAAAAATAGAGGAAGAACTTAAGCAGGAAGCTGCTGCTGCGGGAATGACGGTAGAGGAATATGCTGCAAATGATTTTATTTCTCCAAAGCAGCAAACAACGAATAAGAAAGCCACAAAAAAACAGCCAACCCTTTAACCTATATTCAGCAATCTATCCCCGGCTTCTTGCATATACCTAATTTTCTGTTATTATAAAAGTGAGAAAAAATGAAAGAGGCGAAAGAAATATGAAATTTGATATTAATGCATTAATTCAAAAACAAAAAAGACCAATCAAAGATAAAAAACAGCTTTCTGCTGAACTGAAAAAAACTATTGAGCAAGAAGAAGATCCTCGGATTCAAAAACATAAAATTAATGCCTTGAAAAAGGGTTATACTCCAGAAGAAGCGGAGAAAATTGCTAGTATTTGCCGATCATACTATAAGTCTATTGACAAAATGCAAGCGGAACTTTCTGAGAAATCCATGAAAATTCACGAGATTTTTAACGAGCAATCTGTAAAGAAAGGATCATGGCAGCAAAAATACTTGACAGATTTTGATAAATATGTATCCAAATGTAGATACTGCCTTAATTCTGGTTTAGATTTGCCTGATGAGCCGCTATTTACAGATTATGTTCCGGATTTAATTCCTGTAGAGGAAGAACTTAATCAGGAATCTGCTGCCGCAGGAATGACGTTAGAAGAATATATCAAAAAAGAATATCTTTTCAAATAATATTTTCAAAAGGCAAAAAACAGTAAACAAGCATACAAAATGTTCCCAAAAACGCCCAATCATTTAAGACTGCTAAGCAGTCTTTTTTATTACAAAAAAAGGAGAAAGAAACTATGGATATAGATACATTAATTGAGCGACAAGAAGTACTGGTTGAAAATCAAAAACAGCTTTTATCTGCGATGGTGTCTACACTTGACCTAATGAAAGCAGAAAAATTACGTCAAGAAATAGATCAGGAAATAGCATTTGATGAACCAAATAAGACTGTTGAGCAAGAAGAAGATCCTCGGGTCCAAAAGCATAAAATTATTGCCTTGAAAAATGGTTATACCCCGGAAGACGTGGAAGAAGTTGCGAGTATTTACCGATCATACTATGAATCTCTTGATGAAATCGAGGCAGATCTCGCTGCAGAAGGTAAGCCAAGTAATGGATCTGACTATGAATTACGAGCTGAAAATGTACGTGCGCTTCGCGATCAGGACTTATCATATATTGACCACAAATATGAAGAGCAGCGCAAACAGAAGTCACGTCCTACGCAGCATCCACTGAAACGTCCCAAAAAAACGATGAGTAAAATTTGACTTGTAGAAAAGAGGAAACCATATGTCAGAGTCACTGGGCCCCCGGAAAAAGGATTGGGATTTTTCATCCACATTAAAAACTCTTCTGGATCGTCATACTCTCGAACTTTCCAACGAAGAATTAGAGGAAATCAATCTATACCTTTTAAATCAAAGAGAACACGCGATCGCTTTATACTCTCAGCAATTATATGGAATGAAACGTACAGCCAATCGTTTATCCAACACTTCAACATCCTTTCAGGATCAGTTACAACACATGAACTAAAAAGAAAGAAGGGTTCTTATGTCACAAGAAATTGAAAATAATTTTGAAGAACGAAAGAAAGACTGGGACTTGACCGGGCTTTTGGACGATGTTATTCGAAGGTACATATATCAACTGACTAATGATGAGCTTAATGAAATCAACTTGGAAAAAGCTTCTGGAATGCCAGATGAAGAGATTAAAAATGGAATCAAACTCCCTTTGGCTACTATGCAGCAACGCCGTGAAACATGGGGTTCTCAAAGTAAATTAGATGTACAAGAGCCTATGATTTTTATATTGCAAAGTACAGTAGAAAAGTTGTCCGTCGGAGACAAAATCCCATTATCAGACGCAGATAGCTTTTTGATTCACCAAGAATCCGGTGTTCTTAATTATGAACTTCATTATTTGATGAATGGTACGCCGCAGGAGTATAATGCATTCCTTGATCTTTCTAAAGTTAAAGTGGCCGACACGTTAATGGATGGCGTTACGCACAGCGTTCCACCTGCTTTATCGGATTACCTTGAGCGGCATCAACAATTAAACGATACAGAACTTGGAGCCAAACGATTGCAGAAGTTAAATTGTGATTCAAAAAATGTATCTTATGCAAATGCTCTACTTTCCTATGTAAGAGAAGCAAGGGAATGTTTAAATTCTGGAAAACAACTTCCACAGCGGCCAACCAGAAGTTCTATTACTCTTGAAAAGCCAAACGAAGAAGTTGCAGTTCCGCTTTCCGAACAAACTCCAGAAGAAACTGCTGTCCCTGATCTTAATTCTGCACCTGAAATTAGTATCCCTTCATCCAACAATGAAGAAGTTATGCAGCATCAAAACACCACTCCGGAAAGTCCGGAGGCAGAACATCAACAAGCAAAAATGGAAAATCTTATGGATATATCTCTTCCATTGGTTGATCAGGAACCATTTCAAGAGATACTACAGGCTCTTCTGAAAAATGATATGTCTCAAGCAGCTAATCTGTTGCAATATCTCGGAAGTCATCTGGATAAATTACAAGAAGAGCATCAGAAAATGCAAGTAGAATTCAGGGAACTCAAAGAACAGGTAAATTCTATTGACGAAAGATTTTTTAATGATTCTGACAGTGTTGATACTGTACAGAATAATCTTGATCAGAGTGAAAAACTCATAACACTTAACAAGTCCCGCCTTGCCAATGTTGTTCTGCAGACTAAGAGTAAATTAAAAACTGCTGGAAAAAATGCGCTTTTATCGTTTGCTGAAAAAATTCATGTTCCAAAAGCTTTGGCTTCGTTGCAAAAGGGAATGCAGCATACGCAGGATTCTCTCGATGTACTATTCCAGCGGCTGAACGATGCAAAGCAGGCCGTACAAGATGTTTCCAATAGTGTAAAAAACGTTGGCCGGGCATTGACCGGAAAAGAACTTCTTGAATATGTCCCGTGGGACCCAGAAAAGGGTAAGATTGCTTCTGTCCAGCGTAAGATTTACGCTATGGAGCGTACATTGGGTAATTTGCAGGAAAGAACAAATACATTACTTTCTAAAATGCAACGTCCTGAGCAGAAACCCGAGAAGCAGGTAAAAAAGACAACTAAAAAGGTTATTTAAAGGAGGTATTAAAAATGGCAGCTGAAGATGCAGGTGGAAGTGGTGACCTTGCTATCTTGGTCAACACAGAAATGATTATTCTTAAAGGGGCTGTTAAAGCAGCAGCTTCCGCAGGTAGTGTAACCGGAAAGGTAGTAAATAAAGCTCTGCTTTCTCCCTTCCGACTGATTCAATTTTGTATGAAACTACATAAGCAACATATAATCTCCACGTCAGACTTCAAAAGTTTTACACAATTCATGAAAGCCTGTGATGGAGATTATATTATCGCAAATCTCCCCACACGCGATCCGGAACAGTTGGATAAACTCATGGATTCCATGACAGAGGTTGGAATTACCTACTGTCTCCTTCCTGATCTGGATATTCAGGATTCCTGCCAGCAAATTGCCATACGTGGAAAAGACGTTGCAAAATGGCAGGCATTATACGAATCTTATGTAACAAACCAGCTCGATCTTGGTGGTCCACTGGATTTTGAAGAGTTGAAAGCTCTTACTTCCGGAAATTATAAAATCAAAAGTCTTGCACTCGGAGATGCTTCGGAAGATAATGAGCAACTAGAGCAATTTCTGGATATATTGGACGAACGTGGCGTGAACTATTCTGTTCTTCCGGATCTTAAATATGGAGATAATCACATCCAGATTGCCGTTGCGAATCAATCTCTGCAACAATTCGCAGCAGCTATTAAAGCATATTTAGAAGAATTTCCGGATGCAGCTAAAGATTTGGTAGAAGATATAACTGAACAAGAATATTTTGATTCTGGCCGTATGTCAGAGGAAGATTATATGAAAACAGCTTCGCCGGAAATAAAGGAAAAAACCGATCCAAAAAATTGGCAGAAAGGAAAAAATCTGAATGCACAGTCTTTTGAGCAAGCCCTGGCTGGGAAAGAAGTCGATCGTTATGAAGCCTTAAAGAACCGACCAGGGTTAATCGAACGATATATTCCTTCTCAAAGAGTAGCTGCCAGAAGAGAAGATGAAATTGCGCTGCAGACAGGTGACCGAGAATATGTTCGTATTCAGGAAGCTCTTTCCGTTGACAATGGTAAGGGCTTTATTATTTTTCTTGATCCGGAAAAAAATTATAATGTCTATCGTCCGGATGAAAAAGGGATTCTTCAGACTCCTTCCGGCAGTCTGTCTGGAAAAGAATTTTCCAAGTATACAGAACAATCTGACGAAACACATCGTTTAGATTATATTCCGTATGCAGAAACTGAAACTCCGTCCGAAGCTCCTCAAAAGCAATCATCAAAAGCAAAATCTATGGAAAAAACTGTTTCACAAAGCTCTCCAGATGTTTCTACTCAAGAAGCAGCTTTTCCCGTTACCATTAATTGTAGTCTTGTTGATGATATTATGGATGACAAGACTTTTATTTCTCGTATTCCTGGTTCTAAATTGCATATCAAACTTCCTCTTTTTTCCATTGCTGATGACGGAAAAACTCTTGTTTCAGCAATTGATCCACAAAAGGAATATGAAATTTTTAAAAATGATTCACCAACATCGAATCCTTTATTGAATATGAAAGGAGCGCAAATACTACCTTATTATGATCCAGTTCGACGCAAAAACATAACAAAACAGTTCGGCCAGAATCAAAATAAGATTTTAAAGTTTTCTCAAAATCCTGCTTCTAAACACAAGCCTAAATCTTCCCCTATAAGGAAAAAAGACTTAAAGCTTTAATATAAGGAGAAAAAATGATAAAGAAAAAAAAGATTCCAATTAAAAGTCTTGTGCTTATTCTTATTTTAGTCGAATTAATATGCCTTGTATTTGCAGGTATTTTGGGTGAACCTGGTAATGATATAAATCTTAAAACAGCGTCATGGATGAATCATCCATGGCGCTGTTTTAATCAGTACACATTGATTAGTCTTGGATGTGGTCTGACCGGATGGGTATTTTTTCTTGCGTTTTATTTGGATACGCATCGCAACACACATTCAGACATCGAACATGGTTCTGCAGAATGGGATGATCCGGACACTGCAAATAAACGCATGGCCGATCTTAAGCATCCGGAAAATAACCGCATTCTTTCCAAACACGTAAATCAGGCTTTATCCGGTTCGAAATCCTTTCCAAATAATAATATGATTGTTGTCGGTGCTCCTGGTACCGGTAAATCATTATTTGTGATTGCTCCAAATATTTTAAAATGTATTTCTTCCTATTTATTCATGGACCCTAAAGGTGAACTTGTGGAAAAATATGGAAACTATTTGCAAAAGAACGGTTATCAGATCCGTGTTTTGAACTTAAAAAACATGGAATCTTCTGATCGATACAATCCTTTTGTTTATATCCGAACAGAAGATGATATTCCACGATTGATTATGAATATTTTCAAGTCTGTGGAACCCCCGGATGCCCAAAAAGGCGACCCTTTCTGGGATGATGGTTGCGCTCTTTATCTGCAGTCTCTCTTTTATTTCGTGTGGGCTGTATCTGTACCAGATAAAAAAAAGATTTTTGCAGAAGCCGGTTTAAAATGGGAACCTGTATATGCTACGCAAACTTTAAATCAAGTAACAAAGCTCATGCAGCTGGAAAGTAAAAAAGTACCACCTCGCTCTGAGGATGAAGAAGAGTCCACAGAATTATCTTTATTAATGGATGCATTAGCAGATATGTATCCAGATCATCCAGCTGTCAGAGATTATCGTAAATTAAAAGAAGGTGCGCCCGAAACAGTTGCTTCCGTTCTTTTAATTTTAAATGGAAAATTCAAGTTCTTTTATTCGAAATCTATTCAGCGCATTTTTGAAGCAGATGATATGAACTTATGGGAACTTGGAACCGGTTGGCACAGGGATGGAAAAAGTAAAGTAGCATTATTTCTAGTCCTAAAAGAAAACGATAGCAGCTACAATTTTGTGGGAAATATGCTTTATCAACAGCTGTTCGATGAACTTTTGGTAGAAGCAGATCAGAATTACCATGGTGTTCTTCCTATTCGTGTTGAGTGTTGGATGGACGAGTTTGGCAACGGGTTACGGCCGGAAGGTTTTGAACATTTAATCACAACCCTTCGATCTCGTAACATTGCTGTCATGCTGTTCCTGCAATCAATTAGTCAGCTGCAAACCATGTACAAGGGTGACGGATGGAAAGTATTCATGGATTCCTGTGCTGTATTTTTATTTCTTGGTTCCGGCCGTGGTGCGTATGACACCCAGGAAACTATCAGTAAAATGTTGGGTGCTGCCACAATCGAAAAGGCATCCGGTAGTGTTTCATACGGTCAAAACGGAAGCAGCAGCACAAGCTACGATCGCCTGCAGCGTTCGCTTATGGATGCAAATGAAGTTGCACAAATGGATAAAGACAGTTGCATCATTCTTCCATTTGCAAGTAAACCAATCATCGACAAAAAATATAAGCCATTCCATGATCCCTCTTATTTGAAGGCAAAAAAATATGGACCTTATACCCATCCAGTTGAAATTTTCCGTGATAAAAACGGAAACCTGCATACAGTAAATCACCAGGAGAAATTTTATTTTCCGGATGAAGGTCTTCAAGCAAAAATACGCGATGATCTAAAAGAAGGGAAATCTTCCGGCATGTTATTCGAACTCAGCGAAGATGAATTTTGTTCTCTGGATCTGGATGATCCGAAACTGAATGGCCCGCAAGGAAATCTTTTTTTGCTTCAACAGTTAAAGAAATTGGAAGATGATAGTGCCACTTTAAAATTACAGAATGCTGTCAACGAAAAAATGAATTCTGTAATTTATGATACGTCAGACAACACATCCTCCTTGGAGGCAGATGAAGAATCTGCCGCAGAAACCATTTCTGTTTATGATGTGCGTCAATCTTGGGATCTTTCCGGGAATCTGGAAGATGTTATCCGAAGATATATACTCGAACTTTCCGAAGATGAAGTATCAAACATCACAGAAGCTATGAATCGGCATATCCCGGAAAAGAAGATCAAAGATTGTTTAACTCTTCCACCGGAAAAATTATGTCTTATGCTGCAGTTTTATATGAAACAAGCAAACTAAAGTAACTTAGAGAGGAAGTATACCTTATGGCCGAAGAGAAAAAAAACAGATCAGAGGAACTAGAAAGTCTGGATAAGAAAATCAATGAGATTATTAATGGATGGAATCAAAATCCGGAAGAGATTGTTGAATTTTTACAGTTCTCCAGCAAATTTTCTTACGCTTATTCACCACGCAACATGATGCTCATTGCTCAACAGCAAAGAGGAGCTTTACTCTGTAAATCCTTTAAAGCCTGGAAAGAACTTGGTTACTCTGTAAAAAAAGGTGAGCATGGAATGGAAGTGTACGTCCATACACCGATCACTATTTTAAAAACAGATGATGGAGATATTCCTTATAGTAAAGCATCCAAAGAACAGCAGGCCGCTTATGATGTCGGAGAAATAGAAGGAGAGAAACTTTCGTATTTCAAAAAAGGATATACATTTGATATTACGCAGACAAACTTTCCTCCGGAAAAATATCCAAAGCTTCTTGACCGTGGAATTCCATCTGAATTTCACAGAAGCTGCACAAATATATTAAAAGAATACTGTGAAGAGAATCTTGGGCTTAAAGTTTTTCTGCAAGACCAGGAACAAAATATTAAAGGAGTTTCCCTTTATGGCTATCACAGTCCGTCAGAACACGAAATTCATATTGCTTCAACTTTACAGGATACCGCTGCTTTCTCAACATTAACACATGAATTCGGACACGCTCTTGCACATGGATCTGTCGAAGAATCTCTGAATACAAATTTGCATCAAAAAGAATTTGAAGCTGATGTTATGAGTATTATGTTTTGTCAACACTATGGGCTTGAAATAACCGACGAAAGAAAGAGTCATCTTTCTGGTCATTACAAAGATTGGAAAAAATCCGATCCGAACAATTTTCATCCGGATAAAAGTATGCGGAAAATGTTTGACTTATTTAGGGAACACTCAACTGTCCTGGATCAAAAAATAGTTAAAGCTTTTCCAGAGCTTGCAACAAAATTACTTCCGCAAGAACTAGAAGTGAATTCAGAAAAAAAGAAAGTTGTAAATAAAACTGCTAAGAGAAAACCAAAGAAAAAGAAAACACCAAGACTGTAAATACGATTTTTTATGAAGAAGAAAAATAGATGCGCAGACGAATTTCCATCCAGCAGTATCAGAAAATACATCGGCTATCCAGATAGTGCGTATATACATTTTGATGAAGTTGGTGCAGTGCTTTTTATTTTTCGAGCAAATCCTTCTTTGAAAGAATTGGATGGATTCGAAAAAAAATTTGAAATTCGAATTACAGAATTTTCAAAAATCATGTTTATCTCTTTTCGCTTTGGATCTTCTGACTGGTGCAGCATCTCATATTCTCCATACTTAGACACATGGCAGAGCAAACAATTTATTTTTCCGAATTGTAAGTACGGAATAAATTTATTCATAGCACTTTTCGATACATCAACCGGAAAAATATTAAGGGCCAGGATGCTCGATCTTCCGTGCCTCTTTTCAAAAAAAATACGCTCTGCCATTGTACTGCAGGCACTGCAGCCATTCAATAAAGAGAAATATATTAAAGTTATTAAGCAGTTTACTTTTTTTCATTCGCAAGAAGAAATTGCAGTGCAAAGCAAATTATCATCACGCTGCACAGTCCATTATCGTGCATCACAGACTGTCCCTATACAAAAATAATGAATTATTTTCACACCACACATTTCAAAATAATCAGAAAAATGCAGAATCACTATTCTGTGTTTCATAAAAAATTAAAAGTGAGGTAACTAAAATGGAAAGAAAAAAAACTCAGGCAACAACAGCAAAGTTAAAAAAGGTTCAGACCGAAATCAAAAAGACAAAGGATAAACTCAATAAACTTATGGCAGAAGAGGAACGTTTGACTGTTCAGTATCAGACAGAAAGTTACGAAGAGACTTTAGCTTATTTGAAGTCTGCAAGCAAAAATGGAAAGCCAGATCTTGAAGAGATGTGGAAGTTTTTGCAGAGCACTTATTCTCCTGAGTTGAAAAATTCAGTTTCACCATCGACCGGAAATTCTGCACCTTCAGAAGAATCAACTGATGACGTAGAAGAAAATTCTGAAACAGAAGAAACATCCAGCACTGTTCCGGAACAAAAAATTTCTCATTATGATTCAAATGATCTTGAGTTTTTAGCTGACTAATTTTTTGCGGGACATCCTTTTGGGGTGAGGACGTCCCGTTTTTCAAATAGAATCGAGGTAGCAAATGGAAAGCAAAAATTATCATTTCAATGTGAGCAATCCCGAATTGATTTCAAAAATTGAACGCTTCAATGAATATGGATTTGCAAACCGAACTGATTTTTTTCTTGAAGCAATAAAAGCATATGACACAATTTTCACTCCAGAAAATTCTTTGAAAAAACTCATCACAGACGCAGTGATGGATGGAATTGTTGGAGCATTGAACATAGAAACAAACACAACTGATGAGGGTGATAAAACAAATTTTGAAGACAGTGATGAAGATTATCTCATCTACATTAAGTAAGAATTGTAAAAATTTACATTACCTTATACCTACGCTCGATATAAAATCGAGCAAAAGGGGTCTTAGGGGACTCCCTAACAAGATGCAAATTGTTTACAATTTGCGTATCTTGCTAATTAAGAAATAGGAATGTGTTTCTTATGGTCGTAAAACGTCCATGAGCCTGCAGCCCCAGTGTTTATGCGGCTTTCCGGGATTTTCATAAAAAACGCATTTTTCTCCACAAAAAGCCCATGGTCATAAAACGTCCATGGATATTTTTGTCATGGTCGTAAAACGTCCATGGGCTTTTTTTAATTGATTTGTCTCGAAAATTTTTATCACCGAGTACAGAAAAGAGGAAAGTATTGATGGAAAAAGAAAATAAAAAAGCAACTGCCTCTGAGAAACTGACGAAGGTAGTTGCCATTCGAATTTCTCAAACTGATTATGATATTTTTTTAGAAAAAGCAAAAATGGAAAATCCGGAATCCACAAAAATAAATATTTCAAAATACTTATGCAGCGTTTTACACGATTCCACAATTTCAAATTTTCATTTTTTAAAAAAGAATTTTCGTCAAGTCGAACAGGCCTTACTCAATATTGACAGCAAACTTTTGCAGATCGAAAAAAATTCGGCAGGATCTTTTTATCCGGAAGAAATGTTGGAAAAAATCTCTGAATGTAAACGGCAGCTTGAAAAATTAGAGTTTGATTTTCAAAAATTGGAAGAGGAGATTTCAAAATGGCAATCACCAAACTGAGTCATGTCAAAGAACGGAAATCCGGAAATCCTAACGCAGGACTCTATAATTGCATTGATTATATTTTGAATCCTGACAAAACAGAAGAGCGTTATATCGGAGGAAACGCGGGTTCCACTACACAGGAAGTATATAACCGGATGATGGCAACAAAACAAGAATTTCGCAAATTGGATGGCCGACAATGTTATCACTTCATTATTAGTTTCGCACCAGGCGAAACGGATGCTATCACCTGCTTCAATATTGCTCAGGATTTTTGTGAAAAATATCTCGCCGGAAAATATGAATACGTTTTTTCTGTCCATACAGATCACGCGCATATGCACGCTCACATAGTTTTTAATTCTGTCAGTTTAGTAGACGGAGTAAAGTATCATTATTCAGATGGACAGTGGAAGAGTAACATTCAACCGATAACGGATCAGCTTTGCGAAAAATATGGACTGAAAAAATTGACTTACGTTCCAGGAAAAAGAAAAGGCGTTGATTATGGAACATGGAGGGAAAAGAAAGATCCATCCGGAAGTCAACGATTACGTGAAGCTATTGACATGGCAATAGCGCAATCTGATTCCTACGATGATTTTCTTTCTATAATGAGGAAGTCATATCAAGTAAAAATTGGGTTTTCACAAAAATGGAATTCTGAATATCTTTCATTTAAAGATTTTAAAACTCCGGCCGGACGATACCGTAGAAATTACGTTCTTGGAAAATCATACACTGTCGCAAGTATTCAAAAGCGCATTTCATTAAATAAGATGGAAATTCCAGAATCATTAAAACGACTGCCACCACATATTCGAGGTTTTGAATCTTCCATCGGCTCTGGTTTTCGTTCAGCAAATGGTTTATACCTTACGCAGCATCAAAAGCGTTATATGATTCCATACTGGAGGTTAAAAAATTCCGAACGCACAGTTACTAGTGGCACAGGGAACATTCGAGAATATTCAAAAGAGGCTGATAGAAATTTGCGTGACCTGCAAACCGTGCAAGATAATAAAATTCGAACCGTTCAGGATTTGTCCTCCCGCTTGGATGAATTGAATCAAATGACCGATTCCATCCGAAGAGAACTTCGTGCAATACAGTCTAGCCGTGAAGATTCAGAAACAGAGAATGTCATTTCCGAATATCTTTCCATTCAAAGTGCATTTGCGAATGCCGCTGTTCCTATTGAAATGGAAGGGAAATTTGAAAACCGATTGGATGAGATCGAAGAAAACTATCCGATCGAAGAATTGATACACCAAAAAGAATCTAATAGTAAAAAAGAAAAACAACTACAGAAAGAAATCAAAAATTTGCAACAGGCATCCAGACGTTTATCAAAATTAAAAAAGATCCAAAAGAGATAAAGAGGAGTAGTGAAAATGGCTTTCCAAAAATATTCTGAAGAAAAACGTAATGAAATTTTAGATTCTCAACAGGAAAAAAATGCGCGTGGAAAAATAAGTTTATTACTGAATTTGGGATTTCCCAAAGATTGGATTGAAAAAATGCTTCCTTATATAAATGAGGATACTACATCATGGCAATTACGCATGATCAGTCTTTTCGATCAAGATCCGGAAGATCTCGTAGCCATGTTGGAAGATTCCGTAAAAAATTCTTCTGTAGAAATTTTTCAGTCTATTCGGAAGAAATATTATATTGAAAAAAAAAGCAGTGCAGATATTGAACAGATTCAAAAATCAATGGAGCAATACGTTCCATTGATTCATAACCAACTAGACGCTTACAACGAAATGTCCGCTTTGTTGCAGCAGCAATTTGCCGTCCAGCAAGAGAAAGATGATCTACATAAATCTAAAGGTGACCTGCAAGAAAGAATAAATGCTATGCAGAAGGAGCATGAAAAAATTTCCATTGAGAAGGAAGATATTTTTCATCAGCTGCAGGATTCAGAGAAAGAAAAAATTTCCATTCAGCAACAACTCGTTGATGCGACTGAATCGCTGCAGAAATCTCAGGGAACTGCAGCTTCTTATGAAAAACAAATTGCTATTCTGAATAATAGAATTGATGAACTTGAAAAGCAGTTGGAAGTATATCAAGCTAAAGAAAATGAAATTGCCCAGGAAGAAGAGAAGCAGCTTGAACAGATTCCCGTTAAACGTCGAATAAGCTGGTCATCTTTTTTTCATGACTCTAAAATAAAACGCAAAGAAGAACTAGACATTCAAGAACAGGCTGAACGTGAGAGACTTGCAAAGGAATACATTTATGATCCATCCCATTCTGAAGAACAGGCTGCGCTTTTTCTCGATGCAGCAGGAACAGAAGAGTGGACCTTAGAAGATCTTCGAACACTTGCTGCACAATCAGATATTGACAGCATGAAAATATTACAGCGTAAAATAGAACAGCTGCATAAAGCTTCACAGAAAAAAAATAATAAATAGCTTTCTTCCACATTTACAGTTGTTGTTTTATTTTGAGGAAAATGATAAAATTAATATAGTTCCATTACTACGGAGGTGATTTAAAAATGTCAGTATCATATTTTAATACAAACGAATATGAATTAATGAATAAAGATAATATTGTTGCAACTGTAAGCTGTACAAGAGATGAATTTAATGACTTATATTTTGAAATTCATCATATATTTTCACAATTACCAATTGGTTTCAAAACATTTAAAGACTGGATCGAAAATCGTAGAGCACCTAGCAATCGCCAGCACATTGAAAAATTGCTTAAGCGTTGCAACTGTTATGATTTAGAAGGCTTCCTTCAAGTTACACATGCTGCAACTTTAAATGATACGTTTTGGGTTCGTCCAGCAAAGAGTCATCTTTCCTGGAATAATGTTTCGTTATTCCAAAATCCTTTCGATGACGTTGTTGCTCGGATAGCCTTTGAAGGTGGTTTATATGGTGAACATTTTTCAACAGCTTCCCCTGAATTTTCTACTGATGGAACTTTTGCAAAGTGTTGGACTCGTTTAGACAATCAAATTTTCCTCATGAAAAGAGGGTCTGAAGGTGGTGCGAATGCTGGGCTTGAGCCATACAGTGAGATGTATGCTTCACAACTAGCCGCTGTATTTTGTCCAGACTCCGTTCCATACGATGTTGTAAATTATCATGAAAAAAAAGCCTCTAAATGTCCGCTTTTTACAAATGAGCAATATGGTTTCGCTCCAATTTATAAATGCATCGGAGTAGAAGCCGGTATTGCCCAAACCATGCAATACTTTTCTTCTATTGGTAGCGAAAACGCTTTTCGTAGAATGCTAGTTTTAGATGCCCTTATAGTCAACACTGACCGTCACAAAGGAAATTATGGAATATTATTTCAAACTGATACTCTTCAACCGATAAAAATGGCACCTGTATTCGATCACAATCAAAGTTTATTACCATACGCAATGGAAGATGATTTTCGTGATCTCGATTCCTATTTGAGCGAAAAAATTCCACGAATCGGTACAGACTTTTCAGAAACTGCAGCCATGGTAATGACTCCAGATATAAGATCAGATCTAAGAAATTTACAGGACTTTGAATTTTCTGATTCAGCAAACGGTTTACCAAAGTGGAGAGTAACTGAATTAAACAAATTAATAGTCCATCAATCAAGATCTATCCTTAAATCAAAAAAAATATATATGTCTCCCGATCAACCTAAAAAGAAAAATATTAAAAAATCAACTCCTCGTCTATGAAAAAAATCCGTGTCAATTATTGACACGGATTTTAAGTTAATGTGATTATCCATTTTACCGTGCTTCCTTTCTGTAGATCTTTTTACTACCATTCTTTTGCGATAGGTTTATAAATTTCTTTAATAAGCTCCTTCTTATACTTATAGTAGGCATTTCTTGAGATGCCTGCAATCCTCATCACTTCTATATCAGTATTACTACCACCAAATGCTATGCTATTCTTCATGATAATCTTTTTTGCAGCAATAGATTTTTTGGTTTCATATTTTCTTCCTTTAATACGCCCAATTTGTTTTCCATTTAGTTTTGCAGTTTTCATTCCTTCGGACGTCCTCTGATGAAGATCTTTGACTTCTTTCTCCGCTTGCTCAAAAACTAATTGGATCTGTTCTTTAGCAACTGCCAAAAGATACTCATTGACGGCCTTCAATAAAATGTCCGCATTGGTTCCGGTCATCTCCACTTGGATTTTCGTGGCATTTCTGTACACATCGGTATTGATATGCGGCTCTTTTAAAAACACAAGATTTACGCCCATACGAAACAAATGTTCGTAAAGGTCATACCCCTCATCTGCATTTCTTGACATTCGAGATGCAGAATCAAACACCAATGTTACTTTTTTGCCAGCTTCTACCTCTTGAGCAACCAAAGCATATAGTTTATTCCATTTTCCCCTTCCTAGAGTCTTGGTCCCGGTATAATATTCCTCTACAATATGTGCGCTCGGAAATCTTTCCAAAATATTTCTTCTTTGCCGCTCAATGTTTTGTTGCGGCGTACTTACTCTGCAATAACCATATATTTCTTCTATACATCATCACTCACTTTCTTAGTAAAGTACCAAAATAAGCGTCCCTTTTTATTGGTACTTTTATTATAACTCAAAATATTGTCTTACGCAAAACTTTTGATACTTTTTTCTATAAGGTTTATTTTAATACTATTTTTTCTATTTTTTCCCCGTGTCAATCATTGACACGGGGTGAATTTGCTCAATCTTCATAATGAAATTTACAAGAATATATTATGAGATTTTGGTTACTATCAAAGTTATATGTAAGTCTGTGTTCGTCCGTTATCCGTCTACTACATACTTTTCTTTTTTTTAACGGTTCAGGTTTACCAATTCCCTTTAATAGTCCATCTCGATCTATACTCCTTATAAGGTCATTAATCCGCTTTACAATCTTTTTATCTTCCTTTTGCCAGTCCGTATATTGCTGCCATGCAGTCGGAGTAAATACTACATTCATTATTCGTATGCTCCTAACTCATCTATTGTCTTTGTAATAAAGCCCCCAGCTTCAGCTTCGGCTATAGATTTATCCAGCATAGCAATATATTCCGCATTTCTTTTAGCTTTCATAATCTCATTATATTCAGATTCTGACATCATTACTATGTTTTCATTCTTTGGTCTTGAAACAATCAATGTTTCTCCTTTGAAAACCTTATCGCATAACGACTTGAAGTTTTCTCTTACATCCATGCTCTTTACTGCTAACATATAAAACACTCCTTTCTGTACATAAAAACGTATGGTTTTACGTACTTTAATTATATGCTATTATTATCTCCAGGTCAATAAATTTAATGTATTCACTTTCTGGCTACTTTGGATTTTGAATTACAGATATTGAGAAAATGGGCGATAGAAGCAAGTGTCTACAAATTGTCTACTTGTGACCCTTTTTGTAACTGGTTTCGTCAATGCCGATATTAACCAGACCATCAAGTCTTCTTGAGTGCTCCGGTTCTAAATCGTGAAGAGCACGATTGACACAGCGGCCTACAGTTTCCCAGTCCACTCTCATGAAGTATGATGTGGTACTTCTTGGAAGATAGGATGCAAACCATGCAACGGTAAGGTCGAAATCCTTGGTAAATCTACTACCTGGATATGCCCATGGAACTTCGGCAACATATACCCCATGTTCAAGACAGATGATACGATGCGTCTGTATTCAACTTCGACCAGAATACCACCCCAGTCCAGCCCCCTCCAAGTGGTTGGTCTGCTGGAATGTTTGTCATAAGCAGGACATGACTTGTGACAGAAAGGGCAGTCATTCTCATGCCATTTATTAGGTCTGGCTTTGATACGGATGTGTTTCACACCATCCTCATCAGAGTAAAGATTAAAATTTTCTATCAAGAGAATAAAGTATTGACAAAATTTTGTGGGGCGGGGTAGAATGATGGTAAAAAATTCCAAAACATAACGCATTGGTGCCTTTCGCAGAAAGAAGAAAAATAAACATGAAAAAGAGAAAGAACTTGGGAAAAAAGTTAGTAACAATGTTAGTGTCTGTAGGCTTTTTTGCAGTTTTGATTACAGGCTTGAATTTAATGGCATTACAAGCTATTCGAGGAAAGAATGATGTGCTTATAGAACAGTTTGAACAATATGAAGAAGCAGTGGCAAATAATGATACCGCGGTTTTTGAAACAGCAAAAGGAGAAGTGGCAGAAGCCATCAGACATAGCAACTACAAAATAAATGGAAGCATCATTTTTGATCTTGCACTTGTGGTAGCTGATATTATTGTAATCGTACTTCTTTCGATTGTTATTAATAAGTCCATTGTTCGTCCAGCAAAAAGAGCAAAGAATGATTTGGATGATATCATTTTAGGTATAGAATCAGGACAGGGTAATCTTACGTTAAGAGTATTTGATGAAACCAGTGATGAAATTGGTCAGCTTGCAAATGGTGTCAACCATTTTATTGAAACATTACAAAATCTTATGGTAAAGATTCAGAGTGTATCAAAAGATATGAAAAAATCTTCCTATCTTGTACAAAATGAGGCGGAATCTTCAAATATGAGTGCATCCAATGTGAGTGCAACATCGGAAGAACTTGCAGCATCCATGGAAGAGGTATCTGCTTCTCTATCTGATTTAGCCCAAGGATGTAATAATCTGCTAGAGAAAATGGCAGGCATGAATGAGGATGCTAAGAACTCTGCAATGAAGTTGCAGGAAGTGAAGCTTACTGCAGAAAATAGCTATAAAGAAGCGATTGCATCAAAAGAAAAAACAGTAGAAACATTTGATGGCATTCAAAAGGATGTCGCGGAGGCAGTAGAAGCATCTAAGTCTGTAAATGAAATTGCAAAACTTACAGAAAATATCTTAAATATCGCAGCACAGACAAATCTTCTAGCACTTAATGCATCGATTGAAGCAGCAAGAGCAGGGGAAGCAGGCAGGGGCTTTGCCGTTGTTGCAGATGAAATCAGACAGCTTGCAGATAGTTCACGTGAGACAGCAAACAATATTCAGGAAATCAGTGGAAAAGTTATTGAGGCAGTAAACAATCTGTCTGGAAATGCAACGGAAATGATTCGTTTTGTAGATGAAAAGGTAGCACTTGATTATGACAACTTTGTAAAAATTATTGGAAATTATGATGCTGATTCTGATCAGGCAAGTAATACATTTAACGAGTTTGCAGTTAAGTCAAAAGATAGCTTAGGTACAATGAATGATATGAATGAAGGTATCAATAACATTTCTATAGCGATTGAAGAATCTGCAAAAGGTGTTACAAACGTAGCACAAGAGATATCACAACTTGTAACAGCAATTTCAGCAATTACAGTGCAGGCGGACGAAAATAAGAACCTTTCGGAAGATTTATCGGATGAAGTAGCAAAATTTGAAAAAGTTTAACTAACAGATTTTTATTATGAGAAAAACTGTATTAGGTAAATAACCCGCACTAACTAAAAATGAATGCCAGAATAAGCACAAAGGCATAGCACCATTACGGGTTCTATGCCTTTGCGTTTTCCGGAAGCAGCATCCGGTCGTCGATATAGTAATCACAGGAAATCTTCCGGCTGTTGTGTCCATAGAATTCGATGACAGGCTTGTTACCGGCTTAAGGAAAAAGTCTGCAATCCTCATGGCGTATAGCAGAGAAGGAATATGCTGTTTTGACTCGATATTGGCAATAGTTTTCAGGCTGATGCCGGTTGCTGATACATGCTATACAAAGACAACTACAGACTACCGGCGGATGATAAGGAACTGAAAAGCAGCCGGCCAGAGTTCTTTCAAAAGCCACTGCGGAGCATAGGAATACGTGGAACGGATCTTGTGACAGATTATTTCTGGGAGCAGCTGGACATGTTCATGGATCCTCAGGCAAGAGAAAAACAGATGAAAATGGATGAGACGGTTGATATTATCCGCAAAAGATTTGGATTTTACAGTGTCCAGGGAGGGCTTATGTACCGCGACAAAATACTGTCAGCATGTGATACCAAGTCTGATCATACGGTACATCCGCATGGGTACTTTGGATAGACAGGAGGGATTGAACTATTATGGAAAGCAGCAAGGTATATGTAAATGTCATGGCTGAATTTACAAATGACGGAAGGCTTCTACCAAGGAGCTTTATCTGGAAGGATGGCCATGTATATGAGATTCAGAAAGTAACAGATGTAAGAAGAGCGGCAAGCCTGAAAGCAGGCAATCGATGCGTGTGAGAATAAATGGCTCAAAGTAGCATTTCATCTGGCATTCGCAGCAATGGTCCGAATAGGAGAGCTGCTTGGGCTGACATGGGACTGTGTGGATATATCAGAAGAAGCTATTTCAGAGAACAGGGCATATGTCTTTATTAACAAACAGGTGGAGCGTGTATCAAAGGAAGCTGTTGAGGAGCTGGATTCAAAAGAAGTCATTCTGATCTTCCCCTCACAAAGGAAGAATAATAAGACGGTCAGGGTGCTGAAAACACCAAAGACCGATACCAGCGAGCGCAAAGTTTATATACCGGGATTTGTGGCACAGTGCCTTATTGATATAAAGAAGGAACAGGATGAGGTAAAGGAGGCGCTTGGCAGTGAGTATACCGATTACAACCTGATAATGGCGACTACTTTTGGAATGCCGATCAATAGCAGCTATATTCGGGATCAGCTGCAGAAAGTAATTGATAGAGAAGGTCTTCCGGATGTGGTTTTTCATAGTCTGCGCCATACAAGTGTCACATACAAACTGAATGAGCAGAAAGAGGAAGAAAATAAGATTACCATACCGGAGGGAGTAGATCCCGAACTGCTGATGAAAGTACTTGGCAATCCGGAGATGGCGGCTTTGCTTACTTCTCTGGCGAAGACAATGAAAGTATAAATATAGAAGAACGATATTGTGTGGAGTAAGAAATCTATGCAGTATCGTTTTTTTCGTTTCTTGTAAAAAAATTTGTAGTTATTTGTAAGAATTTGTCGAGAAGCGCCATGTATATAATGTAGGTAGGTTTTAACATGACCAAAGAAGAAATCAGAATGATAAATGAAAAACTAGATTTTTATGTAATGGAGGCAAGTGATGAGGAGTTCGATACCGAAGAGGTACGGAAACTCGTGAAGCGATTAGATGAATTGGATCCCATACCATTGCCGTGGAAATCGGATGAGGAAGCATTGAAAGACTTCTGGGATTATTGTGAAGAGAGGCAGAGGGAAGAACGTATAATAGCAGATATGAAAATTAAGGATGAAAATAAGGATTAAGAAGTCTGTGTTTTGGAAAAATTATGTGGTAAAATATATATACGAGAAGTCTGTAAATCGGAATTTTGTGGAGGCACATCAATGGAAACGATTTACGAAAAGTATATGGCACTTCCCATAGATAAGGGATCTTTATGTTTAGAATATGGAGATATTGCAGACCCGTATTTTTGCTATCCCGTCAACGCAAAGCCAATCGGATTTGAAGGATGTATTCTGTATTGCTTTTTGCCGGAATATGGAGAAATGGTATTTGCCTGCAATCCAGAAAGTTGTGTAGACCAAAATGTATATCCATTAGCGGCAAATTTTGAAGATTTTATCCGTTTAATCTTGGCTTGTGGTACTGCTAACCCATTGGAGCAAATCGTTTGGATGGATAAAAATAAATTTGAAGAACACATGGCAAACGAAGAAAAAATACTGACCGATGAGCAGAGGACAGCGGCACAACAGCTACAGCGGGCATTAAGTTTGTTACCAATAGAAAATCCGTTTGAATATGTCAAATCCATTCAAAAAGATTTTGATGGTAGTAAAATACAATACAGTGATGAATACTATGAAGTTACCGGCATAGAGAACCCTAAAGGAACTAACACCCAAGATAAGCATTTAGTTGAATTTGAACCTGTCGTTTTTGAATTTAACCGCAAACAAGATAGCGACTAACAACTTCCAGTTTGTCTAACTGAACACAAAAACCGAATACCGAAAATCAGACCGTTGACTGGTCGCACTATGCG
>ENA-OPIQ01000021-OPIQ01000021.1-human-gut-metagenome-genome-assembly--contig:-NODE-21-length-53625-cov-7.785440_pt1 | contig 53625 bp, 59 predicted proteins | sample MGYA00241397_ERZ501640 | MGnify/ENA primary metagenome ERZ501640 (study PRJEB25962, sample SAMEA2042294) | human gut metagenome | biome: human gut; feature: human-associated habitat; material: faeces...
ACAATGAAATATCCCCCTCTTTTTTACTTTTTTTATATCAAATTATTGACAAAGTCCCACCTTTTATAAATCGACTGAAGGAGGGATAAAACTATAAATTAGATGAATTATTCGGTTACTATCTAATTAACCTATATTACATAAACAACTCTACAAACCCAAATTTGTACTACATATTAATATTTAAGAACAAAATCAAAACTTTAAAAATCACAAATCACCGGTTGCAAAGGTATTATAACCTTCATAGTAATAACTATGGTCGATGCCTTTCATATATAATTCACGGTTATCGATTTCATTTGTTAGTGCATTTTTTAGGACATACTTAATCTCAATATCTTTGATTGGACTGCGCTCCATTGCAAGTAAGTAATCTTCTTTATCTACCCTACTCCAATCAACAACCATACCGATTTCATTTTTTAGAATATGGTCTAGCCATATTCTTGTACTTCTGCCGTTACCTTCTCTGAAAGGATGGGCAATATTCATTTCTACATATTTTTCTATTATTTCATCAAAAGTTGATTGGGGCATCTTATCAATATTTTCTAAGGCAGTCTTTAGATACATTACAGGTGCAAAACGAAAATTTCCTTTCGCAATATTTACCGTGCGAAATTCCCCGGCAAAATCATAAATATCTTCAAATAAATACTTATGGATTACTTGTAAAGTTGAAAACTTGCCACTTGGTAAATTTTTTAATACACCATTTTCAAATAATTTAACTGCTTTTTTCTTACTGAGTCTTTCTTCTTCACGAGCAAGTTCAGCAGAATTTTTTATTCCTAATTTATTTTCAAGCATAAAACTACCTCACTAATAATCATAAACTTATTTTACCATACATAACTTTACTTATCAATAAAAATGGGATAAACAAAAAGACGAACAGAATAAACTGTTCGTCCTTTAAATTTAAGTTAATAACTAATACTGATTAGTTTAAGAATGCAGTTGTCTTTTGAATATCAGTTGCATCCTTAACATTAACATAACCATCTTTGTTATAGTCAGCTAACTTTAGGTTTAATTCAACTGTCATTTCGGCAGCATACTTTTGAATTGCAGATGCATCCTTAACATTTACAATACCATCACCGTTTACATCACCCATTTGGTATGTAGGCTGTGATGATGTAGGCTGTGATACAGTTTTGTCATATCCGCAGGTGTCGCAAACATTGTCAGAACCGTAATCGTGAGCCGCTTCGTCCTTTTTGTCGTGGCAACGAGAACATTCATGCCAGTGGTTAGTATCATCAGACTTCCATTCTGTGCCTGCGGTATGTCCGGGAGCCGGAATCTTCACACTGGTTTTATCGGTAATTTCTACCGATCCTGTTGCATCTGCGAACCACTTGTCACAGCCATCGCAGGTGTAGTATGCGGAATTGCCCGCAGTAGTGCAGGTGGCAGCTTTCGCAGCAACCAAAGTCAGATTGTGAGTGTGTTCTTCGTTTTTATTTTTGTAATAATATGTAACAACCGTTCCGTCCGAAACAATAGGCTTATTCAAGCCGTCAACCTTTATAAATTCATAATCATAAAGTGTTTTTGCCGGTGTTAAATCAAGCTTTGTGCCGTATGGCACGGTAAATGTTCCGCCGGCAGTGTTTGGAATTTCAGAGCCGTCCTCAAATTTATACTGAATTGAAACGGTTGTGTAGCGCTGTGTTTCCGTATTGTCGTCTGCAAGCACATTTCCGTTTTCATCGAGCACCTGAAATGCCACGGTATCGCCGCTCTTAAGCTGTGCATCAGACGGAATTTGATAAATAAGCGAGCAACTCTTTAAGCCTGAATTAAAGTCGCTTTTGATGTGATCCAAAGCACCGAGCGGCCAGAAATTTGCCTTATCATTCCAAACAGGAATGTCAAAGGTTTGTACTGTTTGAAGCGGATTCCCCGATGAATCGGTCGCAACGCTTCCGTCGGAGTGCTTAATCCACATTTTGAATTTTAATTGTCGTGCATTTTTATCTGAAATGTTTTGAATAACAGTTCTAAGCTCGATTTTTTTACCGTTCATATTAGTATTAAATCTGCTTTTGCTGTTGCCGCTCAAAAGTCGGTCATTGCGATTATATGTGTAATTATAATATGAACTTGTTTCAAGGTCGGTAAAATCAGACGGCTTTGAATAAGCGCCCGTATATTCCTTAACCTCGGGAGTTGCAACATAAAGGTCTACATCCTTAACAAGCTGAGACATTCGCTTGAAGCCCTGCAAACGGCAAACCTCACAGAATTGATAGTTTGTGTCTCTCATTATGCACTCATAACTTGAAACAAGCATTTTTGAGCCGTAAGCATTGCGGCAGGTATATGTGTTTCTAAAACCTAAAAGCTGTCGCCATTTTATCTTTTCCGGGTCTTCAACCGAGGAAAGATTAAGTGATTTAAGTTCCTTATCGTCAAGCAAATATCCGTTACTGTATTCATCACCGAGACCGAGCAAACCGTGTCCAAACTCGTGTGCAAAAGTTTTTGACGCACGATAACTGTCTGATGGCGAAATGAAATAATGGAAGCCGTATTCACGGTTATTATAAGCACCGCCGAAATCTGATTTTGTGTTTACAACCATAGCGAACTGAGCAATATAATCGTGAACATAATAATAAGGCTCATATTCCGAACCGGACGGAATTGTGTTTGGATCACACTTTTTTTTGATATGAGCATCGTGAATTTTCTCGATAAATTCAGGACCGATACATCTCTCAAAAATATGATTTTTCCACTGACTTCCGTGGAGATTATTAGAAATAACAGGCGAATTATATTTGTCGACTATAACATCAAAGAAGGTGCTTCCACCATTGTCAAAAGTCGATTCGGAAGCTGTGCAAAGAGCGTAAACATTGAATCTGTCGGCATAACTGCGATACGGTTCATATTTCATAGCGTCCTGCCAAAGTCGTTTGACATCATTGATGAATTTGCCCTGCTGACTTTTTGTGTATCCCTCGCCGCAAACGACAACAACCATATTTTCCGTGTCGCTGCGTGTTTTTTGGATGGTATAAACAGGGATGGTAGGATTAGAATATTTTCCGTCATTTGAATACCACGGGCCGAGGGTGAGCTGAATGCTTTGCTCGGTGCTGACATTCCAATCGGGATTTGCGTCCTCGGCAGGTTCCGAAATTGTATAATCATCCTCTTGCTTATTTGGAGCAGAGCCGATATAAGGACTGCTTTGTGAGCCGCTGCCGGAAGTTGTAACAAAATATTCGGAATCGAGATAAAATGCAGGTCTTACGCCCAAATCGGAATACCACGGAGCATAACGACCGACCTGACCCGATGAACTGATATAACGCATATCGTGATTGCAATCGGTAACAGGAGTGCGAAGCCAATAAGACCAAGCCATACCGTCATTATTATACGCAACATAATAACCTTTGAGATTTTTCCACACGGCATTAGCCTGCTTTACATCAAGAAGAAAAACCTTTTCGGTTGTAGTTTCAAAATATGAACTGTCGTAGTTTGCCACCGCTTCCGAAATATCGGTGTAGTATAACAAATCCGAATTTGCGTCTCCATCAACTATGCCCTTGTTGTATTCGGGATGAGAAACGAGAGAACGCTGGGTAACGGTTTTCATTGCCGCAATTTCAGATTTTGAAAAAGCGTTGAGAAAACCCGCTTTTTCGTTGTACGCTCCCACACCGCTTACATATCCGTCTTTCGGAGGGTTGCCGCAAAGCCAATCGACTTTGCCTTCAGCTGCGGTCGAATTTAACCAAGAACGCATATTGCTGTCTTTCCAATAGTTAGAACCGTAATCATCACGCTTATAGCTTCTGCTGTGTGATTTTGAATTGCTGTTGTCATTTGTTTTGGCATCATATGCAAGGGTGTCAACAACTTTGTCTGCAAGCATAAGCGGTCCGTTATTGTCAATGCTTACACATCGCCAAAGAATTGAGGCATTGTTATACGCGCCCATTTTAACATAGTCGCCAACTTTAATATCGGGCTTTGATGCCGCCTGAATGGTCATCGGCAAAACGGAAATTGCCATGCACAATGCCAAGAATATTGCGGTTATTTTTTTCGTCATTAAGGAACTTCCTTTCTAAGCTATATATTTGCTTTTATTATATTGTAAGGTGTTATATGTGTCAATGAAAATCCAATTAAATTTTGTTAATTTTACAGCCGACACATTTAATATTACACGAAGAAGAAAATCTTATTAAATATGCAAAAAGGCTTCTGCCCAAAACAGGGCAAAAGCCTTAAAAATTATGCGATTTTTAGGTTTAGTTGCAAGCCAAGGGGGACTATTTCATCTGCCCGAAAACACGTTTTTGAAAAAAGTGTTGCAAAAGCGGTTGAACACAAAGATTTTCATATCCGATAAGCCTGAATTTTGCGGCGCAATCGGTGCGGGATTGTTTGCCGTTGACAGCGACAGATTGTTGGAAAGGCTCGAATGTAACGCCTTGAACATAAACCCGAAAAATCTTGTGATTTTAATCGGAACGAATGACATCGGCATAGGAGTTCCGACCGAGTACACCTTGAAAAATATAAAAGAAATTTTGCAAAGAACGCAGACACTTTGCTCGAATACCGCCGTAAAAAGCAGTATTCGGGCATAAAAAAGCCTCGGAACACGAATGTTCCGAGGTGATGGCAGATTATATCAACTGTCAAGTCTTTAAAGGTGGAGATTTGTCCATATGGTATCAGATGAAAATCATTCGTGTTTTGCGGCGAATTCTTTTAATAATTTCATTGCAATGACATCATGCTTTTTCGAAAACATATGCCCTCCGCCATCTATAAAATGAAGTTGGGGACTTTGTCAATAATTTGATATAAAAAAAGTAAAAAAGAGGGGGATATTTACATTGCTAATCGGTGAGAAGTGACTTCTCAAAATCACAAGGTGAAAGATAATTAATAGATGAATGAATTCTTTTAGTATTGTAAAAATTCTCAATATAGTTGTAAATAAGGGAATATGCTTGCAAGTAGTTTCTAATCTTATGCTGATAAATACATTCCTTTTTTAATGAAGCATGAAAAGACTACTGAGCTGCATTTTCATCACATGAATGATTTAGTGATGTATAACTATAAGCAAAATTATGGCTACTAATAAACTCTCTGTAACTTTCTGAACGCATTTGGGAGCCTTTATCTGAATGTATAATCAGTCCCGGTTCAGGATTTCTTTCATCAACTGCTTTTTTCAATGTTTCTATCATTTCATTAGATGTTTGATGTTCTTCAAGATTCCAAGCTACGATTTTCCTAGAATAAGCATCCATATATGTAATCAAATAATAATTACCTTCATCTATTGTTTTAATGTAAGTAATATCAGTTGTCCATACTTGATTTATTCCTGTTATTTCTAAATTCTTAATTAAATTCACTATCTTTGATTTTTCTTCTTCAGACATTGAACTTTTTCTATGAACAAATTTTTCGGCTACAATACTGCGTATTCCAAGAGTTTTCATTGCTCTTGATACCTTAGACACAGAACATTTAATTCCTTTTGCACATAAATTCTTTGTTATTTTAGGTGCTCCATAACAACCTTTTAAATTGGCATATTCCTTAATCACTTGTTGTAAAAACTCCACTTTGTTTTCAAAAGATTTTTTGCCACTATTTTTCCAATAATGATATGAAGAATAATTCACATCAAGAGCCTTACAAATCTCATAAACTGAATAATACTTTGAAAGAGTTTCTATACTTTGATAAAGATTTAATTGTCCTTTGCTAACATAATTAGTGTTTTTTTTAATATCTCATTTTTTCTCTTAAGCTCTCTTACTTCATGTTCTAATTCACTAATTCTTTCTTCATCAGAAAGAGCACTGATTTCATAGACCTTAGGGTCTTTGTGATATGCAGTAACCCATTTTTCAACAGTTTTAAGAGGGATGTTGTACTCTTTTGCAGTTCTACTTGTAGATTTGCCTAATTCACATATATCATATACTACACTTGCTTTTAATCGCTTATCATATTTTCTGCTCATGGTTTCCTCCATTGGAATATTGATTTTATTATATCATATTCCCCCTGTTACTCTATCAAAAATATGATAAACTCTCAAGAATGGACAACCCGGAGGGGCAGGTTACTTACCCTATTTGCATAGGACGGCTGGGCTACCTACCAGCTCTAGTACATTTTTAATGTACATTGCGTTTTTATCTTTGTATTTATAATCAAGCCATATGGCACGATTAACTTATTCGGTCAATTCCGATTTGTATTTCTGTTTGTTTTAAAAATGGGCAACTCCGATTGGAATTGCCCACTCATTGCACTAATTATGCGATTTTTTCTTGCTTGCACCGATTTCTGCATCAATTGATGTAAGTTTGATGTAAATCGCTGTTTTTTTAGTTTTTTATCAAATGAAGTACGTCCCGTCTATTTGGTAAAACGGTACTTCTTAATAGAGCTTTGCACCGGCAGGGATATGGTTATCAACCATTAGTAGGTGTAGCTTTTCTTCTCCTTCTTCTTCATGAACGGCAGAAAGTAGCATACCACAAGAATCAATGCCCATCATTGCTCTTGGTGGTAGGTTAGTAATAGCAATAAGTGTCTTGCCTACTAATTCTTCAGGTTCATAATAAGCGTGAATACCACTTAGGATTGTACGGTCAGTACCTGTACCGTCATCAAGTGTAAACTGTAGAAGTTTCTTTGACTTAGGAACTGCTGTACATTCCTTAACCTTTACTGCTCTAAAGTCAGACTTACTGAATGTATCAAAATCAACAAAATCCTTAAATAATGGTTCAACCTCTACCTTAGAGAAGTCAATCTTTTCTTCCTTAGGTTCAGCAACCGGCTTGTTAGCAGATTTTGATGCACCTACAGGCTTCATTGTTGGGACGAAAGCAACCATCTTTTCAATCCGTCCTAAACCTCCTCATATCTCATAACAGGTCTAAACAGCGTTTCTTCCGGAATCGCTATATCCCTATAAATTCGTGCTGTTTTTCGGTGGATTGGAGTACAAATTGGTGTAAATGGTGTATAAGCTTTTATCATCGTCTCCGAAATATTCCTTACTCGTCTGACACTTTATTATACTCGCTTTTGAAATATGAGTCAAGACCTTCAAATTCGGACTGCCGAAGCTCCTTCGTTACATCGGTATAGATATTAAGCGTTGTTGAAATATCCTTATGACCAAGCGTGTCTTGAATGACCTTGACATTCACGCCCGCTTCGCACATTCTCGTCGTAAATGTATGTCTTAATGAATGGCAGCTAAAATGCGGAAGCAGCACTTCGGGATTTTCGTTCTTCAAAAACTGCTCATCATTACAGTCACGAATTATGCGGCGGATTGCTTTATTGAGCGTTCCCTGATGTTGTGGATTGCCGAAGCGATTGATAAAAATGAAATCTGTGTATCCGTCAATGGTAGCGGTACAATGAAGATCGAGCAGCTCCTGCCTTTCCTTTTCCATTATAATTGCCTCTTTCACAAAACTGAGCATTGGCACTTTTCTCTTTCCAGCCGGAGTTTTCGGCGTATTGACATTAAAATAGCAGCCTTTTTTACTTCCATCGGTGCGGTGGTCATAGTAAACCAAAGTATGATTTACATCAATAACACCGTTCTCCAGATCGACATCACACCATCTTAATCCGGTAAGTTCTCCGACTCGAAGCCCTGTTCCTACCAAAACCGCAAAGATTGGATACCAATATTGTGCGGCGGGAGTATTTTTCAAATAGCTTAAAAGCAACTCCTGTTCGGGACGGGTTAAAGCTCTGCGCTTTTCTGTCTTAAAGCAATGTGCTTGCTTCAACTCTCTAAGTACATTATCTGACGGATTATTCCTTATGTAATCATCGTCAACAGCCATATCCAAAATCTGATGTAAAACCGTATGGATACTGTCAATGGTCGAAGGTTTTAACTGGCGCTCGTCTGTAAGGTAATTATAAAATCTCTTTATGTCTGTTTTTTTCAACGATGAAACTGTCTTTGAGCCTATTTGATGACGGACAAAGGTTTCATACATATATTTATAATTCTCAAAGGTGTTGTTCTTCAGCCCTCGCTTCAGTTCCTTCCAAAGCTCATAGACCTCGTTGATCGTCGTATATCGGGCTTCGGTTTTAATGCCATCGCTCTTATCCTTTTTAATCTGTTCTTCCTTATAGCGCAATTCATCAAGCGTCTTGGCATATACGCAAAACCTCTTATGATTGCTGTCAGTCCATCGGAATTGATAAGTTCCGTCAGCCCTTTGCGATTCGCCTGTCCGAAGCACGGCTCTCGACTTGTCTTTTCTTTTTGTTCTCGGCATAATTCTCTCTCCTCCTATATGCGAAACTGCTTATCAAGATAATCAATGAACGCTTCTCGGATCACACAGATTTGTGTGCCGTTATTTACCGTGAAAGGACAATTCCCTTGTGAAATGATTTGGCGGATTTTTGCCCTTCCGATTCCGGTGTATGCGGCAGCTTCTTCAACGGTTAAAATCGTTTTCGTCCAAAACGGTGTGTTTTCCGACCTCTTTTGGAGTTCACTTCTGTAAGCTAAAATTTTTTCGTCCATACAACCTCCATCATATTGAATACATTTGCTCAATGTATTCATCAAAAATCCTGCGCTTAATCATTCTCCGATTGCCTACCCACAGCACAAACGGACAATCGGCAAGGCTCGTCATTTCATAAAGCTTATCCCTGCCTATTCCCGTATACTCTGCCGCTTCTTCTATCGTCAAATAAGGTTTTATCCAAATTGGAACAGCAGCCACACGCCTGTTGGAACTGCCTGTTTCAGTCAGTTTGTTATCCATTAGCTCGTCCTCCTCTCAAACGGAATGCTGTGTTTCGAGATAATCCTCGAATTGTTTTCTTTTAATCAACCGCTTTGTCCCATTCCATAGGACAAAGGGACAGTTTTTTTGATTTGAAATTTCTTTAATTTTAGATACGCCTATCCCTGAGTATACGGCGGCTTCTTCCACCGTCAAATTCATTTTCTTCCACAACGGGACTCTCAGCATATCCGAATCGTGCTTTTTGTTAAGCATATTGCTGCACCTCCTTGCTTTTGGTAGTTACAGCATAGCCAATATCCTGCGATAAGCCAATTATGCGAATCGGCTCATCGCAGGCTTGACTTTTTCATTAAATGGAGTATTGCCGCTCTATATACTCATCAAAAGCTTTTCGCTTAATCATTCTCCGGCTACCTATCCATAAGACAAATGGGCAATCCTCACTTTCTGTCATCTCATAAAGTTTTGCCATTCCGATACCGGAATAGGCTGCGGCTTCTTCAATCGACAGATTTGCCTTACACCATATAGGAATGTCAAACTTTCGTTTCCTTTCCCTGTTTTGCGACATCCCTATACCCCTTTCCTTTTGAAAGAGGTGCGTTTGTCATAAACGATATAATCCCAACCTCTATCATTGCATTTATCACAAGTGCCTTTACTTTTAGCGAAAGGATCAAGGCGTCTGACAACATAGTTCGGATTGCGGAAATAGTCATTTAAGCATTTAGGACACAGGCAGCGAATGTCGCCAATCCTGTCAGTGTTGTAAAGCCATAGACCGAATGTTTTTTTTAAGGCTGCGTTAATCTGCCTCCAAAGCCGTTCATCATCAACAAAGCCGATATACTCTGTCAAATCATCTTTATTCACAGTCTGTATTTGCTCAAGCAACACCATTGAAGGCTTTGTCAGACCAAAATCCTCGCCTAAAATAATGTGGGACGGCAAATACCTCTTTTTTATTACACTCGTAATGGACGCAACAATAACAGTAGGCGCATTCGCATTGAAATTGTCTGCCTGAATTACCAGCACAGGTCTTACACCTGATTGGATAGAGCCGATTCTTGTGCCAAAATCGTAGGAAAATATATCTCCACGCCTGATTTCTGTTTTCTTCATTTTATGTATAACCTCTCTGTTCATTGAGTTTTGAAAGCGCATTTCATATCCGGAATAGAAATACCCCTTCACTCATTTGGACAAAGGGGTGCGAAATGCACACCCAAAATCAGAGGCTTTTATAAAATTTTTTGAAATTTTTTATTGCGGCAGCGATTGACTTATCTACGGAGCTATAATTTATGCCCTCCTCTTTCGCAATTTTCCTTGAACTAATCCCAAGCAAAACGGATTTAAGAAGGCGCTCCCTTTGAACAGGTTGCAGCATACTTAACGCTTGTCTTACCTTAGAAAGTTCTAATTGCCGCAGCTTTTCTTTTTCTTCCTCGATCTGTTCCTCCTCCGCTTTATCAAACGGATCAATAAATGGGGCGATAGATTTCGGATGGAACTGCTCAAAAATATCATCTTCGTAACCGTATACATCTATCGTCCTTTTGCTGCGCTTTTCATATTTATCATTATTTCTATGTGATTCACTAATCACTTCTCCCTGTGCCATTGACAGAAGTATAAAAGGCGTATACCTGCTGATGACATCAGGGTACTTATCCCACAATGCTTCTTCGGACAGCTCCGTTATAATTGCCCATTTTTCCGTTCCAGTGAAACCACTATACTCATACCGAAGGTTGATGAGTTTACAATCCTGTGCAAATAATTCTTCCTGCTTGTTTACTGTAAGTTTTTTCATTTCCGTAATCTCCTTAAATTTGGAATTTTTGATATATAAGGTCACAATCAAAAACTCCGGAGATCACGGATACCTACATACAAACGCCTGCCATACTGTGATAGACATAAAGCTCCCTTTCCGCTTGACAAAAGCGAAAAGGGCTGCAAAAAAAAGCAGCTATAACATTCAAGCCCGAAGGCTGAAAGCTATAACTGCTTCTTCAAAACACATATTTAATTCGTTTTGCCTAAGCTGCTGTATTGCCGCCTAAAAGATATTCAACCAGCATTTGAAAATCAAGAAAAATTCTCAAAGCTTTAGGCATACTAATTGTAACAGATTTGCTTTTTCGTATCATCGGCAAAACTGCGCCAATTTTCTGCCATTTTGTTTTCAGCCTCGTTCCGTAAACGAAAGCCGTTCTTCGGGCAGCATACACAGTGTAGCATACGCAAGGTCGGACATTCAGTAGGGATTTCGTCGGACTTTAGTCGGACAAGCCTTTATTTGAAAAAATCGGGAATATCGTCGCTTTCATCAGCTCCCTTCATATTGAAGATTCCTTTGAAGCACGGAATAGCATATCCCCACAGGGATACGCCAAGAAGCAAAATCGCTTCCCGTTTCCGGTCGTAAAAGGTACTGCGCTCCATATTCAAGAGATCGAGCAGCTCGCTCTCTGTATACCGAAACGCCGTCAGGTAGCTTTTCGATATGATCTCGTGGTACAGTCTGCCGTTGTTATGGTAGTCATATATTTTCGCCATAGCGGTATCAATCAGGTCAACCATCCACTTGTTCTCAAATAAAGCACTGATACGGCTCTCAAACTCCTGCTTCTCGGTATCCGGCGCAAACAGCTCCAAGTAGACAAGGGCGCTGTCCAGTTCCTCTCCGTAATATACCAGCTCCTCATTTACACGGGCAGATTCGCTCAGTGTGATCCAGACCACATCACGGTATACACTGAGAAGCAATTTTGTTTTAGAGAATATATCCGATTGATTCAAATTAAGCTGCTCGTACATTTTGCGAATGCTTTTCGCAGCGAGTGTATCTTTCCGTCCCATCTGTTCGCCTCAATCCTTAAAACGGGTATCATTTGTTGGTAGATAAAAGTTCAAGCTAATTTTTTGAACTCCCTTGACAAAACACGCAAGTTAAGGTATTATGTATACGCAACTTACTTGCGTATTGACATTATACGAAATTTACTTGCGCTTGTCAATACAGATACGCAAGATATTTTCAAATCAGGTCGAATAATTTGGAGGTCAGATGAAATGAAATTCTGTGAAAAGGTAAAAGAAGCCCGCACGAAAGCAGGCTTAAAGCAAGATGAGTTTGCAAAAGCAATCGGCGTTTCTCTGCGGACAGTATCGAATTATGAGGCTGGCACTCGCTACCCGAAAAAGAGGGAAACTTATTATAAGATGGCGGAAGTCCTGAAGGTCGATGTCAACTATCTGCTTACTGATGATGAAGAATTTTTGCTGAACGCCGAATCTAAATATGGACGCAATGGCGCAAGACAGGCAAAGGAGCTTATGGCAGAAGTTACAGGACTTTTTGCAGGCGGCGAACTTGCAGATGAGGATTTGGACGAGATGATGAAAGGCATTCAGGAAGCGTACTGGATCGCCAAAGAGAAGAATAAAAAGTACACTCCCAAAAAATATAGAAAATAGCCTATAGAAAATAGCGCTTGATGTCCTCTTTTTCGGACAGTGCATTTGATAAGATATACTTACCGACAATAGAATGGGGGTGTTTGCTCTTGGATATTCAGACTTTGGAGATTGTCAGAAAGGCGAATCGGCTGACAAATGAGCTTGGCACAAACGATCCACATAAAATCGCACGAGAACTGGGGATAGAAGTTATCCCGTTATCGTTCAAGAAGCAGCGAGGGGCATACAAGGTTTTAATGCGTAACCGCTTTATCTTTATAAAAGACGATCTGCACCCTGTAATGGAGCGTATCGTAATGCTGCACGAGATCGGACACGACGCATTACATAGAGAAGAAGCGGTCAAGGCTGGCGGCTTCAAGGAATTTAATATTTTCGATATGCGGCAAAGCCGAATGGAATACGAGGCAAACATCTTTGCTTCCCAAATTTCCCTGCCCGATGATGAAATACTGGAATATATCGAAAATGGGTATGATATTCAGCAGATCGCACGGGCAATGCACTCAGATATAAACTTGGTCGCATTGAAAACGGACACGCTGATCGCACAGGGCTATCGTTTCCGTCATCAGGAATACCGCAATCAATTTTTGAAATAAATTGGTAGAATGGAGTCATTTATATTATGAAATACTCGCTTGAAGAATTATGTACGAACGCCTTTATGCTCAATGCGACGATAAGGAATAGGGTAATAAATGAGTCAATAAAATTATCACCCACTCAAAAAGCAGTTCTCGAAGCAATCATTGAAACACCAAGTATCACAAAGCAAGCACTTTGTGATATGACTTCTCTTGGAAAGAGTACAATAGATCGAGCTATTAAGGTATTGAAAGAAAGAGGACTTATCCAGCGAGTCGGATCAAACAAAACCGGATATTGGAAAGTTATAAAATAAGCAAACGACCGCCAGTTTTTTGATTGGCGGTCGTTTGCTTAAATTACTTATAAAAGCTCCAACGCTCTTTTATACAGCGGATCTAACTCACATCCGCAGCTTCCACATTCTTTATCAGCCTGTTTGATTGCTGATACCAAAGTATCCTTATCGGCTTTTTCGTCCAGCCATTCCTGAGCCGGGACAGCTATTAAGTCCCAATCCGATGCAGCGAATTTCTGCATAATCGCTTCCAATTCTTCCATAAGCGTACTCCTTTCTTTCAGCCGTTATTTCAACAGGTTGATCTCATTTTGCAAGTTTTTCAAAAATGCGCCTGCGTGAGCGCCGTCCATCTGCGTGTGATGGAACTGGAAAGAGAGGGGCAGGTAATACCGAAACCATTTCTTTTTGTATCTGCCCCAAATAATAAAAGGATTGTTGAAAATGCCGCTGTTCATACCAACAGCTCCGTCGATTTCCGTATCTATGATGGCGGAAGTGCCGATGACCATACTGTTTTCGGACAAGTCCCTGTCCTGACAGCTTGCGGCGACCTGCGCCGTATATTTCAGATACTCCTCGTTGAATTGATTTAGCTCGGCTTTATAGGAAAGGTCGCAGGAGCTGACTTCGCCCTCTTTGTTTTTCACTATGGTATTGACTGCTATGGTGTCATACTGTATGAGTTTATCGCCGACCGGAAGGATATAAAACTCCTTTACCTTTACGGCAGCTCTGCCGATACAGTAATCGAGCAGCATATTGAATTTCAAGCTTCTTTTCCTGCTGACCTTTATCAGATTCGTCACATCAAAGGTCTTGAAAAAAGTTACCATTGGATTGGGCGCTTTCATCCAAAGCGCATACGCCGCAGCCCTTGTAGTGCCTTTGGGATCAACTTCTTTTGGCATACTAACCTCCGATTACTCCGCTTTCCGGATTGGGTGGCGCACGACCGTTTTCAATCGGCTTACATCGCATTTTCTCGGATCGCTCAGATAGATTTCGTGATGGTATCTCGTGTCCGTAATATCCAGCTCATACCCGTTTGCTTTCATATAGTCGTGCATTAAATCAACAGTAGCAGGCTCATCATCATAAGAGCCGATGTGCATACACTGAACGCACAGTCCCTCATCATAGGGGAAGAACTCAACCTTAGAAAAATCCTGCTTTTTCTTTTTCGTTGCCTCCTGAACTGCCCACTCAAAATCTTCCTTCGTTACGAAATCCGGCAGCCGAATCATAGAGATAAAGTGCATATCTTCTTTTTTTGCATAATCAAGTCCCTGCGTATTTTCCTGCCACCAAAGACCTTCAAGGGGTGGCACTACATACTCGAAAAATCCCTCGATTTTATGCGTCCCCTTGTAGCTCATCTTTATAGTAAAGGCTATTCCATATAACAAGCCGATTGAGCTTTTATACTCCCCGTTTTCCTCGTTAGGATTGCCTTTTCCCCGGACTGCAATGTAGTTCATTTTTGGAATCTCTATAATTCCGGGCTTGTTCTTCGGCATATAAAATTCCTTGTATTCTTTCTTGTAATCAAAAGCCATTTTCTTCCTCCATTTTGCAAATAGAATTTAGGTCAATAATCATAATGTATTCTTCATCCGTCTCGCAAATTGTCGTAAATCCCGCTTTTCGATATAGCTTCACTGCATAATTATCCTTTTGAACAGATAAAGAAAGCTTTTCATAACCAGCAGCTTTTTCCGTTGACAGCATTTGTGTGAGTAATGAAGTTCCGATTCCCATACCCCTGTACGCTTTAAAGACAGACATTGCAAGCGATGGAGTATTATCATCAATATGTCCGTAATCGTTCATAATTCTTGCCCATATTGCTCCAACAATATTGCCGTCAACTTCTGCAATCAAAGCCTTATCGTGTTTGCTGTTTCCAAAGTCTGCAATATATACTTGCAATTCGGGACAAGCTATCACTGATTTAGGCGGCGTAGCCGTACCATCCGGAATATAAATTGCTTCGTACAAAAAGTCACCGAGCAGACTATATTCTTCTTTTCGCATTTCTCTTATAGAGTAGTTCATATCTTACTCGTTCCTTATCCATTTAAAAATAGCCTTACCGCATACAAGCATTTATAAACTTCATAGGTACATTCATTCGCTTTGCAACCTGTTCCGGCGTCATTCCACTATCCAAGAAACGCTTGCATACGACCTTCATATTCTCTCCGACTTCGATAATATGCTTATCAGGATCATAAAAGCGGACGACTCTCTGCCCCCAAGAATGTTCCATAATCGGGTGGATATATTCAATATCACATTCCTTCAGCCTCTCGGCAAACTTATCGAAATCATCTTCCTCAAAATAAATCTCGAAGTTGTTGCCGCCAAAAGAAATGTCATTTGTACCGATAAAATTTTTATATGTTTCAACAGTTTGTAGGGCTAAACCGCCTGTCAGAGTCTTATTTGCTCCAAAGTCCATAATGATATGAAGTCCAAAGACTTTTTTATAAAATTCAACTGATCTGTCTATATCGGTCACTACCAGCATAGGATTTTTCAACTTCATTCTAAATTCCTCCAAAACACAGTATCGTTATTTCCGATTAGGCTTTCTTTTAATAGCCAACAGTTTCATATAGCCATCGAACTCAGAAGTATCAGTCGGCTCAAACATTACCCATTTCCCGTCACGATAAGTTGTTGCCTCATCATATTGTCTGCAAACAGAATCAGAAAGAGTTTCCCTTATCTCCTCAAATTTTGCTCTTTCATCTTTTCCAAAGATAATCATAAATCCAAGGCTATTCTTTTTCGCATATAGACTGCAAAGCGTTTTACCGCCTCTGCGGTACTTATATTCATAAACCCAGTTCTTACCGCCTGTGTTCCACAGCCGTTCCATATCGTATTTTTCATCAATTACCGAACACAGCTCTTGCCAGACCTCAAACAAAGGTTGTCCGAGCAATTCGATCATAGTTGATTGTGTAGGTATATTTTCAAGCACTGTATCTCCTCCGTAAATTAGTATTTATTTGTGTCTTCATGACGGATATTTTATTGCTTAATCTTTAAGTCTTTCATAACATCTTTCCAATCGTTGCTCAATTTCTTGCTGAGTTAAATTCACATCGCCAAAAGAAAAAATCTCATTGTGAGCATTCTTGCCCACTTCACATCGGCATAAAAGCTTTCCCCAATTTGGTAGCGTATAATAATTTACTTCACCAGTTGAAAATCCTAATTCTTCCGGCAATTTTACCTTTGGAACATCTACAGAATTTAATATTTCAGAAATGGCGGCAGCGTATTCTGATATTGTATTTCCTTCATCAGCCGCTAAACCTACTGTTTCGTTTTCATCATCATATCTTAAACGAAGATGATATTTTTCCGTAATCTCAGCAATGTGCTCAATATATCCTTGTTCTTCAAGTAATGTTTTCAAATAATCATCGCTGCAACCAAAATGATAAGTATTATTATAGATTATTTTTGATACGCTAAATTCCACCCCATTTTCATCTGAATATACCCCACAATCTGCGTCTTTATCAAAAGGCGTAACAATACTAAAAGTGTGTTCAGGGTAAGTTTGTTGAAGACACATAATAATGCGTTCATCTGTATTCTTCCCACTTAAAGGATTATCTTCACTGTTCATATCACTCACTAATTTAGCTAATTCAGAACAACCAGATAAGGATATACACAGTAATAAAATGAGTAAAAACATACCTAATTTTTTCAAATCATACACCCCCTACAAATTCCAATTTGTTACTCTATGTATTCTATCCTTTCAAATTCTCCAAAGCAGACGGATTATTTTCGAGGATCTCCCCAATAGTCGGGCAGGTTTCTAATTCCGGACAGTCGCCGCAAGTGGAAACTCTTTTTTTCAAAGCACATTTCCGGATTTCGCACATATGCTCACAAAATACTGTTTTCGCTCCGTTCGCACGGCAGCCCTCGCAGTTAATATGTTCCGGCAGAATTGGGGCGTTATTTAACTCTGCCCATAATTTCGCCGTTTTCTCACGCAATGCCTGATCGTCATTGATAGTCGCAAGGTATGCGTCGCATTTTTCACAATCCAGTCCGCAGTATCCAATCATATTTTTCATAGGTTATACGCCTCCTGTCTGTTATTCTTCATCATCAATTTCACGCTCAAAGATCGAATACTTCCAGTCATCAGTTCCGGAAATCAAACGCCAGCCTTGTTTTCCATACTCATTGAGCTTCTCAATATACCGATCCAGCTTAATATGAACATTAAACGATGGCTCTGCGCTTAAATCAACTGTCATATACTCATACTTCTTCATAATAAACCGCCTTTCTATGTATGACTCTTTAAGAATAATTTTTCATTATATCCGCAACAAATTGTATCTGCTGCTTTTTCAGGTACGACTTCACAAAGGGCTTCATCAATAATTTCTTCGCTTCCACTTGCTCCGTGAAATCTATCTCCGTTTCATCACCTTTGGCAGTGAAAATGCCAGTCCAATGACCTTTCATATTGCTGTTTTCCATATCAAATTCCCATCGTCTGTATGGCTCGACAAGAGTCACTGTAAATGTCGTAGGGTAGCCATCTTTGGTATATTCGATAAATTGCTCGTCGCTTATAACTTCTGTTTTACTCAAATCACTTCTCCAAGCAGTGTAATTCTCAATGTCTAAAACAAAATCCCACACTTGCCGAAGCTCGCTCGGAATCAACGCTTTTATATTTGAAGTCGCCATTTTCACACTCTCCCTAATTCCAATCGTCCCAAGCCATACTTTATACAGGTCTGATTAAATGATGTTCTAAAAAAGTTTCAAAGGTGTTTGCAGCTCCGCTATGTTCGGCTATTTTCCCACTTGTAACCTTATCTATATCAATCCCTGTAATTTCCAGAATTTTATTTGTGGGCGTTATTCCAACGAACTCACCTTTATGAGTGCCTCTCATAATATACTCTGAAATAACATAGTCATCCTCCTCATATTGGCGGAGAATCTTCATTGTGTAGTCAGGATAGGTTTTTTTCAAAGCCATCAGGTGCTGTCTCATTCCGTCCACGCCTACGAAAGTAGTTTTTTCTCCTATTCTGAATATACAGTCCTCCGATATATACTCAGACAGTTTATCAAGCATATTTTCAGAAACAATCACTTCATAAAAATATTTTACGATCTTCTTATTATCCATTTTGTTCCTCCAGAGCTTTCTGCCTTGACCGCATAGGTAGTGCTGTCCTGTTAAGCGTTTTTATATTTGCAGTTACTATTTTCACACTTCCTTTCCCAAATCAATCGTATTTTTCGATATGTACTGTTGCAATCGCAGATTGATTCGGCTCTCCGGTAACAAGGTCTTGTGGTGCAGGAATCAACATCATAAATCCGTCCTTACTATATCGCTGTGCATACCCCTGTGCATATGCTTCCTCCACAGAAATATGCTGTACCTGTCCGATCACCATAGCGGTAATTCCAGCGCCGCTTAAATCCTGTATCTCTTTCAAAGTACATTCCATATTGAGAAACGCCTCATTGATTACAGGTGCGTGAATCGTTTTTGCATTGGAAATTGTAAAGCCTCCTGCTGCAAATTCGTCATCGTCTATTTCGTTGTGATGAATGGTGTTTACCAAATTATCATAATAGCTTATCGGAAGGAAGTTAATGCAAAAGCATTTTTCCCTTTGGATATTGGCGTAGGTATGAGTATGTTGGTACAAGTTGCCCATCACGGCGAAGAAGGCTGTCTTATCTCCGTGGAAGCAGCTCCAAGAATGAAAGCACACATTCGGCTTGCCGTTTTCTTTCCAAGTGGTAATTGCAAACAGAACGGTCGGTATTACTGCTGTTACCTCAAAATGGTGAAACAATTCAAATTCCTCCGGGTAGGCAGGTTTAAAATACTGCGGGAAATCCTTTTCAATCTCTATCTTCATCGCTGTACCTTTCATAATTACAATTTTTTTACAACTTCGATCGCAATGCGAAGCAATTCATATCGTATATTCTTTTGGGTATTCCAGTTTCGAGAATCCCACTCCTCACCGCTTACATCATCACCTGCATATAATAACTGTGCAAGTGGAATATGATAATAGTGAGATACAGCAAAAAAAGCCGCTGCCTCCATTTCCACCGTTATACACCCTTCGTTTCGTCTGCGCTCAATCATATCTGGAGTTTCTCGGTATATGGCGTCGCTTGTCCAAGTCTTTCCCGTTTTGAATGGAATTTCCATTTCTTTTAAGTATGAAACAACCTTTCGGGCGGTCTCTTTATGGCATTCTATTTCACGGGAGGGCGCTAAATAATGATAAGATGTTCCCTCATCTCGAATCGCAGAAACCGGGACAATGATCTCTCCAACCTTACTGTCATTGCTTAAAGCTCCTGCTCCGCCACAAACGATAAATGTTTCACACCCCATAGCATATAATTCTTCAAGGGCTACTGCTGCGCCCGGCGCTCCGCAAAGCGCCATTGTAATGCAAAGTCTGTCTGTATCAGTTGCGTATTCATAAATCGGTATATCAAATACCTCGGAGTTAAGGTAACCAATGATCGGAAGCTTGTTTTCTTCTACAAATTGCTCTAATTCCTTCCTCAAGTAGGTAATTACACATTTTTTCGGAAGGCTTTCCGTTAAAAAGCTTGTCGGGTGAATGATGGGATTTTTATTGGTATCAAATTCACATATGGGATATTGATTTTTTGCAATCATATTTAACCTCCGTAAATTACTTATCGCTTAGTCCACAGTATCTTCCGATACTAACTCGCAAATATCAGAAAGGTCACATTCTAATGCTTGACAGATTTTAATAAGAACTGCCGTGTTGACATTTTCATTGTGTCCCAGTTTTGTTACAGATGATGGACTAATACCGGACATTGCAATTAAATCCTTTTTGAGCAAATCTCGATCTATAAGTAGTTTCCATAATTTCTTATAACTGATAATCACTTAAGTCCCTCCTGACATAACATTTTTATTTATTATATCAGGAAATCATTGCGTTCGCAATAATACCATTTGAAATCAGCTAAACCGAACGCATTGAATCTGACTACACACTTGCAAGATTAATCACGGCAAGCCCTTGCTCCTTTGCATAATTCACCGTATACGCTGTCCCGCCTTTCCCCTGTGTTAAATAGGCTATGCAAACACTGCTGCCATTTACCAAATGGCGGTTTCGCTTAAACATACAGCCCTGAAAATAGTCGTGAGAAGTATATACTACCTTGTCCGCCTGACTTTTGATCTCCTCATAAACCGCTATATCATCTTTGCTCCAGCCCTTTGTCTGTGCGGTACACGGCAGGACTAAAATCAGCTTGATATGCGGATACCGCTTTCTCAAGGATAAAACGCATTGAGCAGCCAGCGTGTCAAAGCCCAATGCTCCGCCTGCACCAAAGTACATATATCCTTCTTCTATCAGTCGAAGCAAGGTATTTTTTAACCGCTGAGAGAGTTCCGATATGCTCTCCGGCGGTATTTTTCTGTGTCCAGTAAAGCAAGCCGTTTTTTCCCTCATTAAAGATCACCAGCCAATCCAAAGCCTAAAAGCACAAAAAATTCAATTATAATACTTATAGTATATCAAAGTCAACAATAAATATCAATAGTCTGTGGAGCTTCGGAAACAATATTTATAGACTATAAATGGAGGCTGGAACTATGAGTGAAATTGCAAAAACAATCGGACGGCGTGTCCGCAATTATAGAATTGAAAAGGGATTGAGCCAAGAGAAGCTTGCCGAGTTATCCGGTTGCCACCCTACTTATATCGGACAGGTGGAACGAGGGGAAAAGAACGCTACTCTTGAAAGTATCGAAAAGATTGCTTCAGCTATGAATGTCTCGCTTGCTCAGCTTTTTGAGAAGATAGGCGAAAGCAGCACCGACAGCTATCCTATGAAATGTTACGAGCTGGTCGCAGCAAAAAGTAAATCCGAGCAAGAACATCTATATAAGATGTTAGTTGAAATGGATAAATATAAAAATCAATAAAAGCGGAAAAAATATACGGTGTTACCCAAGTGGGTAGCACCGTATTTTTGTTTCATCATAAACTATTTCCATAATCAAAATATTCCAAAAACTACAATTTTTTATGTATTGGAATTTATACCGTTTTTTACGGAAACCCCATAACGGAGCGTTTTGTAAATCGTCACACCAATCTCAAACAGAGTAATAACAACAATAAACGCAAGCAGTCCATTGGATACCATATCAGCGTTCCAGTAAGTGAAAAAGTTTGCGCTTGAATCTGCATTAGCACCCAACGCCTGTTCAATCTCAAGTACAAAATTCGGATTCCAGATAGGTAAAACTTTCAGCACAATGGCGCTTAACACAATCTGAATTACCCCACACAAAATATTACTGATCATTACCAGCTTACAATAAACGCCGATGATCAGACGCAAAATCTCATCTATAAGACCAATCAGCAGACTGATTACAAAGACAGGCAGAATAATTCCCCATTGTTCCAAATTGAAAACGGGTACGGTTGTTATGGCTTCGCCTTCCGTAAAAATCGCAGCAAAGAAATGAGGGGCAAAAATTAGCAATACACTGAAAATAACGATAAACACAATGCCCACAATACTATCTCCACGACTTATAATTGCTTTTTTATCCGGTACAGGCTCCAAAATCTTTGGCGTCCATCTGGAGGATGGCGTTTTTCGTTCTTCAGACAGGCTTTCTACTGACCATTTCTCTGCCTTCTTCATTTCGATCTGAATCTTTTTCCGCTCCATAATGGCAAAAGTCAAGGTTACTGCACCGAAAGCGGATATGCAGGACAGCATAGCGTCGGTAATTCCGACGATCAAGCCGTCCACAATAGCTCGAATAATAACAGAGGCGGCGTTCTGCGAAGTGATTGCAGGCATTTCTCCTATCGCATTTATCAGCGAAATAATCAAAATTGGTACGGCAGCACAGATTAAGACAACTTTTACAAACCACAAATAAGTGTCAAAATATTCAGGTCCAATCAAATATTTCTGTTCGTTTTGATATTGCTTTGCAAATTCAGCAGGATCGCCAAGTTCAGTCAGCACTTCTTCCATAGAGCCTCTATCAGCATACATATCACTGAGCAGTTCTTCCAACTCCATACGAACTTCCTCTCGTTGTGCTTTGGGAAGCCGACGAATCACTTGATAAATATATCGATCCATATAATCTTTCTCATTCGGTGTCATGCTTCTTCCTCCTCTAATAACCTTTCGATTCCGGCAGACAGATTCTTCCAATATATTTTCATCTGTTCATAGACCTGTGTTCCATACTCTGTTCGTTGATAATACTTTCTCGGCTTTGTGCCGCTGGTTTCCCACTTGCTTTCTAAAAGCTGCTGACTCTCCAAACGCCGAAGCAGCGGATAAAGGGTATTGGGATCAATGGCAACGCCTTTTTCTTCCAAGCTCTGCACCAAAGCATAACCGTATTTCGGCTCATTCATTTGACTGAGTACACTAATTGTCAATGTCCCTCTGCGAAGTTCCAGAAGCAAAGTAGATAATAAATCTTTTTCTTCTCCCATCAGCGTCACCTCCTGATGTTATTATACTGTATGACATACTGTATTGTCAATACTAAAATGAAGTGTATTCAAAAATATACGCCTATCTCAGATTCAGTTCGTTTGTATATAATTAAGCCGCCTGCATTTCTGCAAGCGGCTCTTATTTTTAATATTGAAGGACTCCATAGCCAAGTATTTTGTAATCTTCAACCGGACAACTGTTCTGATGGACGGAGTTAATGAAACTTGCAAATTCACTGAACAAGGAGCAGCTTGCAATCTTACTTCTAAAAGAAAAATAATACTGTGTCACACAGATTTCAGCTTTCTGCCAGTACTAAATAGCTAGATTTATTGACTTTTTGATATTGTATGTTTTTAAAACAACTTCTCTCTAAAAAGTTTATTATTTCAGTTTTGGAGTATATTTTTATGTCTCCTTCATTACTAAAAGGCATAAAAAGATTCATCAATTGACGAGCTGGAAACGGTTTCCAGAAATCAGCCAATAGTAAGTATCCGTTATGTTTTAATACTCTATAGAATTCATCAATCACCTTTTGCGGATTTGGATAATGATGAAAACTATCGGTACATATCAATAGATCAAATTTGTTATTTTCAAATGGTAAGTATTCTGCGTCTCCAAGATATAATTTTGCATTATCTAATTCTTTTTCTTCTGCCTGTTTCAACATTTCGCTTGAAATGTCAATTCCAAACAATGAAACGGTAGGGTATAAAGTTCTAACCGTTCTTAAAATTTCCCCTGTACCACAGCCCACATCAAGTATATTGGAAAATTGGACATCAGATAGTTTATCTATAATATGTGAATATAATTTTCTTGCGTGCTTTCCATTTTTATCCGTATCGTAGGTTTTTGCTTGTATATCAAAAGCTTTTCTTGATAATTTTTTATAATCTGTCATATTCTTTTCCTTCCTTTTACTTTCCAAATAATACAAAACAAGTTAAAGGCAAATACATAAATAACAGAGATAGCCTTTGCCACAATCCCTCAAAAGCAAGAAGTGAGTTTTTAAAATTAGGTTTATCTCCCATAACGAAACAAGCAAAACACACTATCGCCAATGCAAAACAACAAATAGAAAAAATGGCAAATTTGCAATTATTAGTTCTGTATAAATAAATTCCTACTAAAAGCGGTGCAAAGCTTAAACACATAAAACCGATGGCAGAAGCATAACCGTGTATTTTTTCGGAAATAGTAGACAGGCTTTTTATTTCCCCAACAGGGAACAAGCCAGAAAGAATACAACCGCCTATTGCATAAATCATCAATATAATAAATAAAAGTGTTGCAATAATATTTGAATGTTCTGAAACAATAGAATATATTTTAAAATCAATTATCACTAAAAATATTCCAAATACTACAAGCCATATATTATATACATTATGTAATGGAGCTTTACTGTTCCCCAAAACACTCATCACTTGTATTAAATGATTATACCCTTTGTATGTAGGTGCTAAGACAAAAGGAATAAGTAAATCTAAAATCAAAACTATTGGTAATATAATCATAATATTATTCTTTATCATCAATGTCATTGTTTAATTTGCCAAGTCCTTTTAATATTTTTACAGCCAACTCTTTCATAACATCAGCTTTCACAACAGCTAATCCCTGTTCCTCATCACCCAAAACTAATAAGGTGTCTCCTGCTTTAATATCAAAGATCTGTCTTGCTTCTTTTGGAATAACAATTTGCCCTTTTTCACCTACTTTTACCGTTCCAAATATGTGTTGTCCTTTCTTCATCGACATATCAACATCTCCAATCATACTTCTTCGTTCAGTTATACTTTTCATACTTACATAAAAAGTATAACGCACAAATCTGAATCTGTCAAGTATAAAAGGTATAAATTCTATATGTAATCAAGCCGCCTGCATTTAAGCAAGCGGCTCGTTTTTGCCCTCCGATCAATAGGCAGGCGCACCGTAGCCGAGTATCTCATAATATCCAACCGGATAGCTGTTCTGGCGAACAGAATCTCCGGAGTTGCCCTCGACTGTGTAAACTCTGCCATTTTCTACCTTTTGGACGATACCCGTATGGTCGGATAATCCGTCTTGACCGCTTTCGTCCGCCCAATCGAAGAAGATAATCATACCCGGCGTAGGCTCTGCGCTGTTATCCAGCCATTGCCCTCTGTCCTTAAACCATTGTACGCCGTTGACGCAGCCTGCGTATTTCGGAATCACGCCGGCGTCGATATACCCGCACTCGTTAGCGCACCACGAAACGAAGCAAGCGCACCACTCTACACGGGAATTAAAACCGTACCAAGACCAGTACGGATCGCCGCCCATTGTTCCGATTTGGGAAAGCGCAACGGTTACGATCTGATCGTCTGTCCCCGTAATCCCATAAAGCACCTGCGACCACAATGAATTGTTTTCATCGGCAAGCAACTCTGCGAGATACTCTTTCTGTTCCTCATTAAAGCTATACTGCGCCGCCATCTCATCGGCGGTCTTATGGCTGACCGTGATATACAGATAGGTTTGCGTGACCGTGCTTTCCGTCTCCACGATATTTCCGTGACCGTCATCGGTTTCGGTAATGACCGTCTCCGTTTTGGTGTCGGTGCTGGAGCTTATCTCGTTCATCTCCCAAAAAATGTCCGTGAGAAGCTGCTTTTTCGATTCGTCCATCGTTGCAACCTCTTGAGGATTATCCGGATCGGTATTGACTTTGACCGAATATACCGCAAGCACCTCTTTCCAAACGGCACGGCTGCCGCTCATTTCAAGGACATCATAAGATACCGAGGTTTTTTCGTCCTGCAATTTGGTATCGTATTCGGTATTGATTTCCTGCACAACGGTCTGCATACTCATACCCGTGCCAGAATCCTCTCCTGAGAAAAAGATACCGAACACGGAGCCGATAATCATACCAATCAGGCAAATCACGATAATCACCAAAACCGCTATCCAGCCGCCTGCGGCGATTGCGGCAATCAACGCCTTTGTTCCGGCGATAATCGCCTTGACCGCAAGCGCTATCGCTTTTGCAATCGCTTTCGCTGTAACGACTGCCGCCTTTGCAGCCGCCCGTGCTGCCTGAACTGCCCTTTGAGAAGCCTTGACCGTAGCCTGCGCTGTTTTCTGCGCCGCCTTTGCGGTACGCTGTGCTGTCTTGACGGTCGTTTTAGCGGTGCGCTCTGCGGTTTTTACCGTTTTCTGCGCTGTTTTCGCCGAGCCTTTCCCGACCGTCTTAATCGTCTTTTTCCCTGCGGAACGGGCAGACTCCTTAACCGTCTTTTGCGTTTGTTCTGCGACCTTTACTCCTTTGTTTCGGACAGTACCCGCCGCCTGTTTTTGAAGCGACTGCGCCGCCCTTTTCTCCTTGAATTTTTGAATACCGTCCTTTGCCTTGATGATATTCTGCTTTGTCGCCTGAACGCCCTTGCGCCCCTGCTTGTCAAATTGGTGTACGGCTTCGTGGGAAACTCGGTCGATACCGCTTTCCAAACGGTTAGAAGCATATTCTTCCGCACTGCTTTCGGGAACACTAACAGAATGTTCCGCTTTCTCTTTGGTCTGGATAAAGGCGGATTTCATACGCTCGGCGGCAACCGCCGATTTGTCAATCGTTTTGATCGTGCCTTTTGCTATATCCCTTGTCTTAATATCCGGCATAGAAAAACCTCCTTTCCAAGCGCCAGTGGACGCTTTGAAGTAAAAAAAGAGGGGAAAAGGTATCAACACCTTGCCCCTCAAAGTGCGAGGGCTGAAAAGCCGCTTAAATCAAGGACTTTTTATCCTCTATTTTTCGATTCTGTACGCTTTTTCCTTGCGTACTCTGCCTGCTGCCTTTTGTATGCGATATTGGCGCATTTCTCACAATACTTTTTCCTGTTGCCACGCCTGATAATGGGAGCGCCGCAGGAAACGCACCTGTCAGGGTGCGTTCCGAGTATCTCCGCTTCCAACGCCGGATCTGCCGGAAGCACCGCATTGCGGAAATACCTGCATAAAAGCGAGTAGGATATACTCTGTACGCAGACGCAGCCTTCTCCCTCATCGAGAAGCAGGCAGTTTCCGTCATCATAATTGGCGCACAGCTTCTTTATCAGGGCATTAGCTCGGTATCTCTGCCGCCCCGTCATTTGCGGGAGCATTGACACCACTACTTTCTGTTACTTTCTTTGCCACAACGACAAGCCTTCCGTTTGTGCGGGAATACTCACAAGTAGAAAGTGTTATCAGCTTATCGCCGTACTCCGCCGATACGCCCGTATCATAAAGGGAAAGCTCCTTGCACTTATCAATATAAGCGTCAAACTCCTCCGGCGACTGAGCGTCCGTAAAGCGGTAATATTTGAAGGCTTCCGGTCTGTCGGTGTAGACAACGGTTTTGAAAACCGCAAGGATTTCATACTCATATTTCTCTGTCAGGGTGTTAAAGGCAATCGTTTTATGTTCCTTCCAGAAATCCTCGTCCTTGAATTTTTCAAGGTCGGCGAACATCGAGCCGTTGTTCATATGATGACCGTAGATCACTAAATTGTCCGAGGGTTTTAGGACATCACAATCCTCCTGCACATACGGGCAGCCGTAAGAACTGTATTCTTTATCAAATCCACGCTTCAGATAGTAGTTCGGATTATCCACCGTCTGCATAACGGGATAATTGATGTTCGTATCTTCCACGCAAATCCATCCGACCAAATCATTGTTTTGCCGATACAGCTCAGTAAGTTCCGGCAGTATCGTCTTATCTTCCGAATAAATGATCGGCTCGGCAGGCTCGGTTTCGCTGTCCTCTACAATCTGTACGAGAGAATCGTACATCTGCTCCTGATGTTTCGCCTCCTTGTAATGGTCGATAATGAAATAGCTGCTGACGCCGAGCAAGACGATAAACGCCGCCATCAGTGCAATACAAATCTTTTTTCTCATTGCCGTTTCCTTTCTAAAACAAGGGGCGGGAGCTTATGCGCTCTCGCCCGGTTTTGTTGTCATCAGCTTATACAGCTTCGTATTTTTCGGGAATTTATTTGCGAACGGTACAAGGGAGCTGCCCACCTTGATAAGCCCGTGTCCGGCTTCCACATTCGTAATATACGACATCTGAAGGTCGGAGATATTTAAGAGCTTCGCCAGCTCCAGCCTGTCCGTGGAAGCCTGATTGAGCATAATGATAAATTCGGAGTTTGCGAGCATTGTCCTTGCCGTATGGCTCTGCAAAAGGTCGTCCACATTCTGCGTGATACCCGTCGCATACGCCCCGTATTTACGCACACGCTTCCAAAGGGTAAAGAGGAAATTAGCAGAATACTCGTGCTGGAACAGCAGATAGATTTCATCAATAAAGATGAAGGTGTTTCTGCCTTTCGCCCTGTTCTGCGTAATGCGGTTTAAGATGGAGTCGAGAACGACCAGCATACCAATCGGCATAAGCTGCTTGCCGAGGTCTAAAATGTCATAGCAGATCAGGCGGTTATTGGTATCCACATTCGTATGCTTCGCAAAGGTGTTCAAGCTGCCGCTTGTAAACAACTCGATGGCAAGGGCGATTTCCTGCGCCTCCGGCTCGTCCTGCTTGAGAAGCTCCGCCCTGAAATCCTGCAAGGTCGGCACTTCGCCCTGATAGTTATTCTGCTGATAGGTGCGGTACACGCTGGCGGTGCAGCGGTCGATAATGGATTTCTGTTTTGCGCCGAGGTTGCTGCCACCGATGAGCTGCTCGCACAGGGACATAATAAACTCCGACTTCAAAATAACCGGATTCGCCCCGTCGCCGTATTCCTTCGTCATATCCATAGCGTTGATATGATTTTGGGAAGTAGCGGAGATATGGATAACCTCGCCGCCGAGCGCCTTCACAAGCTGTGAATATTCCCGCTCCGGATCAATGATGATAACATCTGATTCTGATGAAAGAATCACATTCTCAATCTCGCCCTTTGCGGCAAAGGACTTGCCGCCGCCGGATACACCAAGAATAAAGGAATTACCGTTGAGGAGCTGCTTGCGGTCGGCAATAATCATATTTTTGCTGATAACATTCTGCCCGTAATAAATACCGTTCTCGTGAAAAATATCCTGTACCCGAAACGGGATAAACACGGCAAGGCTTTCAGTTGTAAGGGTACGGAAGGTATCAATCTTCCGCACACCGAATGGCATAACCGTATTCAGCCCGTCCACCTGCTGGAATTTCAACACGCCGAACTGACAAAGGTGCTTTCTCGCTGTGGTAAGCAGCGCTTCCGTGTCGTTATCAAGCTGTTCTTTGGAATCCGCCGTATGCACGAAAGTAATCACGGCGAACATCATTCTCTGATCTCTCGTCGTTAAATCATCGAGAAATTCCTTCATTTCCTTTTTCTGCTGTTCCATATCATAGGGAACGGTCGCCGAAAAGTTGTTGTTGGAATTTTGCCGCCTCTGCCAGTTGGTAATATTCGTCTCCACACCGAGCAGACGGTTTTCCGCTTCCCGTACCGCTTCATCAGTCGGCACAGGGACAACATCAATCGACATCATCAGATTGCGGTTAAGATCGGTCAGCTCCGCCACCATACTGTCCTTGATATAGGAAGCGTACTCTCGCAAAAAAAGGACTCTCCCGTAACGGTCGCCCATTTTGAAGTAATCCTTTTCAAATTCCATTGAATCAGGGCAGATATAGTCCTTGAAGCTGTGTCCCTTTTTGCGGGTTTCCTTTATATCAAAGTGGAAAGAGGATTCCTCGCCCACACGGTAAAAGTCGTGGAAGATACGCAGCCTTTCATCAGTTTCCAGCTCCACGCATTTGCTGCCGAGCCGGCTAAAATGGGCGATTAGGTCAGCGCCCACACGGGCAAAATAATTCCTTGCGTCCTCAACATTCTTCTTGTTGACGGAAATCGTTATATACTTATCCTGCACGATAGCATTTGCTCCCGTCGCTTTCTCCAAAAGGATTTTGTTATATTCCTCACGGTATTCATCGAGGCTGTCGCCTTTCATCGGGATAAGAATGTTGTTCTCAAAGTCCAGCCGATTTAAACGGCGGTTGTTGATTGTGATTTTTGTCGTTGCTCCGGAGTCGAGGGAATTGAGCAGTTCCGAGTATTCAAGGAACATTGCTTCCTTGTCCTCACGGCTGGCAACAGCGTAGTTAATATCTGAAAATTTATAGGTCTTGGAAAACTTGTCTTTCCCGATCTGAAAAATACCGTCGTCATAAATGGCGGTAATGGGGATCACATCCTGAACGCCCTTCGGCACGACAAACTTTTCCTTTTCCTGCTTGCGGAGATTGGTAAGTGTTTTAATCATTCGATTTCATAGCCTCCTTTGCTTTTGCTTCAATACTCGGCTTGAACAGCTCGTAGTAGGTATTCGTTGAACGGAAGGTGAGCTTCTTCGGCATTAAAAACTCTGACTTGATCCACGCATAGATGAATTTCTCTGCGGTCATTCCGTTATATTTAACAAAACCAAGAGCCGCAAAGGGTGCGGCTCCCAAAATGCACATCCACGATACGGTTTCCGTTCCGACATAGGGCTTGAGTAAAAAATAGATACCCACCGCCACCACGCAGGCGCAGGCAGAAAAAATGAACTGCCGCAGTGACAGTCCGAAAAACATCGCTTCCGTGTAATTCCTGATTTCTCTGTTAATCTTGACTTCCATTTAGGAACTCCTTTCTTTCCTTTTTTTAGCCTGCCGGATTTCATCAGCGCAGACACATTCGTCCGCAAGGCAAGTAACTTTGCCTTTCCGCCGCCCTCCGTAATACAGGCAATATCTGCAATCGCAGTCTGCAAGGGTGTAGCCCTTGAATTTGTTGTATATTCGTTTCATTCTGTTCTCCTTACAGTCCCATCATCTCACGGATAATCCGGTCAGACATCCGCACCGAGCCGACCAAAACGAGCATATTAAAGAGCAGCTCGCCGATATATGACCATACCTGCGTAACTGCTGCCGCATTGGGATCGACCACAGGCGGGGAAGAAGCGAACAGTGAGAAGATAATACAGGCTAAAACGATCACTGCACCTTCAAGGCACACGGCGCAGTAGCTTTTGATAAACGATTTCCCCACATTTTGGCTCGGCTCTCCCGCAAAAGTGGAAAGCGGAATCGGGGCGAGCGCCGTATACATATATAACTTAAAAAATCTTCCATACACCGTCATAATGAGCAGGAATGACATAACCGTAATGAACAAGCCGCCGATGAGCGTAACCGCCCACAATGGGATACTCTCAAAAAAGCCGCAGCTTTCAATCGTGTCGATCATTGACTGCGGCAAGGTTGTCTGCTGTGCGGAAGTAAAGCCTGCGGCGGTCATAATCGTGCCGATTGTACCCTGCACGATATTGAAAAGGGCAAGCATTAGCTCCATACCATAAGTAATCGCTGCTTTTGCAATAGCAAATCGGATAAAGAGCTTGACAGCGTGTTCCGGTTTCTTAACATCGCTGAAGCTGCCGCAGGTGCGTACCATACCGACCACAAAGAACAGTACCAAAAGCGCAAGACCAATCGCCTGCACAGCGCCGTTGATATTGACAATGACCGCCCATATCCCGCCGCCTTTGAAGTTCTGCGGCGTAGTCGTAATGAGCTGCCATATCTCAGCGAGTTTTTCATTCCAAGTTTCGAGGGCGTTCTGGAGATTCTGAACTACCCAGTTATCACTCAATTTCGTAGCACCTCCTTAAAAAGAAAAATGGGGCGTTCCTGAAAAATAATCCAGGAACGCCCCTGAGTGTCGTTTGCGTAAGGGTTAGCCCGTAATCAGAGTGAGGATTTCTTTCGCAAAAACGATAATGATACCGCCCGCCAGCGTCAGAAATCCGTTTGCCCGCTGCGAAGGATCGTGGGATTTCAGGGAAAGACCTACCTGAACGATACCAAAGCCGAGCAAGATCAGACCAATCGCACGGATAAAGCCGAAAATGAAATCGGACAGGTTATTGACAACGGTAAGCGGATCGCCTGCGGCAAAAGCCGTTGTAGACATCGCAAAAATAGCGGTCAGGCTCAAAACCGCCATACAGTAGTAACGAAAGCCTTTCTTTACCTTTCCGGTCATCGGCAGTCTGCGGGTTTCTTTCTTCTGCGTCTTATGAAAAATGTTCATTCTGTTTTCCTCCAATCAATTTGTTAAGTTTTCAAAGTCCTCATCGGACAACAGCTCGTAAGTCGTTTCCGAAAGCTCCATTTCGGGAACACTGTCGAGATCAACATATAAGGTTTCAATGGTCGCCACATTTTTTGTGACTTCGCCGTGCTGATACACGCCGCCTTTCCCGTCTGCGGTATACACCACATTGGGGTGTTTCAAAATGTCGTACTTCAAATCCATTACCGGAAGCTCGCCACGGATAAACAAAATAGCGTAGCGGTTGTCGAGCATTCTCACTTCGTCAGGGGTAAGCAGCTCACGACCGGAAATCTGATAATTGGTCGAGTAGCTCCCGCTCCGCCCCTCGCTTTTCCCGTAAGTGTTCGTATCAATCGTTTCCTTGCCTAAAAGCTCGGACACATACTTGTGCGTACTTTGCTCATTGCCGCCGAGATAGAGAAATTCATCGCAGTTGCCTATGATGGATTCCCATTGCTTCTCAAACAAAGCCTTTAACTGTGCCAGATTTTGCAGGATAATGGATACCGACACGCCTCTTGAACGCATAACGGAAAGTATCTTGTCAAAATCATCGGGCAAGCTCACATTGGCAAACTCATCCATAAGCATATGGACGGGTATCGGCAGGCTGCCGCCGTGGATATGGTCGGCGGAGTAAAAAAGCTGCTGGAAAAGCTGTGTGTAAAGGATACTGACAAGGAAATTAAAGCTCGAATCATTATCCGGTATCAGCGCAAACAGCGCTGTTTTCTTCTCGCCCATTGAAGCAAGGTCAAGCTCATCGGCAGAAGTCAGCGCCGCTAAGCTTTCAAGATTGAATTTCTCCAATCTTGCGGCAAGAGTGATCTGAATAGATTTGAGCGTCTTTGCCGAGCCGGAATGGTAGGAACGGTAGTATTTCAGGGCGATATGGTCGGGATTATCCATTTCCAAATCGGCAAACAGATTGTCGAGGGGAGAAGGGCGGTTGTCCTCCTCGTCCTCAATCGCCGCCGCCCTGAGCATTTCCATTACCATAGCGAAATTCTGTTCCTCCTCCGGCGCTTCATAGTGCAGATAAAAAATAAGGGCGAGTAGAAGCATACTCGCCGCAGTATCCCAAAAAGGATCGTTGGATTGAGAGCCTTTCGGGGTGGTACTCTTGAAAAGGTTAGTCACAAGGCGCTGAATATCGTTGTCGTCCCTGAGATAGACAAACGGGTTGTAGCAATGGCTTTTCTCCATTGAAATCAAGTCCAGCACCTTGATCTCATAGCCTGCTTTTTCAAGCAGATTGCCGACATCACGCAGAATTTCCCCTTTTGGATCTAAAATTACCTGAGAGGAATTGCTTGTTTGCATTAAGTTCGGCTTACAATAGAATCTCGTCTTGCCTGCGCCGGAGCCGCCGCACACCAAAGTATTCAGATTTCTTCGGTGCTTTTTCGCATTCAGTCCGATTCGGACATTCTGCGTCATCAGCTTATTTTCCGAGGGCGGGTTTTGACGGTACTTTTTGTCAATGGCTTTTGCGTTGCCCCATTTCGCCGAGCCGTGTTCCTCACGCCTGCGGTAGTTCCTCCGTGTTGACAGATAAATCCCAATCCCCATTCCGTAAAGCAAAAGCAAAACGAGGACAGTTTTTAAGCTGTCCCCGCAAAGCTCGATATGGAACGGATCATTGAATACCGTCAAAAGGCTCGGCAGTATCTCCGGCAGACCGCCCTTGACGGACGGCGCTATCAATAAGCCGAGCCACACAACGGGAAGAATCCCAATGACCGCAAGGATGATCGCAGACTGCTTGTTGCTATCTCGATTCACGACAGGATTCCTTTTCTACCACTTTGAACTTGCGTCTTGGGGCGTGACCGATTTTGATAATCAGATCGTCAACGGCGTCGGTGGACTTTCCCTCTTTTTTGAGGTCGGTCTTTTTATCGTTCAGGGAACGGATCACAACGCCGTGTTCATAATCGTCCAAAGCGATATGGTAGAGTTCTTCTTTCATCACAGCTACCTCCGGTTATCTTTCCTGTTCCTTTGAGCGTTCCGCCCTCTGACGGTACAGCTCATCGGAAACACGGGCGGTAATTTCCTTAAACGCCTTCTGCGTCTTGCCGAGTTCAGCTTTGATGTCTTTCGGCTCTTTATTTTTCAATTCATCGGGGATACGGTCAATCGCAAAGTTCTGCGTATCGACGCCGTATTTCTTACAGAGCATATATCCAATGCACACCGCCTGAAATCCCATATCCCTGCGGCTGTATACCTCGCTGTTCATAGAAAGCTCGGCGTGACCGAGTTCCTGAGCGACGCACTGGCAGAGGGCAACGCTGTCGCCGATGTCCCGCTTCACATAAAGCGTCTGATCTTCATTTTTATAGAAAGCGCCCATATCGGGATAAGGCAGCTCATTGGTGCTTTCAATATTGATCGGGGCGCTGTCGAGCATAACCGCCACGAGCTTTCTCGGATCACGGTTAGCGGTCGGGGCGGCGGGGCGCTTGCCGTTGGTCTGCGAAACATCCAGCACTCTTTTCAAGTTGAAATCAATGCCGATTGTTCCATCTTTCTTGGTATACTCATACGGATCAAGGATAATAAAGGTCTTGGAGCCTTTATTGACCTTAACGCCCTCAGCCGCCCAATCGTCAAATTCCTTGATTTGACTTGCCTGCGGGAACTGCTTATACATCAACAGCGCATTGTTCGCCGTGTACCTGTCCATACGGCTCTGCACATCAAGGTAGGCTCTGAATTTTTCCGGCGACTGCACCACTTCCAAAGCGGTGTTGTCGAGCAGTTGGTAAACAGCTTCTTTCTCCGCCTTTTTCTTGGCGGCGTATTCCTCCGGCGAAAGTCTCGGCGGTCTTGCGCCACTGCTTTGTTTACTCTTAAAATCGTTGGTCATATCTTTTTACCTCTCTTTTGATAGATTTGATTTTTGCTGGTGCGGGGCGTTGACCTGCCCCGACGCCTGTACCGTGCGGTTTTCTTCTTTGGAAACGGTCGGCTCGCTGCGTTCTGTTCCTTTTTCTGCCTTTGCCGCCGCCCTGTATCTGCTGAGATTTTCCTTTACAGACGATTTCACACGGGAAACTCTGAGCTTATCTGCCGTATCCATCGCCTTTTGCTCCAAAGACGCAAATCCTTTCTGCGCTTTTTCAAACAAACGGGACAGCCTTGATAATACGCCTTTATCCGTTTTGGAATGTTCCGCCTCCTTTACGGCTTTCCCCATAAACAGCAGCCCCATATTTTTCAAATGTCCCTTTGCGCCCTGAAGCTCCGCCTGCATAGCTGACAGCTTCTTTGTATCCTGCGCCATCTCCTTTGACATTCTGCCGAACATAGCAGACAGTTTATCCAGCGCTTCGGGGATTTTCATTGCCCTGACCGATTCGGCGAGGGCGTCCCTGCCTCTTTCCCGGAACGCCCGCACAGCGTTCCCGGCTGACTGGATCAGATTGTCCTTCATCTTTTTGACTGCGGAAAATCCCTGACGGATTTTGCCCTCCGTTTTTTCCACAAGGGTATGGCACTTGCTCCGCAGCGTGTTGTTGTGGATCAGATTGATTTCACGGCGCATATCCTGAAGCTCGCCGAGCATTTCTGTCAGCGTTTCTTCCATACCGCCGATATAGCTTACCAGCGACTGCACCTCGTTTTTTTCTTTCATCAAGCCGTTTTTATCGAGCGTGTCTAACAGCTCCACGATCTGCGGGTGTTCCTTCAGTTGATCCATTTCGCTCACCTCTCTTTCGGCTTCTTAGATTTCTTCGGCTGCCTGTGAACGGTCTGCCGATTGGCTTCAGGGGTTTTCGGCTTCTCTTTGGAAACCTCCGGCACAGTACGCTCTGCTTCCTTTTCCGCTTTGGCAGCCGCCTTATATCGGTCGAGCTTTTCCTTGACCGAAGGCTTCTTATCCGCCGCCTTTGCGACACCCTTATCAGTGTGCGTACCTGTCGCTTCTAAGTCTCGCTCGGACAGAGGGCTTTTGTCTGTCTTTGCGACCGAGGGGTTTTGGTGGGAATTTCCCTCCTTCTGCATTGGCTTTCCCATCGCTTCTTCCACGATGATCTCGCCTCTTGATTTCGTAGGCACTTCATTGGCAGTCGCTTCACGGTCTGCCACAGCCTTTTCCGCTTCAGAAACAATGGAAGCCTTATCGACTTTACCGAGTTCAAAGCGGTCAGAAATACGCTGGATTTTCGCAGCGTCCTCTGCACGGGCGATAATATCGACCATCGCCGTATCGCTCTTGGTGTTTTTATCACGCAGAACGCAGTAAAGGACGCCGTACCGTTTTGCCTGCTCGGTAAACTTCGGCAGGTCTTTCTGCTGGAACGAAAAGACTTTCAGCTCCTTGCCGGACTTAATCATATTGGTAAGCCGTGCTTTCCCTCGTGTCTTATTCGACTGGCTGATCTCCTGCTTCAGCACGGAAGCTAACAGAATAGCGATATTCTTCGCCGCCGAGCCTGTGAGCCGGACAGCCACTTCAAATCCTTCAAGCGATAGCCTGACGATTTGTTCTGCTGCGTCACCGCCGTTGTTCATAGTTTCGGGACTCCTTTCTTTGAGATTTTTCTTCCTCTGCCTTGACTTGCGAAAGAGTATCGGCAATTACGCCTGACCGCTTTGCAATCCCATCGCAGAGCTTTACTTCTTTGCGAAGCTCTTTCAAGCGTTCGGAGATAGCTGAAATTTTTGCCTTCGCCGCCGACAGCCGTTCATCTGATATATCTACCTTTCGTATTTCATTTCGGAGATGTGTTCTGTCGGCGGTAAGGGTTTTGATTTCGTCCTCAACCGACCGCTTATATGAAAAGAGCTGCTCGTCCGTACCGATCTGGTGCTTGCCGAGCAGCGTTACCTGTTTGGTGAGTTCGTCCATCTTCATCAGATCGTCTCTGAGAAGATAATGAAGCCTCGCCGTATTCTGTTGTTTCTGATTGTGCTTCGGAAGATAGCCGAGCCGATAGCAATAGTAAAGATACAAGCCGTAAAGCCCGCCGACCTTTTGGATTTTGTGTTCTCTTGAGGGCAGGCGGTACTGCCGGACGATATAGGTCTTTGGCTGGAACGGCTTGAACACGATATTATCCCGGTTGGCAGTCAGCCGCTCAAGGATTTTCTCTTTCGTGTATTCTTCGCCGAGCCGATAAGTCCGTATCGGTTTTTCACTGCCTTTCGGCGTAACCGTAGCATATTTGCGGTTGGGATTGAAATTCGAGTGATACCCCATTACGCCGAGTTCGTATTGAAACTGCCGCAGGTTACGGCTCATCGCAATCGCTTCGTCAATCGCTTTTTTGGCATTATTGTATCGGGTAGGCATACCCGCCTCGTCCTTCATCGTAAGATAAGAGGGCGATTTGTGCAGCTCCGGCTTTTCTACAATGGACAGCTTGTGTTCCAAGCAGATCTCATCGGCGATATGGCGGAAGTAGTACCAAGACTTTTCTTTGTCTTTAAGCCGCTTCCCATCTACAAAGGAAACGGAGTTGATGACAAAATGGCAGTGGAGATGTTTCGTATTCAGATGGGTAGTGACGACCACCTGATACCGCTTGCCCCACATCTTTGTTGCAAACTCCATTCCGATTTGCTGCGCCTGTTCGGGCGTGACCTCGTTTTCCTTGAAGCTCAGATACCCGTGATACGCCTGAATCCCGTCTGTCTTGTCGAATTGTTCCTTGACGGTAATGAACTGGTCACGAGCCATCGCCACATTGCAGTTGATCCCGTCGCAGAAAAACTCGTGTTCCGTTTTCTCCTCGTCCTTCGCATAGGCAAGCACATCTTTGAGCGCCTGATAATCTTCGGACGAATATTCGGGGTTGGCGGTCTTTTCAGGATTGGTCGTATAATCCAGCACCTGACCGAGCCGGACGCTTACCTTCCAAAGCTTTGTTACTGCCATTTCAGACCGCTTTTTTCAGGGCGCAGAAATTCACGCTCAATCGCCGCCTGAAACTTGTGCCACCTCAGCACCTCGTTCTTCAGCATTTGCGAATCCACAAAGCCGAGGGCGTTCGCTTTAATGGCGAGCTGATTGATGTTGTTGCCGATAGCGGAAAGCTCCCGCATAGCGTCATAAAATCTCTCGTCCGGTTTTTCTCTCGGCTCATAGCCACGAATCAGCAAACGGATCAGCGCCGCTTCGGTCAGGCAGGCTTTCTTTGCTTTCTTCTGCAAGTCCTGTGCTTCCTGACGGTCAAACCAAATATGTTTGTCTACATTCCGCTTCCTCATTTCTCATCGTCCTCCTTTCGGGCGTTAGAGCCGCCGTGGATTCGGTTGATCTGCACAAGGCACATTGTCGAGATACCGGCAATGCCGCCGAGCAGGAAGCCTATCATAAAAAATAGAAATTCGTGCATAGTCAAAATCCTTTCTTGTATTGGGGTATTAGGGGCAGCCCCTAACGAGCTTTTACTGTTTGAATCCCGTTTGGGGATACAAACAGTCTGCTCGCTAAGAATAAACATCTCCTCCGGGTTGCCCCGTTCTCAGTCTACTATCTCTCATAATCCTTTGATTTCGGCTTAAAAGGTTCAGCCACGATATTGCCGCCCACTTCCTTAGAAAAGCGTTCAGGATACTTGAACTGTTCCTTGTATTTCTTCATCATATCGTCCGGCAAGCTCTGAAAACTCTCACTCTCAGGCGGTGCATAACAGATAAAGAATTTGCCGCAGATAATATCTACCATCTCTTTCTTATCATTGTCCTGCACATAAACTGCACGGTTAAGCGGAAGTCCTCTCATCTTTCCTTCCTCATTACAGATGATTGCAACGTCATCGTCATAGGGCATATATTCCTCAATATCCCCGCCGACAACCTCCTGCATTGCTTCCAGACTGTCGTCGATTACAATTTCCTTCGGGTACTTTTCCGGTTCTACCAAGAGAACTTTAATCTTAGAATCATTCATCGTTCTTCATTCCTTTCGTGTATTTTTTTATTGTAAATTCCCATCCGCATACAAAGAAAATCGTTGAAGTCCTTACCTGCTTTTGGTGGCTCATCAACGATTTCATACTTATCCGGCAGAATAGTTTTTAAGGTCTGTGCTGCCTTTCTGCCCGCTATATCATTGTCAAAATGGATACGGATTTTCCTGACAGATGGGTTACTGCCAAGATACTTTTCCAGTGCAATCGGCACTTTACTGTCCTCAATTTTCTTTGCCGGAGAATACACCCCGGACAGCGAAACAAAGCTCATTTCTTTCCAGTCCTGCCCGTTCAGCTTCGCAAGCGTGGCATAGGATAACAGGTCTATGGCACACTCAAAGAGGTGTACTTCCTCCAAGTTTTCCTTACCAAGCCGAAAAGAATAATCTTTTTTACTGCCACTGCAATCGCCCATAATCCTACGCTTATTCGTGGAACGGTAGGCTGCATATTTCGGTTCTTTCTTCTCATCATAGCCTACGAACACAACATTGTGATACGGCAGGCTCTCAAAGATAAGGTCATTGGAGATACAGTAATTGATGATTTCAAAATCTATTCCTCTCCCGAAAAGATACTCTGTAATCACTCTGTTGGAAGCACATTTTTCAGGGAGAAGAAGTGGTTTATTTTCCTCTTTTGGCTGTGGCTTTTCATAGACCGGAGCCTGAATCGCTGTGTGTCCGATAATGGTTTCCACCGCTTCAAGGAAGCTGTAACCTTTAACCTTAATCAGATAATCCAAAGCACTCCTGCCACCGATACCTCTCGACCACCATATCCATTTCCCGTTTGAAATCTTCAAACTATCGTGGGTTCTGGTGCAATAGGTGTTACCTGAAAACTTAACCAGCTCATACGGTTCATAATTTCTCAGGTAGGTTAATAAGTCCATCTGCTTCGCCTGAATGATTAACTCAGGTGCGATAAATGGCATATCGACCACCGCCTTCCTGTTTATCTCTCATACGATTTCTCCTTTCTGCCGCCGACTGCTTCGCCCTCATCAGGCTCTCCGCCGACAATCTCATTTTCCTTTTTATCCATATTGAGCAGGATATTCAGCTCATCAAGTCGAGCAGTTTTTGCCCTCAATTCTTCCTCTTTGGCAAACGGCTTTTCGATTTCCTGCTTCGCTGTTTCAAACTGCTTTTCCGTATTTTCAAGGCTGTTTTTCGTATCAGCAAGTGCTTCTTCAAAGCGTTCAATGCCGTTATCTATTCTCACGATATTACCGTGAGAATCATCGCCAAGCGGTACATCTCTGCTTGTTTCGCCTTTTAATTTCACAACATAATTACGCTGAACCGTATCAAAATACAGTTCCATTTGAAAGCCACGGTACTCGCCAAGTGGTGTCGCATTGGGACTGTTCATTGACTTGCAGGCATTGATGATTGCCTGACCTGCTTCGGCTTTTTCGGAATAAGAAACACCCGATACCATCATTCCAAGCGGCTGCTCGTCTATCGGTTTCGGGTGTAATTTTGCTGTTTCAACATCTTTTGTAAGTCCCTCTACACGGGATTTCAAGTAAGCAATCTGTTGTGGATAGAACTTGATGACCTTATCCTCCAGTCCATATTTCTCCGATAAAAAATTGGATTTTAACATCTTTAGCTTCTGTACCTGAATGTCTAAGTCCATCTTTTCTTTGATATATGGATTACCTGTTGCAAGCATTTTTATCTCCGCATAGGACAGTGCGGTTTCATCAATATCCTCTGCCGACCTGACCGGAGATTTGCTCGTCATAATCTGACTTGCGAACTTCTGCTTACCTTCCACAAGCTGATAGAGGTATGCATCAAAGGTCTGCTCTGTTACATAGCGGTAAATATCTACCTTCGGATTTTCATTGCCCTGACGGACAATTCTACCGGAACGCTGCTCCAAATCTGAAGGTCGCCACGGACAATCCACATCGTGAAGTGCGATAAGTTTATCCTGCACATTCGTTCCTGCTCCCATCTTCTGAGTAGAGCCAAGAAGCACCCTGACTTCTCCCTTGCGGGTCTTTTGAAACAGTTCTTTTTTCTTCATATCCGTATCGGCTTCGTGTATGAACTTCACTTCACTTTCAGGAATACCTCTCTCAATCAGCTTCTTTCTGATGTCGTTATAGACGGAAAATGTGCCGTCATTCTTCGGCGTGGAAAGGTCACAAAACACAAGCTGTGCCGATTTCTTGTCGGCATTTTCTTTCCATATCCGATAGATGTTATCGACGCAGGCATTGATTTTACTGCCCTCAAAATCAGGCAGCATATCGTTTAGCATACGCTGGTCAAGAGCCAGTTTTCTTCCGTCATTCGTGATTTTCAGCATATTATCTACGCTTGAATCCACACCGCCGCCACGCACCTGCTCGGCTCTCTCTGCAAGGGAAGCAACCATCTCCTTCTGCATTTCCGATGGCTTTACTGCAATGTTATGGTACTTTGCTTCCGGTACTGGCAGGTTCAACATATCTGCTGTTTTAATGTCCGCAATCTCCTTGAACATCGCCATTAGTTCCGGCAAGTTATAGAATTTTGCGAACCTTGTCTTTGCTCTGTATCCTGTTCCTTCCGGTGTAAGTTCCACTGCCGTAATGGTTTCTCCGAAAGTGGAAGCCCAGGCATCAAAGTGCTGCAACCCATTTTTCACAAGCGTGTTGTACTGCAAATATCGCTGTATCGTATAGAGTTCCACCATACTGTTTGAGATAGGTGTACCCGTTGCAAATACGGTTCCTCGTCCTCCGGTAATCTCGTCAAGGTAACGACACTTCATAAAGAGGTCGGAAGATTTCTGTGCTTCCGTCTGTGCGATACCGCCCACATTACGCATTTTTGTATAAAGATAAAGGTTCTTGTAATAATGGCTTTCATCAACAAAAAGTCTGTCTACACCAAGTTCCTCAAAGGTTACAACATCATCTTTTTTCGTCTGGTCATTGAGTTTATCAAGTTTCTGCCTGATAGATTTCTTTGACTTTTCAAGCTGCTTTATGGAGAAGTTTTCCCCTCGGTTTCGCTTGAGTTCCGCAATTCCTCCGGTTATCTCCTCAAGCTGCTGTTCTAAGATTGCCCTCTGTCTTTCAATGGACATCGGGATTTTTTCAAACTGTGAATGTCCGATGATAACTGCGTCATAATCTCCAGTTGCAATCCTTCCGCAGAACTTTTTACGGTTCTTGGTTTCAAAATCTTTCTTTGTTGCGACAAGGATATTCGCCGCCGGATAGAGCTGCAAATACTCAGCCGCCCATTGTTCGGTCAAGTGATTTGGTACAACAAACAGTGACTTGTTACAAAGCCCAAGCCTTTTCGACTCCTGTGCTGCCGCTACCATTTCAAAAGTTTTTCCTGCTCCGACTGCGTGTGCAAGAAGTGTATTTCCTCCGTAAAGGATATGAGCAACCGCATTTTTCTGATGTTCCCTGAGTTCAATTTCAGGATTCATACCATTGAAGATGATATGACTTCCATCATACTCACGAGGTCTGACGCTATTGAATTTCTCATTGTAAGATTTGCAAAGCCTTTCCCTTCGTTCAGGGTCAGACCATATCCAGTCCTGAAATTCCTGCTTAATCATTTCCTGCTTCGACTGAGCAATCGCTGTTTCCTTTTTATTTAGGACAGCCTTTTTCTTTCCCTCATCATCTTCGATATAATCAAAGATACGCACATCTTTTAAATTCAGCGTTTCCTCAATAATCTTATAGGCATTGATGCGGGAAGTTCCGTAAGTGTTATATGCCCTTACATTTCCTTTGTCATAGGATTTGCCCTCAATATTCCACTCACTCGTAAATGGAGAGAAGTGAACTTTGATATTCCACTGTGCATAGCGTGGTGTTTCAAGCAAATGAAAGATAAACTCCTGCACATCGTCCGGCGGCAACCAAGTTGCACCAAGTCGCACGGAAATTTCACTTGCAGTCAGGTCTTTCGGCTGCACCTTTTGAAGTGCTTCTACATTGACCTTATAATCTTCCGGATAGAGTTCTGCCGAGTTCTTTGCAATCTTCAGCTTTTCCCTGACATTACCCGAAAGGTATTCATCAGCCATCAGATACTTCGGTTCGTAAGAATTTCCATACTCATAAAGCGGATTTAAGAAGATAACACCCTTTAAGTCCTCAAAGATTTCATTCTCCGATTTACCGGAAAGCTCCATCATATAGTCCATATCAATCGTGGCTTTTTCTCCAAGAGATACTGCCAATGCTTCGCTTGCCGTATCAACAGAAGTAACCGGAGTATGCGGCTTAATTGTCCTCTTAGAAAACATATCCGCCTTACGCTCCAGTTCTCCGTCCTCTCCGATTATCTCCAATGCGGAAAGCAAAGAGAATGAACTGTCCTGCGAGAAAGCAGAAGTATTTGCACGGCTGTTAATGAGTCCGTACTTACCTGAAAAGGTATCATAAAGTCTGTTTAATCGCTCCTGCTCCGCTTTGATTTCGCTGTCAGGGTAATCTTCTGTCTGCAATTCAATCAGCGTTCTGACGGAATTTCTAATAGCAATCATACCCTTAATTCGGTTCTCTGCGGTTGCCGACACTTCCACCGGAGTCATACGGGAATTTTCACGATAGTAGATTTTATTGTCCACCACCGTATAGGAAAAGTTTCTCACTGTCGGGTCTGCCGGAATAGAATTATCTTCCTCCTCCAGTTCTTCCTCGACTTCATATTCTGTGATTTCTCCGTGAATATTTGCTACTGCTTCATCAAGCTGTGCTGCAAGGTCTGCATTTTCATACGGTACACAAGTTGCTTCCATACCGAAACGCCCCGATACCATTTTCATTTCTCCGAGTATCATTTCGGGGTGCTGCACAAAATAAGAGTTCATCTTAATTCCGTTCTCATCGGTATCAAGATGAACCCAATCCGGCTCAATATCTATCAGTCTGTCACGCTTTTGCAGGATAAGAATATCCGAAACGACTTCCGTTCCTGCATTACCCTTAAAGGTATTATTCGGCAATCGGATTGCTCCAAGAAGCTCTGCTCTCTGTGCAATATACTTTCGTACTGCTAAAGTTTCCTTATCCATTGTGCCTTTGCTCGTTACAAGAGCCATCACACCGCCGGGTCTTAACTTATCAAGGGACTTGGCAAAAAAGTAATCGTGTATCAGGAACTTATGCTTGTCGTATCTTTTATCCGATACCTTAAAATCTCCAAAAGGCACATTACCAACCACTCCATCAAAGAAGCTGTCCGGCAGATTTGTTTCTTCAAATCCTTGTGCCGCAATGGTTGTTTTCTGATAAAGCTGCTGTGCAATCCCTGCGGAAATCGCATCAAGTTCCACACCGTAAATCTTACTGTCCTGCATTGTGTCCGGCAGCATACCGATGAAATTACCAATACCGCAGGACGGCTCTAACAAGTTGCCTTCCTTAAAGCCCATCTGCTCCATTGCCTTATAAATGGCTGTAATAACTTCGGACGGTGTGTAGAACGCAGTCAATGTGCTTTCCCTTGCCGAAGCATATTCCCCCGGTGTTAATACCGAAGAAAGTTCCAGATATTCAGTTGCCCACGCTGAATTATTTTCATCAAAGGCTTCTGAAAGACCACCCCAACCGACATACTTTGATAAAACAATCTGTTCTTCAGGTGTGGCAAATCTATTTTCTTCCTGACATTTTTTGAGAAGCTGTATCGCCATAATATTTCTGCGGAAGCGTTCCTTTTTACCTACCGTTTCAACCTCATTTTCTCTGAGATTAAAGGTATGACGGTCTGCCATAGGCACATCAGGGTGCAGGTCAAAGCCTTTGACCTTTTTCTTCTGCTCCCAAGCAGGAACTACCGACTCAGGCTCTTTATCGTAACCGTTTCCTATGCGATACCCCTGCTTATACATTTCATCATAGCTATCAAAACCTGACTGCGAAGCTACTATCTCTCGATAATCCTCAATCGGCATACTGCCCATATTGGTCTGAACTTCTTCCGTTTCATTTCTTTCTTCGGCAGGTTCTTCCTTCACAATCAAATGCTCATTCATCGGGTTCTCACGCACTTTTCTGTCAAACTCTGTGCGTGAAAATTCCTTATTGAACAGTGGCATATCATAGTCATAGAGCATTACTCTCTCATCATCAACAGATAAGATTTCATACTCAGAAGCACCGATATACACCTTATCGCCAAGATGATATTCATACTGCACATCTTGCGGCTGTTCTGCTTCTTCAGGTTCTTTTTCGGCTGGTTCAACCTCCTGCTCCGGTGGTGCATTAGAGAGTATCTCACGATTTCTTTTCATTTCCTCGATTTTGGCTCTGCGTTCCTCTTGACTTTCAAGCCACTGAGGATAACGTTCTTTTTCCTTTGGATTTAAGTATCTGTCCATTCGGATAAGTTCCCCGATACGCTTCTCCACCTGCGACCACGAAAGTGTGATATGTGGATTTTCTTTACCGATGCCTTTCGTAATCGTAATACCTTTTCCATCGTGGCTCTCATCAATGCCTGCCCCGATTATGACGGGATAAGAACCGCCCCAACCGTATTCATTTTTCAAGAAGTCGGCATTTTCTTTTGCAGAAAGGCTTTTTTCAAACTGTTCATAGATACGCATTTTTCCCTCAGAAAATCCGCTTCCATTCGCAAGAACAGCGTCGATAATCTCCTGAGAAAAAACAAAGGCAGAGGTTTTCTTTTCCTCTGCCCGACCGTCTAATATGAATGTCATCTGACCGTCCATTGACGGTAATGGTTTTATGCTGTCACTTAATTCTCCCAGTAATCGCATAGCTTCAAAATGTCGAGCAATAACAGCCCAATCATAAAAGCTCTGTGCGGTTCTGCTGTCGTATTTGCCCTCCCACAAATGCAGAACGTTTTCAAAGGTCTTGTACCCTACTGTCCTTCCATCCTCTAAAGTAAGTTCGGTATAATCATTATTGAAAATACTCTTTATATACTCTGTGCGGTCTTTGTTATCAGGATTATGTTCATAATAATCTTTGATTTCTTCCAAACTTGCCGACAAATGTGGTGTCGTTCTGAGAATTTCATTGATTACTTCATCACGTCCAAAGAACGGAAGGCTTTTATCCTCGTGCGTTCTGTCATAATACTCTAAGCGAATATCACTTCCGCTTTCACGATTTCCTGTGCCGAGCTGCGAAGGGAGTTCATCAGACGAACCCATTTCATCATATCCTCCGCTTTCATCTGTTCGGTCACTCCCTCTTTCTGTGCCATCTGCCTCAGGATTGTTTCCTCCATCTTGCTGGCTCTCTGTTCCACTTCCGCCAAGTGCTGTGTCAGTTCGCCCCTCGTCAGGAGATTGTAGTAAAGGACTCTGTGATGTTCCTTCAGAAACTCTCTCCTCATCTGAGCGTATCTGCCCAACGTCACTTCCGGCTGCTGTGGAAGTTTCAGATTCGGAAGGCTGTAATCGCCCACCATCGTGTAGGTCAGTTCGTTCATTGTCCAAACTCCTTTCGTCGTTATTTTCAACCTTATTGTATTCATTTCTGTCCTGACCGACAATTATGCGATTTTGACGGTTGAGTGCAGTAATTGTTTTAGATATTTCCGTCAATCCCATTTCTGCAATATCACTGGTAGCAAATCCAAGTGCATTGAGTGTTTCCTGCGTATTGAAGTTAGTAACATCTCTGAAATCATCAAGTTCAAAATAACCGTCCGTATCAACACCAAGCCTTGACATCATCATATATGCCACACTATTTGTCACGACATTTTTATAAATGAAAGCCACAATATCCTCTTCCACTTCCTCAAAGGAACTGCCCTCGGTTGCATAGTAAAGGTCTTGCAGATAATCAGGGATATTATCCTCTGCCGCATTTCTTGCTGCTCCCATAATTGCTTCGGCAAGACTGCTCTTATTCTCAATCTCTCCGAAAGTGCTTTCCAATGTTTCAATCACATCAGCTTCGTATTCCTGACGCATATCCCAAATCGGGACTGTTCTTGAATATCTGCTTTCGTGAGTATCTGAAATATCAAAGTAATGTGTCAGTCTTTGCCGTGAACGGTTCTCATCAGCAAAAACAGCAATACCTCTAGCACCTCGGTTGACCCATCTGCCAAAAATTTTGTTCCACTGCTCTATCTCAAGAACCGCTGTTGCATCGGGTCGCTGTGCATATACAAGAAGCTGTTCGTCATAGCGTAACTTATAATTTCGGCAAGCCGAAGCTAAGAATGCCTGCCAGTTCTGAGGATTTGACACAACCGTTTTGCAGGTGCGGTTGTAAAGCTCAGAAATAAGGTCATATTTTCGTGCCATTACTTTTGCACCTCCTTATCGCTGTTTTTCTCTGTTTCTGGTCTTGTTTTTTGACGGTTCGGATTGATTGACAGGTTCAACTTTGCTTCCACTAAGCTCCATTTTTTCAGCAAACTCGCATATATGATAGCAGCAATTTCCGACGTACAAATGGTAGTCATCAATATACTTGCACACTCTGTCTGCTGTGTGTCCATCACGAAAAGTAATCCTGATTTTCCCTCCATCGGGAATATAGAATTTCAAATTGTAATGACTGTCTATAAATCGAATTTGCTTTTCCTGCGGCTCTGCTCTATTCTCCTGTTGCTTCATTTTCCTTACCTCTCATTTTTGTTGCTTCATCAGAACCGCCGCCCAAATACGAAAAGAGTTTACCGGACTTTGTATTCTTCTGAAGCTCCATAATCACACCCATATCAGGAATCGTGATATTCGGGATTTTCAGGATTGCTTCCATATCAAGCTGCTGCAACTTTTTCTCCGTATCACAACCGGAGTCAAAGAGTTTATTCAGCACCTTGACCTTATTCTGAAAAGTTGCTTTGTCTTTCACGAAAATACCTCCTTAGCTAATGTTGATTACAATAGAAATACTGCCGCTCTGTTCTTCTTTCTGCGGATTACGTGAATACTCAGGAAAAAGGGACTGTACTCTCTGCCTTGCCCTGCGTATGGTTTCAAAACAAGGAAGTCCGTATGCTCGGTAATTAAATACAATATCCTCAAGCGGAAGATTTCCGGCAGGTATATATCCGTACCGATTGTAATAATGCAGAATGAGAAGCATATCATCATACCTCGACATCGGGCATTCCTTTAAGATTTCAAGCACTCGGCTCTCCACCGTTTTCTGTTGTTTCATAATGTTCCTCCAAAAATTAAAGGGACAGAGTTTTTTACGCTCTGCCCCGACTGGTTAATGTTCGCTTGTTACTTACTTCTTACGGTTTTTAACCTGAAGAAAGATAAAGCCGCCGACAATAACGACGACTAATGCGATAGCGATAATTGTCTTTGCTTCCATTACTCGTTACCCTCCTTTTTCTTCTTTTTGTGTGCAACAACAGAAGTTACGGCGATACCGACAGCAGAAAGTCCGGCAAGGACATACCAAAGTTTCATATTGGTATCATCTCCTGTTTTCGGAGTATCCCTCAACTCATTGTGCATTTTTACAACGGCTGTTTCATCAAGTTTGATAGTAACATTCTGGTCGGCAGGTGTGATATATGCGGCAGAGGCATTGTTTGCCACTTCGGATACGGTATATTCGCCAATACGAAGTCCCTCAATCACGATTTCGCCATTCTTATCTGTTTCAAATGTCATATCATAACCGTTTGCTCCGGTTACTCTGAACGCAAAACCCTTGACCTTACCGTCTGAAGATGTCTTGACGATTTTCAGTGTTCCACGCATAGCTTCATTGATAAATCCAACACCAGCCTTATTCTCAACGGAATAAGTTGTTTCGTCTTTCTCAATGAAAACAGAGTATTCTCCCTTATCAAGCAGGAAGCCCTCCGGTGCTTTTGTTTCACGGACAATATATTTTCCGTAAAGCAGCTCTTTCATCTCATAAATTCCGGTTTCGGTTTCTTCAAGATTTCCGATAAGTTCATCGCCATCATCAATCTTTCCGTTCTCATTGGTGTCCTTATATACCTCAAAGGTTGCACCCGTAAGTTTGTTATCCGGATATTCAGCGTCCACCTTCGTGAGTCTGATATTGCCGTGAACATACTCATTGACAATCTCAATTTCAACTACCTGCTCGGCTTTGCTGATATTGACCTCATACGCTTTTTCATCAAGAACAAATCCCTTTGGCTGCTCGATTTCTCTTACAATCCATTTGCCATAAGGAACTTTTGCAAAAGAGAAACTACCGTCTTTTGCAGAGGTAGTCGTCATAAGTGCAGTATCCTTTGTAAATTCTGTTTCTTCGGCTTTAAAGATACCGATAACAGCACCCTCAAGTGCTTCTCCATTCTCGTCAATCTTCTTACCTGATACAGAACCATAGATAAGTTCATTCTTGATTTCTTTTCCGTCATTTACTTTGATTTCAACCGTTGCGATATCCTGACCTGCGTATTCAAATACAACCGGATACTTCGTATCAGAGAGAATATAATGCTCATCGGTTGCAATCTCTTTGACATAGTATTTGCCAAACGGAAGGTCTGACTTCATAACAGCAGTTCCATTTTCATTTACGCTGACAATCTCAATCAGTCCATCAGCCGGAATAACTGTACCGCTTGCAGATACAATATCTTCTGCGGCATAAAGACCAAAGCTGATGTTTTTGATTTCTCCGTTGTCGCCAATACCAAATGTCTCGTCCTTTTCAATGGCTTTTGCAAGGCTTACCTGCACTTTCTGTCTTTCGTTATAGAACGATGTGGAAGTTTCGGTAACAGAGATATTCTGACCTGCGTAAGTAAGCTCAACCGTATGTGTTTCGCCACTCACTACCATTCCGTAAGGTGCAGTAATTTCCTTGACCTCGTATTTTCCGAGATAAAGTTCTTTGCTCTTCACAAATCCATCGGAGCTTGTTGTGATAGTATCTACCACTTCGCCCTTTGAATAGCGGAGTGTACCGTCCGGTGTACTAATATCTTCCGCAGCACGGACTTCATAAACTGCACCCTCAAGTCCTGCCACTTCATAAACAGGCTGATAGATAACATCACTGTCCTCAGAACCACTTACATTGACCCCGCTAAATACTTCTCCGGTCTTTTCAACCGTGATAGTACCTTTCTGTGCCATATTCGGCTTATTGACTTTCACAACAGTTACGCCGCCTTCCTCTGTGGAATTTTCTTCGGTAATATCAAAATATACCGGAGTATCATCAAGTACATATCCGTATGGAGCTTGTACCTCTACGATAGAATATCCCTTGCCGTAATCCAGTTTCTCAGGTGTGACAAGAGAACCATTTGCGTCGGTATAGAACACATCAATCGTGGTCGGTGTCGGATAAGTAAAGGTCATTTTGACCTGATTGCCCTGTGGGTCGTAAATCTTAAATCCTGCTCCTGCATACGGAATACTCTTTCCGCTTTCTGCGTCCACCTTGACTACATTGACAAAGCTCTCAAAGTTACGGTTATTGATAAGATAACGGTAGGTCTGTGCGTTCTGTGAAATGAACACATCAAAATCATCCATCATCTCTCTGCCTTCCCAACCGGAAGTCTGGTGTACGGTATAAATACCATACGGCATATCTTTTGTCTGACCGAAGCCATTTTCATCGCAAACGATAGTATCTCTCTCGTCTTTATTGGCTGCGTCATAGCTTCCGGCAGATTTCAAATAAATCTCAAAGGAAGCACCCTTTTCAGGAGTTTCAATCTTTGTTTCTCCATCATCAGTGTGTTTAATGATAGCCACGTTACCTTTGATTACCTGCTCGGTCACATCATTGGAAGTAAGGTTGTGTTCCACCTCATAAAGTTTCGGGTCTGCACCTACTTCATGGATAGTCTTATCAAGCAAATATCCCTCTGACGGTGTAATTTCTCGGATTGTCCAGTCGGTATCACAAACATATTCTTTGGTAGTGAACTGACCGTTTTCATCAGTAACATACTTATCTATAAGCGTTTCTCCCTTATAGATACCGTAAACTGCTCCCGAAAGTTTGGCATTGCCCTGTGCTTCGCCTTTCTCAGCGTCGCTCTTTGTTACTGTTACAGTAAATTTCTTCAAAATGTTATTGAGGTTTCTTGTGGTTACTTCTTTCCACTTCACTGGTGCAGTCTGATTTTTTGGCACAACATAACGGATAGCTGTGTCCACTTCCTCAAGAGTATATGGTTCAGAACCACTGATAAGCACATCTTTGAAAGTTGCCACACCGTCTTTATCCGTAACTGCATACTGGTCAACAGCATCACCGGAAAGAGAAGTACCGAAAAGATGGAACTTCACACCTTCAACAAGGTTATCTTCTGAGGACTTCACTACCTGAAGGTCGCCACGCTTCAGTTTGTTATTGAAATTGACCTTTGCAACCTGTCCTGCTACAACGGTAACTCTATGTGTTTCCTGCGGCTCGTACTTATCGTATACCTGCTCGGTTACAGTATAGATACCTGGCATAAGATTATCAATTTGGAACTTACCGCCATTAGCTGTTGTAACTGTCTGATTGATACCGTTTCCGGTAATCGTGAAGTTGATACCGTCAACCTTGCCGTCCTCACTGGTCTTTACAATCTGACAAGAACCATAGCTGACTTTCATCTTCACATAACCGTTGATACTGTCGCTTACTTCCTGAGCATAGCTGACAACATCCTGCACACTGGAGTTCTGACCGTGTTTGCCCTCTGACCATACAACCACACCTCTGCGGACTGCATTTTTCTTGGTTGCGGTAATCGTAAATTCCTTACTCGGTGCAGTATCCATAGAAACAGTAAGTTTGTTACCATTCACTGAAAAACTTACTCCACTGATACTTGCCTTGAAATTATATTTGGACAGCACATTATTGGAGTCTGTCAGAGTAGTTGTGTACTTACTTCCGTTCCACTCAAGTTCTATTGTCTTTGCCGAACCGGATGATTTATTACAAAAGCTCGGTATGGTCGCATGGTTCTGTACACTCTGCACCATACTGTTGTAATAACTGAAAATCTTATTGCGGAGCGGATGCTTTGCATTGATGACATCTTTCACATTGCTGCAACCACTGGCTGCTACATGATTGAAGTTTGCATCACGCTCTCCGATAACAGTTTCCCAGATAAGAAGCTGTGTGGCATAAGCCTGTGCAATGCTGTTTGCTGCCGCTTCATTCTGTGACCTCCAAGATGTCGAGATTGTCCCACGATAGCCATACTGTAAAATACGACCAACGAAAAGACGGATTTCATCTCCGGAAATAACCCCATTGGCTGCAAGGTTATTAAAATAATTTTCGTCATACTTATTCATTGTCTGACCGACCTTGAGCGAAATTCCCGGCTCAATACAATAAGCAACATTGCCTGAGTATGAGCCAATAGCCTTAAGATTGGTAAAATTGGAACGTCCGGTATGCCAACCATTTTTCAAGGTCAAATTGCTGTGTCCCCATACCCCATCGTAATTAGCATCGCCATCACGAGGGAAATCGACCATATAAACATCGGCTTTTTCTCCCGAAGCAGCATATGCTGTTGTCGAGCCAATGCCTGCAAAAGTGGTCACACACATAAGGGTCGCCAAGAAAAGCGACGTGACTCTTTTGAATTTTGACTTTATCATTGCGTTTCCTCCTGTAAAAATTGAAAAACACACCGTATCGCTACGATGTGCCTTTGTGGATTTTCTCTTACGACAAGATTTACCTGCCGAAAAACAAATGCGGATTTTTCGTTAATTTTTCATTTTACCATACACCTCCAGTCCGTTCATACTGTGCGATTGCCCCTTAGAGATAGACATATACTTTGAGATAGTTATATTCAAGTGAGATAATATATATCATTTTCGGTAGGTAGAAGTATAACTAAGGGGTTAGAGTGTGAGAAAGGGGAACTGTAACTCAGGCTATCTGCTGTCACGTTCTGCACGATTACGCAAAAACTTGTTGTAATGCTCCAATGCTTTGCAGACAAAATCCTCCGTCTGACTGACGGGAATGTTTTTCGGGATAAGCTGTCTTACTCTGTCGCCCCTCAACACGATTTTTTCCTTTTGGTTCGGCTTTTCCTCAGACATAACAGCGTGGATTGCTTCGGTTGTAAGGTTGCCCTCGTTGAATAACTTTCGCATACGGATTGTCTGGTCGTGTGACGGGGTTGCGTCATTTAGGTCGATTTCGTCAACCACATCACGCTGGCAATCTTCATCAAGATAAGAAAGTTCCACGGCAGGACGCATTTTAATACGCCCCTCATCAACAAATTCAAGCAATTCAGGAACAAGGTTTGTCAGACGAACATATCGGTAAATTTGATTTTTGCTTTCGCCCGTCTTATCAGCAAGTTCATCGCTTGACTTTGCAAACTCTAAATTGTTCCCCACTGGGGAATTATTTTTTGCTGGTCTGCCTGCTTGTCTTTTCATTGCTTCCAAACGCATTTTATAGGCAAAGGCTTTTTCACTTGGCAATATCTCTGACCTCTGGAAATTACTCTCAACCATTAAAATGGTCGCTTCATCTCTGTTCAGGTCTACAATCTCACTTCTCAGTGTTTCAAATCCTGCCAGTTCACAAGCTCGCTTTCGTCTGTGTCCTGAAACAAGTTCGTATCTGCCGTCCTCTTTCTGCCTTACCGTTGCCGGAGTAATCACTCCTCTTTCCTTGACACTCTCCACAAGCTGCATCATATCTTCATCGTCCCTGACCTTAAACGGGTGGTCGGGGAAATCATCAATTAGCTCCAATGGAATATCTCGGATTTTTGAAAGCTGTTCTTCATCTCTCTGTGCCTGCGTGGTAAATAAATCATCGAGCTTCGTGAGAGTGAAGTCGCTCTTTCTTCCTGCCATCGGCTAACACC
>ENA-OPIQ01000044-OPIQ01000044.1-human-gut-metagenome-genome-assembly--contig:-NODE-44-length-36691-cov-2.537067_pt1 | contig 36691 bp, 38 predicted proteins | sample MGYA00241397_ERZ501640 | MGnify/ENA primary metagenome ERZ501640 (study PRJEB25962, sample SAMEA2042294) | human gut metagenome | biome: human gut; feature: human-associated habitat; material: faeces...
TGAATCAGAAGGAAAACTTGCCCGCTCATGCAAAAAGCTCCCCCTTTCGGGGGAGCTGGCAATGCCGTAAGGCATTGACTGAGAGGGTTATAAGTAAAAAGGAGAAAACTACCATGGGAATGACCCTGACGCAGAAGATCCTTGCCGCACACGCCGGACTGCCGGAGGTCAAGGCAGGCCAGCTCATCAATGCCAAGCTCGATATCGTGCTGGGCAACGATATCACTACCCCGGTCGCCATCAACGAGTTTGAGAAGGCAGGCTTTGATGGCGTGTTCGACAAGGAGCACATTGCCATCGTGCTGGATCACTTCGTCCCCAATAAGGACATCAAGAGCGCAACCCAGTCCAAGCAGTGCCGCGAGTTTGCCAACAAATATGATATCCTCAACTTCTACGATGTGGGTCAGATGGGTGTTGAGCACGCCCTCCTGCCCGAAAAAGGCATCGTGACCGCCGGTGACTGCATCATCGGTGCCGACAGCCACACCTGCACCTACGGTGCGGTCGGCGCATTCTCCACCGGCGTAGGCTCCACCGATATGGCTGCCGGTATGGCCCGGACGCTGCTGGGAGCCATGAGCCAGGAGCAGAAGGACCGGCTGCTGGTGCAGCTGGTGACCAAAAACCGGGAGAAGCTGCTGGACAAGGGCAACCGGGCCGCCCGGGATAAGGGCATCGGCGTGCAGCTGTGCGACGTGGCGGTGCAGAAGCTCTGACCCGGGTACACGATTTTTTTCCAATAGTCACCGGATTGTCACTTTGGCCTGGTATACTGACGGCAGTAAAGCAAGGAGGCGGAGCATATGGAGATTCTGCGCATCGAGCATCTCAGCAAGGTATACGGCCAGGGGGAGAATCAGGTCCGGGCGGTGGACGACGTGTCCTTTTCCGTGGAAAAGGGGGAGTTTCTGGCCATCATCGGGCCGTCCGGGTCCGGCAAGTCCACGCTGCTGCACATTTTGGGCGGCGTGGACCGGCCCACCTCCGGCAAGGTGTATGTGGACGGCCAGGACGTATACGCCCAGGACGAGGACCATCTGGCCATTTTCCGCCGGCGGCAGGTGGGCCTGATCTATCAGTTTTATAACCTCATCCCGGTGCTGAACGTGGTGGAGAATATGACGCTGCCGGTGCTGATGGACGGCCGTGCGGTGAACAGGCAGCGGCTTGACGAGCTGCTGGATGTGCTGGGCCTGCGGGGCCGGGAAAAGCACCTGCCCAACCAGCTGTCCGGCGGACAGCAGCAGCGGGTGTCCATCGGCCGTGCACTGATGAACGCCCCGGCGGTGGTGCTGGCAGACGAACCCACAGGGAACCTGGACAGCAAAAACAGCCAGGAGATCGTGGAGCTGCTGAAGCTCTCCAACCGGAAGTACGGTCAGACGCTGGTGATCATCACCCACGACGAAAACATCGCCCTGCAGGCCCACCGGATCATTGCCATCGAGGACGGGCGCATCACCCGGGATCAACGGATCCGGGAGGTGCAAAAATGAACGTATTCCACCGCTTCACCCGGCAGTCCCTGCGGAAGAACCGCTCCCGCACCTGGGTGACCATCGTGGGCATCGTGCTGTCGGTGGCCATGTTCACCGCCGTGACGGAGGGAGCCTACAGCGGCGTGCGGTATCTGGTGCGCACGACGGAGTACACCGTGGGCCGGTTCCACGGCTGTTATGAGAATGTCACGGAGCAGCAGGCAACGCAGCTGAGCCGTGATGAAAAGGAGATCGCGGAGATGTCCGCCTGGCAGACGGTGGGCTGGGGCAATATCGGCAGCCAGAACGAGTATAAGCCGTATCTGCGGGTCATGTCCATGGACCCCGACCTGCCGGAGCTGGTGTCCATCCGGCTGGCCGGCGGACGTCTGCCGGAAAAGGCGGGGGAGATTCTCCTGCCGGAGCACCTGCTGTCCAACGGCAATGTGCGGTACGTCCTGGGGGACACCATGGAGCTGGAGCTGGGCCACCGGACGCTGGGTGGGGAGGAGCTGACGGCCGATGACCCCTATACGAAGGGGGAGACGCTGACAGATACCACGCCCCACACCTACACTGTGGTGGGCTTTTACCAGCGGCTGGATATGACGACGGAGCCCTTCTCCTGCCCCGGCTATACTGCCCTGACCTGTCAGGAGCAGGGCTATCAGACGGATGAATTTTTCCGGGTGGCCCACCCCAGCCGCTTTTACAGCTATATGGAGGGAAATGCCGAGAAATATCCGGGACTGGCGTGGTACTCCAACTCCACCCTGCTGAATTACTATGGCGCCACCCGTATCCTGTCGGTGAACCGGCTGCTCTATGACTTTGCGGCGATTCTGCTGCTGCTGATCTTCTTCGGGTCGGTGTCGCTGATCTACAACGCATTTTCCATTTCCGTGGCGGAGCGGACCCGCCAGTTTGGCATCCTGAAATCTGTGGGGGCAACGAAAAAACAGATCCGCGGCAGCGTCCTGTATGAGGCGCTGGTGCTGTGCGCCGTGGGCATCCCGCTGGGGCTGCTGGTAGGCTGCCTGGGCATCGGCGTGACCTTGTACTGCCTGCGGGGCAGCTTCGGCTTTCTGCCCGGCGGGGAAAGCGGCGGCGCAGTGGAGATGCGGTTTGTGCTGAATCTGTGGGCGCTGCTGGCGGCGGCGGGCATTGGCCTGATCACGGCGGTGATTTCCGCCTGGATCCCCGCCCGGCGGGCGGTGCGGCTGTCGCCGATAGAGGCCATCCGCCAGACCCAGGACGTGAAGATCCGGAGCCGGGAGGTAAAGACCTCTCCCCTGACGGGGAAGCTGTTCGGCTTTTCCGGGATGCTGGCGGCCAAAAACTTCAAGCGTGACCGCAAGCGCTACCGGTCCACGGTGGTGGGATTGTTCCTCAGCGTGACGCTGTTCATCTCGGCTTCGTCCTTCTGCGCTTACCTGACGGGCGCGGTAACGCGGCTCAGCTCCGACGGGATGGGGGTGCAGCTGTATTACAGCGAGGCCCTGCCGGAGGATGTGACCCCGGAGCAGCGCCTGGGCCAGCTCAGTGCGGCCCATGGCGTGGAATCGGGCTTCTACACCGCCGACAGCTACTCGACCCTGTCCTTTGCCGGAGAGGACATGGACCCGGAATACTGGAGCGATACCGTCCGGGACGGGACAGGGGAGAGCAGGAGCGTTTCCTTCTATTTCCTTCAGGACGGGGACTTCCGGCAGCTGCTGCGGGAAAACGGCTTGGCGGGGGATGACTATTTCCGTGCCGGATCGCCCCGGGCGGCGGCCTGGGACGCGCTGGAGACCTGGCGCGGCGACGGCGGGGACCACGATAAGCTGTATCGTTACCGTCTGCTGAACGGGAACCGCCTGCCCATCACCGGGACGGAAACCAACTATCAGCCTATGGAGGGCTGGTTCACAGAGGGGGAGCGCATCACCCGGGACGGCGCGGAATATGTGCTGTATTATCCGGTGGACTATATGGACACCTACTATGAAGCACGGGAGCAGGGAGAAGCGCCTGACACCGGTCAGGCCAAGGCGGTGCCGGTGGAGGAGGCCGTCAACAGCGGGACCTATACGGTGGGAGCCATTCTGAGGGAGCGTCCTGCTTTCCTGTACTCTGACAATGGCCTGGTCCTGCTGTACCCATACAGCATGTACGAGGCCGTCACCGGGCAGGCCCGGCCATATGCCCTGAGCTTCTGGTTCCGGAGCGGCGACCATGCTGCCGCATATGAGAGCATGGGCCGCGTGCTGACAGAGCTGGGCCTGAGCCGCTCCGATCTGCAGGACCTGGCCGCCAACGGCGAAAGCCAGCGGGCCATGACAACGGTGGTGAACGTATTCTCCTATGGATTCATCATCCTCATTTCGCTGATCGCCATGACCAATGTGTTCAACACCATTTCCACCTCCATTGCCCTGCGGCGGCGGGAATTCGGTATGCTGCGGTCCGTGGGGCTGACCCAGGGAGCCTTTGCCCGGATGATGGACTACGAGTGCCTGATTTACGGTTTGCGGGCGCTGCTGTGGGGACTTCCGGTGTCGGCTCTGGTAACCTATGCCATCTATCGCACCATGGCCAAGACCATATCCACCGGCTTCTATATCCCGTGGTACAGCGTGGCCATCGCCGTGGGCAGCGTGTTTGTGGTGGTGTTTGCCACCATGCTGTACGCCACCCGCCGCATTCGCCGGGAGAATCCCATTGACGCCCTGAAGCAGGAGAATCTGTAGGCGATTGCCGGAACGGCCGCCCCGTGAGGGCGGCTGTTCTTTTTTGCTTGTAATCGAAGGGAATTTCTGATATAATGCACCTGAATGCTATTTTGGGGAGGAAGCCCTGTGGGATATCTGGAAAATTTGTGGAATGCGCTGGACTTCGGCTCCCTGTGGGATCTGCTGCTGCGGCTGGTGTCGGTGTTTCTGTGCCTGACGGTGCATGAAACGTGCCACGGGCTGGCGGCGCTGGCTTTGGGAGACCCCACTGCCAAGCGGGCCCGGCGGCTGAGCCTGAACCCTCTGCGGCACATCGACTGGTTCGGCCTGCTGATGATGGTAACGGTGGGCTTCGGTTGGGCCAAGCCTGTGCCGGTGGACCCCCGGTATTTCCGCCGGCCCAAACAGGGCATGGCCCTGACGGCGCTGGCCGGGCCGGTGTCCAACTTCCTGCTGGCGCTGGTGCTGCTGTTTGCCGGACGGCTGGTGTATGACTATGCCCCGTATTCTGAAGCGAATCAGAAGCTTCTGACGTTTCTGCTGACCACGGCCATCCTGTCGCTGGGTCTGGGGCTGTTTAACCTGATCCCCATTCCGCCGCTGGACGGCAGCAAGGTGTTGTTTTCTCTGCTGCCGGACCGGGCGTATAACATGATGCTGCGGTACGAGCGGTACGGCATGCTCCTGCTGTGGGCGGTGGTGCTGCTGGGCGTGGGTGACAAGTGGATGAGCGCCGCTATCCAGTGGACGTATGAGCTATTCTGCCGCGTGGTCGGCTTTTGAGAGGGTACAGGCAAATTGGAAAGTCCCATTTATAAGCTGGAAAAGGTGGTCCAGGGAAAAGAGGAGCTCCAGGATTTTGAGGGGCCCCTGGACCTGATCCTGTTCCTGCTGAGTAAGAATAAGATCGAAATACAGGATATCCCCATTGCCCTGATTCTGGACCAGTATCTGGCGTATCTGGACCGGCGCAAGGAGATGGACCTGGAGGTGGCCAGCGAGTTTGTGACCATGGCTGCCCACCTGATGTATATCAAGACACGGATGCTCCTGTCCCTGGAGGATGAGGAGGCCAAAAACGAGATGGATGCCCTGATTCAATCTCTGGCGGAGCGGCAGCGGGGCGAGGCCTATGCCCGGGTGCGCCGTCTGGCGGAGCTGCTGGGGCCTATGGGCGAGTTCGGCCGCAGCATCCTGACCCGGCCACCGGAGCCCGTGGAACGGGGCAAGGTGTATGAATACGACCAGCGGCCCGGGGATCTGGTCATCGCCATGCAGGAGATGACGGACCGGCGGGGGCAGGCGGAGACGCCGCCGCTGCGTGCCTTTGACGAGATTGTCAAGCGGGAGCCCTATCCCGTGGAGCAGAAGGCCAAGGAGATCATCCGGAGGCTGAAGGCGGGCGGCATTACGCGGTTTTTGCTGCTGTTTCGCGGCAGCCGCAGCCGCAGCGAGCTGGTGGCCACGTTTATGGCGGTGCTGGAGCTGTGCCGCAGCCGGATCATCCGGCTGGCGGGACCTGCTGCCGACTGCACCGTTGCCTGCCGGGAGGACAGCGAGGAATAAAACATGGAAGCAATGGAAATGAAGGAAATAGAGGCCGCGGTAGAGGGCATTCTGTTCGCCTCCGGGGAGCCGGTGGCGGCGGACCGTATTGCCGTGGCATTGGAGCTGGACCGGGACACCGTGGACCAGGTGCTGCGCCGTCTGGCGGACTATTACAGCTATGAGCGCCGGGGCATGCGCCTGGTGCGGATGGAGGACACCTGGCAGCTGTGCTCTGCACCGGAGTATGCCGACGTGATCCGGCGGGCCTTTGAGATCCGCAAGCCCGCCAAGCTCTCCCAGCCGGCGCTGGAGGTGCTGACCGTCATCGCATACTATCAGCCCACCACCCGGGCCTATGTGGATCAGATCCGGGGGGTGGACAGCTCGTATACCGTGGGGCTGCTGCTGGACCGGCACCTCATCGAGGAATGCGGCCGTTTGCAGGTGCCGGGACGGCCCCGGCTGTACCGCACCACCAAGGCGTTTCTGCGGGCGTTTCATTTGAAGTCCCTGGACGACCTGCCGGAAATTCCGGGGCTGGAGGCGGATGGTCAGCTGCGGCTGGACCAGGACGGCGCCGTTCAGGATCCGGAACAATAAGCAATAGAAGGGGGATCCCCGCATGGCTGCACTGTGGATACTGGGCATACTGCTGGCACTGATCGTGGCGGCGCTGTTTCTGCGGGTAGGGGTGCGCATTGCCTTCGGGCAGGAGCTGCGCGTTACCGCCGCAGCGGGGCCTGTGCGGATGCAGATCATGCCGCGTCCCCCGAAAAAGCCCAAAAAACAGAAAAAGCACAAGGAGAAAAAGAATCCGCCTGAAAAGCAGAAGGCAGCGCCCCGGGAGAAGCGGAAGCTGGGCCTGACGCCCAGCGATATCCGGTCGGCCCTGCCGTATCTGTGGCAGTCCTTGCAGGGGGGGCTGAGAAAGACCCGGCAGCGGCTGCGCATTGACCCCATGCAGGTGTCGGTGATCCTGGGCGGGGAGGAGGACCCGGCGGCGTCTGCCGAGACCTACGGCTGGATCAGCGCGGCGGTGTGGACGTTTATGCCCCGGCTGGAGGAGCTGATGCGTATCCCGGACCCGTATATTCACCTGGACGTGGACTATAACGCCCGGGAGACCAGGGCAGAGGGAGAAATCGGTCTTTTCTTCCAGATCAGGGATCTGTTTGCCATTGGCTTTGCCTTCGGTATCCCGGCACTGAAGTGGCTGCTGCGGTGGAAGAAGGAGAAGAAGCTGCGGGAGGCGGCCGCGCAGGCCGAACAGGCCCAGACGGTCCAGAAGACGGAAGAAACCGACGGTGCGAAAACGCCTGAGAACGATAAGAAAGGATGACACCCATGGAAAACAACGAGAGAAAGAACAATTCCCTGACGGAGCTGATGGAGGCGTCCATGAGCAAGATCCGCGATATGGTGGACTCCAATACCATCATCGGTGAGCCCATCCAGACCCCGGACGGCGTGACCCTGATCCCCGTGTCCCGGCTGAGCTTCGGCTTCGGCTGCGGCGGCGGCGATTACGGCAAGCAGGCCCCCAAGTTCGGCGGCGCCAGCACCGCCGGCGTGAAGGTGGAGCCGGTGGCGTTCCTGGTGGTGAAGGACGGCGTGACCCGGGTGATGCCCGTGGCGCTGCCTGCCGTGGGCACCGTGGACCGGGTCATCGATCTGGTGCCCCAGGTCATGGACCGGGTGGAGAGCTTCATCGACAAGAAGAAGGCGGAAAAAGAAACGTACTGAGTGAATAGAATGAGGTCATCGCTGTGGATATGGGGTGATCTCTGTGAGAAAACGGATGTGGCTTCTGGTGGGGCTGGCGCTGTGGTGGTGCCTGACGCCGGTGCGGGCGTGGGGTGTGTCCACCAGCGCCTCTGCCGCCGTGCTGATGGACGCGGACACCGGGCAGGTGCTGTATGACCACAACGGCAGCCGGCGGATGCTCATCGCCAGCACCACCAAGATCATGACGGCCCTGGTGGTGCTGGAGCGGGCGTCGCCTGGGGAGGAAGTGACCGTCCGGCAGGAGCACATGACCGAGGGCTCCTCCATGTACTTAAAGCCCGGGGAGCGGGTGACGGTGGAGGAGCTGCTGTATGGGCTGCTTCTGTGCTCCGGCAACGATGCGGCGGCGGCCCTGGCGGACCACTGCGGCGGAACGGCCTCCTTCGTCCGGCGGATGAACGGCCTGGCCCGGGAGCTGGGTCTTGCGTCCCTTCAGGAGGAGGGGCAGCTGTTTTCCAGTCTCAATGCCGTGAGTCTGCTGGTGCAGCTGACGGTGCTGTTTGCCCGACAGGCCCTGTCGGCAGACCGTCCCGCCGACGCTCAGGGGCCCGACCACCGGGAGCTGCTGCGGTACATGTACCTGCACTGCGGCCAGAAGCTGACGCTCCAACAGCTGGCGGATGTGTTCGGGTGCAGCCGGTCCACCGTCAGCGCCCGGATCACCGCCATGACGGGCCTGTCCTTTTTCGACTTGCTCAACGAAATGCGTATCGGCAAGACTGCCGACTATCTGCTGTACACGGACCTGACCCTGAAGGAGCTGGCAGAGATCCTGGGCTATGTGGACGAGTCCCACATCTCCAAGGTGTTCGCCGCCCGGCTGGGCACCCGCATCGGCCAATATCGGGCCACCTATCAGAAGGTGCAGAACATCTGCCAGCTGGAGGAGAGCCGCCTGGGGTGCAGCCTGGTGAACCACATTTACCGCCACTACCGGGAGGACCTCAGCGCCGCCGGAGTGGCCCGGTCCTTCGGCATTTCCGTGCAGCAGCTCAACCGCACCCTGCTGTGCCAGGTGGAGCAGAATTTTGAGGATTTCCTGGCCATGGTCCGGGTGAACCGTGCCTGCCAGCTGCTGACCACCACCCGCATGACGGTGCTGGATATCGCCCTGGAGGTGGGGTATCACAATGCCAAGACCCTGAACAGGAGCTTCCTGAAATACCGCCTTATGACCCCCAGTGCCTACCGGGCGGCGGCACAGCCGGGGGCATAAAGAGCCTGAGAGGCCGGGGCGGGTGTATTATGTGCAAGCTGTATCCGCCGGACAGCCGCAGGGACTGATTTGACATTTCGGGTGCCATGTGTTACAATTTGGTTACATTTATCTGTAAAAAAGGAGAAGAACTATGTCTGAAGTGAAAAAGGGCAACGGCCTTGTCTATAAAAATCATCCCCTGCGCCGCATCGACAATCTGATCTACTATGGCAGCATGGCCGATAAGTATATCGTTCTGCTGCAAATTCTGGATACCAAAAAGGAACAGGATATGGACGTGGCCACCCGCGTGTCCGTCCAGCTGCAGCTGACGGACCCGGATCTGAAGTCCCGGGACCGGGTGGTGAAGAAGTCCGAGAAAGACAGCCTCTACGCCGCCATGGACGTGGGCTGCATCTGGCTGGAGCGCGCTCTGGCCGGTAAATAAGCCAAAAATCCACACCTGATAAGGAGTCCTGTCCATGAAGCTCAGCCGCAAGATCGCCGTTATCATGCTGACGGCGGCGCTGACCCTGTCTCTGTGCGTCATCTCCGTCCTGCCCGTCCGGGGCCGTCCGGGGATGGATGCCATGACCTATAACATCGACACCCTGCCTGCCCGGGACCTGATCCCGGGGGCGGGTGGGCCGGTGGACGAGCCCGACTACACGCCTCCGGCCCGGACTGTCTCCGCCGAGGCTTCCGATCAGCAGGAGACCGCCGAGTCTGCCGGATCTTCTGCGCAGAAGGAGGCTGCCGCCGACCAGGAAACCGCTCCCGCAGCACCGGCTGTACCCGCCTCCTCCACGTCTGTTCTGGCTGTGGGTATTGCGGCGGACAGCGTCCGCCTGCGGTCCGGCTCCAATACCGGCAGCTCTATTCTGACGGAGCTGTCCCAGGGCACAGCCGTGTCTGTTCTGGGCCGGGACGGCGACTGGTACCGGGTGAACTACGACGGTAAGACCGGCTATATGGCCGCCGCCTATGTGACCCTGCGCGCCTCTGCCGGGGACCTGCGGTGCGTGGCCCGGGTCACGTCCGATGGGCTGAACCTGCGGCCCGCTGCCGGAACGTCCGGCGGGGTGCTGGCCTCCGCCTCCCGGGGCGAATATGTGGATGTGTCCGGCTTTGAAAACGGCTGGTTCCGGGTGCAGTACAGCGGGAAAACCGGCTACATGTCCGGAGATTATCTGACACTGGCCGCCGCGCGGCCCGCCGCTTCCGCGCCGTCTCCCGCGCCTGCACCCAGCGTGCCCGCCTCCGGTAACGGGGCCGATATTGCGGCTCTGGCCCGGTCCTTTGTGGGCAAGGCCCCCTATGTATACGGCGGGGCCGGTCCCGGCGGCTTCGACTGCTCGGGCTTTACCATGTACATCTATGGCCGGTTCGGCATCCGTCTGCCCCACGGGGCCACAGATCAGATGCGCTGCGGCGCCGCCGTGGACCGCAGTCAACTCCAGCCCGGGGACCTGATCTTTTTCCACGACGACAATTATTCCACCAGCCCCGCCTCCCACTGCGGCATTTATGTGGGCAACGATCAGTTCGTCCACGCCTCCACCTATGGCAGCGGCGGCGTGCTGCTGACGGCGCTGAACGGCAACCCCTACTATTCCGCCCACTACATCGCCGCCCGACGCATGGGCTGAGCCTGACAAAGCAAATGAAAACTCCGTATCCATTGGATGCGGAGTTTTCACTATGTGTCTGCTTTTTTGACAGGTGCAGGTCAGAAGTACCAGCGGAATGCGGACAGGAGAATCAACAGGTCAATGCCCATCAGAATACACGGCAGGACAGGGGACACCGTTTTTTCATCATCCAGCCGGACCACGGACTTGATAAGCCAGGCCAGCAAAAACGGAAAGACCATACAGGTGATGATCATCAATGCGTCGTTCATGGGAGACTCCTTTCTGTCTTATCCAATTGTATCTGGGTCCTATTTCTGAATTATAGATGAAAATTAGCGACATGTCAATCTTTTTTGCAATATGTACCATATGTGTACATTTTAATCTGCAAAACATACAATCTGTGGAGAAAAACAGGACGGGAACACCCCAGCGGATGGCTGCTGACAGGGGAGCAAAGGGCGCAGATGCGGCGGTGGCGCTTCTGCGCCAAAGGTTACATTTTGTAACAAGTGATACAAAACGGTTTCAAAACGATTACAGTTTGGACACAATACACAAAAATCTATTGCAGGGTTCGGGGATGTATGCTATCATGCAGACAGCTCAAGGAAACACGACCTATAAGGAGGCTTTCTTATGAAAAAGAGGATTTGCGCGCTGCTGCTGTGTCTGGCGGCCCTGTTTTCCCTGGCAGGCTGCGGGACCAAGCCAAAGACCCCGGTGAAGGGGCAGAACGAACCGAACCCGGTGAAGGCGCAGGGCCTGCCGGAGGCGGAACCGGGCTGCGTTCCGCTGCTGCTGATCTACACCTGCGGCGAGCCCGGCAGCCAGGTGTTTCAATACTATTCCGCCACCTGGAACATCCAGCGCAATACCCTGACCCAGGGGCAGCTGTTCTACACCGGCACCAGCTACGGCTTTGTGCCCGACGGCTGGCGGCAGGAGCGAGCCACCTTTGACGGCCAGAGCTTCACCTATATCCGGGAGGGGCAGGAGCGCCGGGAGCCGCTGCCGGAAACCACGGAGGACCGGGGCAGTGTCCGGTGCGCTGCGGCGGACGGCGACACGGCGGTGGTGGTGTATATGAGCTATGCAGGCGATGACGCTCCGCTTACCGTCAGCGTGGGCCGCTATCCCCTGGGACATCCGGAGCAGGCGGCCTGGGTGCAGGCTCAGATCAGCGACAGCGCCGAATGCTACGTCAGCACGATCTTCACCGGCACGACGCTGTATACCGGCGGCCAGGTGTGTCTGGCGGCAGGGGAGAGCATCCTGCTGATGGACCCTGCCTCCGGCGAAGTGCGGCAGCTGGACCTGTCGCCTATGAGCGCCCCGCTTCCGGACGGCGTGTCCCACACGGAGGACAGCTATCTGGGGGCCAGCGTCATCGGCAGCTATGGCGACGTCCTTCTGGTGGGCAAGGCCCTGTATCAGGAGGGTGTATGGGACCGGTACCACTATGTGATGGCCGCTTATCAGGATGGGAAGCTGATGGCCATGCTGGACCAGAACAGTGCCGACTCTGCCCAGCTGACCCTCTACGGCCCCGACGGAAAGACCGCCGGAAGCAGCCCGCTGATGACGGAGGACTATGTGGCCTCCGGCGGTACGGCTTTGCCGGTGGAGTACATCGGCCAGCTGTTCCCTCTGCAATAAACGCTGCCGCCCGGGCCGGATGGGTCCGGGCGGTATTTCCCGCAAAAAAATACAAATTTTCTGCCGGAAAGTCCTTGACGGCCCCTTGCACATGTGGTAAACTTAACCTTACCTGTGAGCATGGGGCTTTCTTTTTGCGCGCTTTTCGCTTCGGCGCTGGAAAAGACGCCCTATCCGGCAGGGAGGCAGAGAGCGGCCTTCGGCCGCCAATCTAATAAGGAGGTGCCGTTAGATGCGCGTGAAGATCACTTTGAGATGCAACGAGTGCAAGCAGAGAAACTACAACACGATGAAAAACAAGAAGAACAGCCCTGACCGTCTTGAAATGAACAAGTATTGCCCCTTCTGCAGAAAGCATACGGTCCATACCGAGACCAAGTAATTGGAAGGAGATAGCACGATGGCAGAGGAAAAAAAGGTCAAGAAGGACCACGGCAAGTGGTTCCGCGAAATGAGAAGCGAACTGAAGAAGGTCGTGTGGCCCGACGCCAAGACCACCGCCAAGAATACCGGAACGGTGCTGCTGTGCTCTGTGGCAGTGGGCGCCTGCATCTGGATCTTTGACGGCGTGGCGATGCTGCTCATTAAGACCCTCATCGGCGCGTTCACCGGCTGAGGAAGTGCAGCATGGCTGATAACGCGAAATGGTATGTGATCCACACCTATTCCGGCTATGAAAACGCCGTGAAGGCGGCCATTGAGAAATCCGTGGTCAACCGCGGCATGTCCGACATGGTCCTCAAGATGGAGATCCCTATGGAGACTGTCACCGAGGTCACCGAGTCCGGCGTCATGAAGGAAGTGGAGCGCAAGGTATTTCCCGGCTACGTCCTGATCAAGATGATCCTGACAGATGACACCTGGCATCTGATCCGCAACATCCGCGGCGTTACCGGCTTCGTGGGCGAGGCCAACAAGGCCATCCCTCTGACCGAGGACGAGGTCGCCGCCCTGGGCGTGGAAAAGCACGAGATCGTGGTGCTGTACAACGTGGGCGACACCGTGAAGATCACGGACGGCCCCTTTACCAGCTTCACCGGTACCGTGGAGGAGATCGACCCCGAGAAGAACAAGGTCCGGGTGGCGGTCTTCATGTTCGGCAGAGAAACCCCCATCGAGCTGGAGCTCGATCAGGTGGAGGTCCTGCACTGAGGCGCAGCAGTATCTGCGCGGCAGGCCGGAGCATCCCCTCCGGCGCAAGTGGGAGAGACGGACCCCGTCTCGCCAAAAGCGGTTTCCGGCATTGGCCGGCCGCTACCACATTTTTATGAAGGAGGTGCCTATTCATGGCACAGAAAGTTGTTGGTTATGTAAAGCTGCAGATCCCTGCAGGCAAAGCAACCCCCGCACCCCCCGTTGGCCCCGCTCTGGGCCAGCACGGCGTGAACATCGCCGCTTTCACCAAGGAGTTCAACGAGCGCACCAAGAATGACATGGGCCTGATTATCCCCGTGGTCATCACCGTGTATTCCGATCGTTCCTTCAGCTTCATCACCAAGACGCCTCCCGCGGCTGTGCTGATCAAGAAGGAGTGCAACATCGAGTCCGGCTCCGGTGTGCCCAACAAGACCAAGGTGGCCACCATCTCCAAGGCCTCCGTCCAGAAGATCGCCGAGCTGAAGATGCGCGATCTGAACGCTGCTTCCCTGGAAGCCGCCATGAGCATGATCGCCGGCACCGCCCGCTCCATGGGCGTCGTCGTGGGCGAATAAGGAGGGTGTAAGAGATGTTTAGAGGTAAGAAGTATAAAGACAGCGCCAAGCAGATCGACCGCGGGACCCTGTATGATCCCAAGGAGGGTCTGGAACTGGTTTGCAAAACCGCATCCGCCAAGTTCGACGAAACCGTCGAGCTGCACGTGAAGCTGGGTGTCGACTCCCGCCACGCTGACCAGCAGGTCCGCGGCGCTATCGTCCTGCCCAACGGCACCGGCAAGACCGCCCGCGTCCTGGTGTTTGCCAAGGGCGACAAGGCCGACGCTGCCCGTGAGGCCGGCGCCGACTTCGTTGGCGATATGGATATGGTGGAAAAGATCCAGAAGGAAAACTGGTTCGGCTTCGACGTGGTCGTCGCTTCCCCCGACATGATGGGCGTTGTGGGCCGTCTGGGTAAGCTGCTGGGCCCCAAGGGCCTGATGCCCTCCCCCAAGGCCGGCACCGTTACTCCCGACGTGGCCAAGGCCGTGAAGGAAGTGAAGGCCGGTAAGGTGGAGTATCGTCTGGACAAGACCAACATCATCCACTGCCCCATCGGCAAGGTTTCCTTCGGCGCGGACAAGCTGTATGAGAACTATACCGCTCTGCTGGGCGCCATCATCAAGGCCAAGCCCGCCGCTGCCAAGGGCCAGTATATCAAGTCCTGCGTGGCCGCGTCCACCATGGGCCCCGGCGTCAAGATGAACGCCAACAAGCAGCTGTAAATCAGAAACTTATAGTGAGGAAAATATGAAGTCCATTTGTGGACTTCATATTTTCTTGCTATCTGTGGATGATTACCCTGCTTCTTGAAAATCCACTTTTGTTTAGATAATACTGATCAAATTGTGTCCAGGATTATTTTGAAAGTATAGTTGCCGTTAAATGTTTTGCTGATTAGCCGATTATTCGGGAAGGATGTTGCTTTCATGTTTTGGAATAAAAATAAAAACAGAAAAGAACTAACAGATGAATTAATCAGACTGATTGAGTATAATGCGCCTAACTTTTCTACTGCGAGGCTGGATTCAGATCGAAACCAGGTTTTGTCCATCTGGAACAAGGACGATGGCGTTATGTGTTCTTTTAAATACTTTTTCGAAGAGCACGGGTACTATGTGGACAATGAAGCTGGGGAGAAGATAGCAAAGCAAATTGCGAGCTATTTTGGAAAAGTAACTAAACCAATATGGGGATCGGTTCTAGATATACACGGTGGAGATGTTATAGTTGGTTACCAAATCGTTCCGATGTCAGTTATTGAGAATGAGAAGGCGAAAGAAAATAGGTATAAGGGGCTGAAACATTGCTAAGGAGTTTTGCTTATGAGGTTAGTGTCTTTAGATTACATTGAATTTTTGCAGGATGACGGCTGTGGTGTGTTTTATAGCAAGAGAGGATACGATTGTATTGACATAGATACGGGTGTTCACTATTTGCTTGATACAAATAAGCTTCCTGTCCCTCGTTATGATGCTCAGGGGAGGGTTATGGTAGCTACCTCCGAGGAGCTAAAGCGTGCAATCAATGCTTTTAGACAATATAAGGCAAAGAATCCTGATCAGCCACGTCACACCTATACAAAGCTATAATTTTGATATCTTTGGCTTGACAAACCGTCTCGCCCCTGATATAATACCAGATGCGTTCCAGAGACAGCAGGTGGCGCAAGCCGTAAGTCCTGCCGAGGATGGCAAATCGTTTTTGATTGCTTACACCGTCCTTGTGTCCTTGGATACAGGGACGGTTTTCTTTTTGAACGCACCGACAAATTTTCCGGAGGTGAAATCAAAGAATGCCCAACGCAAAAGTTCTGTCTGAAAAGCAGGCCATCGTGGCGGCGCTGACCGAGAAGCTGCAGAATGCAGCTGCCGGCCTCATCGTTGACTACAAGGGCATCACCGTGGCGGAGGACACTGCTCTGCGCGCGGACTGCCGCGAGAACAACGTGGATTACGCTGTTGTGAAGAACACCCTGCTGCGCTTTGCATTCAACAACGTGGGCCTCAACGAGCTGGACGATCAGCTCAACGGCACCACGTCCCTGGCCGTGTGCATGGACGATCCCGTCGCCCCTGCCCGCGTCATCGCTGACTATGCAAAGAAGCTCAATGGCAAGTTCGAGATCAAGGGCGGCTTCATGGAAGGCAAGGTCGTCTCCCTGGAGACCGTGAATGCTCTGGCTTCCATTCCCGCTCTGCCCGTGCTGCAGGCCCAGGTCCTGGGTACCATGCTGGCTCCCATCTCTGCTCTGGCCTGCGTGCTGAAGCAGATCGCCGAGAAGAACGGCGCTCCCGCCGAGGAAGCCGCCGCCGAGTAAACCCGGCGAACCCCCGGGGCGCACGGCGTCCCACTCAAATCAAACAAATATCTTACAATTAGGAGGCTTATCAAAATGTCCGAGAAGATTACTGCTATGATCGAGGAAATCAAGGGCCTGACCGTTCTGGAGCTGTCCGAGCTGGTCCACGCTCTGGAGGAAGAGTTCGGCGTGTCCGCCGCCGCCATGGCTGCTCCCGCTGCCGGCGCTGCTGCTCCCGCTGCCGAGGAAAAGACCGAGTTCGACGTGGTCCTGACTGGCTTCGATGCCGCTCAGAAGATCAAGGTCATCAAGGTCGTCCGCGAGGTCATGGGCCTGGGCCTGGCCGAGGCCAAGGCTGCCGTCGAGGGCGCTCCCACCACCATGAAGGAAGCCCTGTCCAAGGAGGACGCCGAGGCTCTGAAGAAGCAGGTCGAGGAAGTCGGCGGCAAGGTCGAGCTGAAGTAAGCTTTATCCAACGGAATAAAAAATGCTGCAAGCTACGGCTTGCAGCATTTTTGCGCTATTTTGGGGATTCTGGCGGAAGAAAAGCCATGAAATTTTTCGGCTTGTGAAACCCGGCGGCATCTGGTATAATAGCCGCGTATAACTTTCAATTCCCTGCATAAGAGAAACAGAGGTGACGTCTTATCAAGACACAGAAAAAGCCGGGACTTTTCCGGCATCTGGGCCCTGTATTGGGGCACTATAAGGGATGGACGGCGGCGGCGCTGATTTTCGGCGTATCCGAAGTGGTGCTGGAGCTGCTGATGCCGATGCTGATGTCCGCCATTGTGGACGGCGGCCTGTACCGGGAGGATACTTTCATGCTTCAGGGGTGGTTTTCCCCGGAGCTTATCGCCAACCGCAGCCGCTTTGTGCTGACGGTGGGGGCCATCATGGTGGGGGTAGCCTGCCTGTCCATGGCCATGGGCGTGCTGGCGGCGCGGTGCTCTGCCATCGCCACCCAGGGCTTTGCCCGGAACATGCGCGGCACCCTGCTGGGGAAGATCGAGAGCTTTTCCTTTGCCAACATCGACCACATCTCCACCCCTCAGCTGATCACCCGGGCCACCACGGACATCAACACCCTGCGGGACACCATGCGTCAGTCCCTGGTGACCCTGTACCGGGCGCCGGTAATGGTGATCCTGGCCACGGTGATGAGCTTTATCGTGTCGCCGCGGCTGGCTCCGCTGCTGCTGGCGTGTATCCCGCTGCTGGCGGTGGTGATGACCATTCTGCTGAAGGTGGGCCAGCCCCGGTTCAAACGGATGCTGAAGATGATGGACGGCATGAACCAGGCCGTCCGGGAAAATCTGGTGGCCAGCCGGGTGGTGAAGGCCTACGTTCGGGGCGGGTATGAGTCCAAACGGTTTGACAAGACCACCGATGACCTGCGCCAGGCCCAGCTGGGCGCAGGGAGACTGTTTACCCTGTCCGGCCCCATTACCATGGGCATTATGTGGACGTGCAGCGTGCTGATCCTGTTTTTCGGCGGCCGGGAGATCATTTTCCGGACCACCGGCCTGCTGACCGGACAGCTGGTGAGCCTGGTGAACTACGCCGGTATGGCGGTGAACTCCCTGTCCATGATCAGCTGGCTGGTGATGTCCCTGTCCCGGGCCCAGGCGTCCCTGGTCCGGATCAACGAGGTGCTGGACGAGAAGATCGACATCACCGACGGGCCCTCCGACGCCACAGTGGAAAGCGGCAGCGTGGACTTTGAGGACGTGTGCTTCAGCTATACCCGAAACCCTGACAAGCTGGCCCTGCGCCATGTGACCCTGCACATTGACTCCGGAGAGACCATCGGTGTTATCGGCGGCACCGGCGAGGGAAAATCCACCCTGGTAAGCCTGATTCCCCGGTTTTACGACCCCCTGTCCGGCACGGTGAAGGTGGACGGACGGGATGTGCGGGAGTATACCCTGGAGAATCTGCGCAGCGGCGTGTCCATGGTATTGCAGAACGGGTCCCTGTTCTCCGGTACCATTGCCGACAACCTGCGCTGGGCGGACCCCAACGCCACCCTGGCCCAGATGCAGGCGGCCTGCGCCATTGCCCGGGCCGACGAGTACATCGACCGGTTCCCCGACGGGTATGAGACGGTGCTGGAGCAGAACGCCGCCAACCTGTCTGGCGGCCAGCGGCAGCGGCTGCTGATCGCCCGGGCCATTCTGAAAAAGCCCAGGATCCTGATCCTGGACGACTCCACCTCCGCCGTGGATATGGCCACCGACGAGCATATCCGCCGCTGTCTGCGGGCGGCGCTGCCCGGGGCCACCAAGATCATCATTGCCCAGCGCATCAACTCCATCATGTCCTGCGACCGGATCGTGGTGCTGGACCAGGGGCGGCTGGTGGATATGGGTACCCATCAGGAGCTGCTGTCCCGCAGCCCCATTTACCGCGACGTGTATGAAAGCCAGATGAGAGAGGGGGCCGTGGACGATGCCGCGTGTTGACCTGCAGAAATACAATAAGAAGGTAGAGAACCCCGTTGCCATCCTGTGGCGGCTGGTGTGCTACTTCAAGCACTGCCGCCTGCTGCTGACGGCGGCGATGCTGTCGATCCTGGCCTATGTGGCGGCCACCATCGGGGCTGCCTACTGCATGAAGCCCCTGACAAACCTGCTGGAGGCCAGCGGTGCGGCTCCCAACGAGACGTATGCCAAGTACATCAGCCTGATCCTGGGCCTGGCGGGCCTGTATCTGCTGTCGGCCCTGACCAACTATCTGCTGAACCGGCTGATGCTGGAGTGCAGCGCCATCATCATGAAACAGCTGCGCACGGAGCTGTTCGACACCATGCAGCGCCAGCCGGTGCGGTTCTTTGACGAGAACAAGACCGGCGCGCTGATGAGCTACTATACCAGCGACATCGAGGCCACCAACGAGCTTTTGCAGCACAGCATCACCCAGCTGGCCATCTCCATCACCTCTTTGCTGGGGACCATCGGCATGATGCTGGCTCTGTCCATGCGGCTGTTTGCCATCATGGTGGTGCTGGGGGCCATTGTGGTGCTGGTGGTGCGGGTCACCACCAGGATCAGCAAGCGCACCTATGCCAGCCAGCAGCGTCTGACCGCCGCCGTCAGCGGCTATATGGAGGAGATGATCACCGGCCAGCGGGATGTGAAGGTGTTCACCCACGAAAAGGAGGTCATGGAGCAGTTCGACGTCATCAACCGGGATCTGTGTAAGGCGTCCACTACCGCCACCACCGTCACCTCTATGGTGGGGCCTATCCTCAACAACCTGTCCCACATTTTCTACGCCATCACCTGCGCAGTGGGCGTGCTGTGGCTGACGGGGGAGGGGGCCGGCGGCATCCTCATCGGCTTTTTGCAGTATGTCCGCACCTTCGCCGACCGGGTGAGCCAGATCTCTGAGCAGTTCAACGCCCTGATGATGGCCCTGGCCGGAGCGGAGCGGATTTTCGCCATTCTGGACCTGCCGCCGGAGGAGGATCAGGGTCAGGTGACCCTGGAGCAGAACGGCGATGACTACAGCTGGCGTCTGCCGGACGGCGCCCTGGTGCCCCTGCGGGGGGACGTGCGGTTTGCCCATGTGGACTTCTCCTATGTGCCGGATAAGCCGGTGCTGCGCGACCTGTCCCTGTATGCCAAGCCCGGCCAGAAGATCGCCTTTGTGGGCTCCACCGGCGCCGGAAAAACCACCATCACCAACCTCATCAACCGCTTCTATGATATCGAGTCCGGCTCTATCACCTACGATGGCATCGACGTGCGCCGCATCCGCAAGGACGACCTGCGCCGCTCCCTGGGTATGGTGCTGCAGGACACCCACCTGTTCACCGGCACCGTCATGGAGAACATCCGCTACGGGCGTCTGGAGGCCACCGACGACGAGTGCATTCGCGCCGCCAAGATCGCCAACGCCCACTATTTCATCTCTCACCTGCCCCAGGGGTATGACACGGTTCTGTATTCCGACGGCGCCAACCTCAGCCAGGGCCAGCGCCAGCTGGTGGCCATTGCCCGGGCGGCGGTGTCCCGGGCTCCGGTGCTGATCCTGGACGAGGCCACCTCCTCTGTGGACACCCGCACGGAAAAGCTCATCGGCCAGGGGCTGGACGCCCTGATGGCCGGGCGCACGGTGTTCGTCATCGCCCACCGACTGTCCACCGTCCGCAACGCCAATGCCATCATGGTGCTGGAGCAGGGCCGCATCATCGAGCGGGGCGACCACCGGGAGCTGCTGGAGCAGAAGGGAAAGTACTATCAGCTCTGCCACAACATGATCGAATTGACCTAACCGTTCGCCGAAAACCACACATATTTGTATCTTTCAGGCGTAAATTTCCGACAAATGTTAGCGGATAAAAACCGCAGAAATTCAACTGCAAGAGAATAAAAATACAAAGAATGTGAATATCTGTCATTTTTTTTGGAATATTCACAGAAAGTTCAATCTTGGTGTTGAAAAATCCATAGTTTCATGATAGAATTAGGAAAACATTTTAATCCCGAGCGGCGATGAGAAAATTGCACAAAAAGCGTCCGTCTTGGGAGAACAGACTGGTGCGGTGTAGACAGTGAGCCAAGGACACACACCGCCGCACCGCAAGGAATGGTCATGGCAGAAAAAAACAAAAAGCGCGGCGGACGCCGCGCCCATCTCAATGATTTCCACGTCAATCTTGCCGGTGATTATGTATATACCGGCGCCCACTACACCTATGTGGACCAGGGCCGCAGCCGTGACCGGGTCCAGCGGGAGCTGTGGGGACTGAGCATCGCCATTCTGCTGGCCGTTGTGGCCGGGGGATGCAGCGACGCGCCCGCCATGCTGAACTGCTGGTACGTGATCCTGCCCTATATCTGCGAGGCCGCCGCGGCGGTCAGCGTGATATGGGCGGTGGCCCGGCTGCGCAAGGCGGAGGACCCCATCCGGGAGTATGTTTACAAGAAGAGCGTGCAGCCGCTGCCCCACCGGGCTATGCTGTGCATGATCTTCGCGGGGCTGGGCTTCGTGACCATGGTGCTGTACCTGGTGATGAACGACTCCGGCGGCCGCGTGGCCTCCGTGATCACCTATCTGGCGCTGAAGGCGCTGGTGGCCGGGGGAGCGTGGCTCCTGTGGCGGTATATGCTGACCCTGAAATGGGAAAGGCTTCCCGCCCGCGACCTGGATGAACCCCAGGCGTGACCCAATTTCCTTTGTGAACTCCGGGCGAAAGCCCGCGTTCAAAAATATTTAAGGAGGATTCCAATGAAGAAAGCTACCCGTATTTTGGCTCTGGTACTTTGCGCTGTCATGTGCCTGGGCCTGTTCGTTGGCTGCGGCAACAAAGGCAAGCAGAACAGCGACACCCCGTTGGTCGCGGGTTATTCCCCGTTCAACAGCAAATTCTCTCCCTTCTTCTCCGAGACCGCTTATGACCAGGACGTCTGGGTGATGACCTCTATCGGCCTGCTGAGCAGCGACCGTCAGGGCTCCATCATCATGAACGGCATCAAGGGCGAGACCAAGTCCTACAACGGTACCGACTACACCTACTATGGTCCCGCTGACTGCGAGATCAAGGAGAACGCCGACGGCACCGTGGACTACAACTTCAAGATGCGTGAGGACCTGAAGTTCTCCGACGGCGAGCCCATCACCATCGACGACGTCATCTTCTCCATGTACGTCCTGTGCGATCCTTCCTACGACGGCAACAGCACCCTGTTTGCTGTTCCCATCCAGGGCATGGACGCCTACCGTTCCGGCATGGACACCCTGTTCAACTTGATCTATGCCGCCGGCCGCGACAACACCAACTTTAGTGACGACCCCACCAAGGGCTGGACCAAGGAGCAGCAGGATGCTTACTGGGCTGACGTGGACCAGGCTGCCGACAAGTTCGTTCAGGAGATCATGGACTCCTGCATCGCTCAGGGCGCCAATGCCGAAGGCGATTCCGTGGCCGCCTGCCTGAAGAACTGGGGCTTCGAGCTGCCCGAGGACGCCACCAAGGCTGACGCCTTCGCCGCCATCGTTGCCGCTTATGACAACATCACCACCGCTGTTGGCAAGGAATCTGCCGGCACTGCGTTCTCCGACCTGATGAACGACTACGCTGCCTATACCAACGCTATCCAGACCGGCGAGTCCGCTGCCAACATCTCCGGCATCAAGAAGACCGGCGATTACAGCATGACCGTCACCCTGACCCAGGTGGATGCTACCGCCATCTATCAGCTGGGTGTGACCATCGCCCCCATGCACTACTATGGCGAGAAGGCCAAGTACAACTACGACAACAATCAGTTCGGCTTCACCAAGGGCGATCTGAGCCATGTCCGCGAAAAGACCACCACCCCCATGGGCGCCGGCCCCTACAAGTTCATGAAGTTCGAGAACGGCACCGTGAACTTCGAGGCCAATGACTCCTACTATCTGGGTGCTCCCAAGACCAAGTATGTCAACTTCCTGCAGACTCAGGAAGACGATAAGCTGAACGGCGTCATCACTGGCACCGTGGATATCTCCGATCCTTCCTTCAGCGCCAACACCGTGGACGCCATCAAGAAGGCCAACGCCAACGATGACGTCAACGGCCCCAAGATCACCACCGATACCGTGGATAACCTGGGTTACGGCTACATCGGCATGAGCGCCAACACCATGAACGTCAACAACGAGCCCGGCTCCGACGCTTCCAAGGCCTATCGTAAGGCTTTCGCCACCGTCCTGGCTGCGTATCGTGACGTTGCCATCGACTCCTACTATGGCGAGCGTGCTTCCGTCATCAACTACCCCATCTCCAACACCTCTTGGGCTGCTCCTCAGGCTTCCGACCCCGGCTACAAGGTCGCTTTCTCTGTGGACGCTGACGGCAAGGACATCTACACCTCCGACATGACCGCCGATCAGAAGTACGAGGCTGCTCTGCAGGCCGCCCTGGGCTTCTTTGAGAAGGCCGGCTGCAAGGTGGAGAACGGCAAGGTCGTTACCAACCCCGCTGGCGGTAAGGACACCGATGCTTACGCCATCGAGCGTGAGGCCCTGATCCCCGCCGACGGCAAGGGCGATCACCCCTCCTTCATGATCCTGACCGAGGCCTCCAAGGCTCTGGAGAAGATCGGCGTGCACCTGATCGTCACCGACCTGTCCGACAGCTCCCAGCTGTGGGATACCATTGAGGCCGATCAGGCTGACATGTTTGCTGCTGCCTGGGGCGCTACCGTTGACCCCGACATGTACCAGATTTACTTCTCCGGCATGGACGGCAAGGCTGCCGGCGGCTCCAACTACATGTACGACATCAATGATGCCGAGCTGAACAAGCTGATCCTGGATGCCCGCGCTTCTCTGGACCAGAGCTATCGTAAGACCATGTACAAGGCTTGCCTGGACATCATCGTTGACTGGGCCGTTGAGGTTCCTGTCTATCAGCGCCAGAACGCCGTCATCTTCTCCACCGAGCGGGTGAACATGGATACGGTCACTCCCGATATCACCACCTTCTATGGCTGGCTGAACGAGATCCAGAACATCGAGCTGAACTGACAAGCTTGGACCCAAGACCTGTGCACATAGGTTAAGTCACAAGGTGCTCCCCGGCGGCCAAGGCCGCCGGGGGGTACCCCGACTGCATGTCAAGGAGCGCCCCTGGCGGGGCCGGGGGTGCTGCTTGATGTGCAGTGGGTAGTTTATAGGGAGGGGCGGAACAGACGTGTTCCGCCAATCTGCATCACTGTATCATCAGATCGGAGGGTTATCAGTGCGCAAATACATCATCAAAAGAATTCTAATCTCAATCGTCATCCTATTCTTCGTCGCATTCGTTATCTACGCGCTGATGCGGTGTCTCCCCACGTCCTACGTGGAGGCGATGGCGCGTCAGAAGTCCATGCAGCCCGGTTCCAAGTCCTTTGAGGAGTGGATGGCTCAGCTCACCCACATGTACAATCTGGACGTGGGCATTATTCCCGGCTTCTTCAAGTGGCTGGGCCAGATGCTGACCTTCCAGTTCGGCGACAGCTGGCTGTGGACCAAGCCTGTTACGGAAGTATTCAACGACAGTGTGTGGATCTCCTTCTTCATGGGCCTCATCGCCTTCGTCCTGGAGATCATCATCGCGATCCCCCTGGGCGTGATTGCTGCCACCAAGCAGTACAGCAAGACGGACTATGTCATCTCTGTGCTGGCGCTGGCCGGTATCTCTCTGCCCACCTTCTTCTTTGCTTCCCTGCTGAAGCTGGTGTTCTCTGTGAAGCTGGGCTGGTTTGACCTGTACGGTCTGACGGGCCGCAGTCACCAGCAGCTGTCCGCCTTCGGGAAGCTCATGGACATGGGACATCATCTGGTTCTGCCCATCGTCACGCTGGTGGTCATCAGCGTCGGCTCCCTCATGCGTTACACCCGCACCAACATGCTGGAGGTGCTGAACGCTGACTTTATCCGCACGGCCCGGGCCAAGGGTCTGTCCGAGCGCAAGGTCATCTATCACCATGCGTTCCGCAACACCCTGATCCCCCTGGTTACCATCATCGGCGGTTCTCTGCCCGGCCTGTTTTCCGGCGCACTGATCACCGAGACGCTGTATTCCATCCCCGGCATCGGCTATATTTCCTACCAGTCCATGGTGGGCGGCGACATTCCGTTCTCCATGTTCTATCTGGTGTTCATGGCCGTGCTGACCCTGTTGGGCAACCTGATTTCTGATATTCTGTACGCCGTGGTCGACCCGCGGGTACGCATCGCTTAAGAAGGGAGGAGGAAAGAAAATGGCAGATCGCAAAGATAACATCAATGAGCAGCAGGCTGAGCAGCAGGCTGAGCAGAAGCTCCGCGAGGAGATTCGCGAGGAAATGAAGAATGCCGACCAGACGCCTGCGGAGGAGCATTATTCTCTGAACGACGACCGCCGCGTTAAGGTTCTTTCTCCCGGTATGCTGGTGGCCAAGCGCTTTATCCGCAACCGTATGGCTGTTACCGGCCTGGTCATCCTGATTTTCATGTTCGTCTTTTCCTTTATCGGCGGCCTGGTTTCCCCCTATGGGCAGGATCAGTTCTTCTATACCGACAAAACCATCCGCAAGAGCTTCGGTGAGGCCAAGGAAAACACCGAGTTCCGCTACGGCAGCAACAGCGATGAGCTGTTTGGGCTCACCGCACAGGCCAAGGCCATGCTGGCCATCCAGCAGGGCAAGGATACCTTCAATTTCTCCAATCATAACTATACCATGAACAAGGTCAGCGATGAAATGTTCACCATTTCCTGCGACGGCGTTATGGTGGGTTATGCCGCCAAGGACATGGTCAACGCGGATGCCGCGGACCAGAAGCTGTCCTTCGAGTTCAACTATCAGGCCCTGACCGCCTACGCCACCGGTGCTAAGGAATTCACCGCCGACGGCGTGACCTATGCCCTGGCTGAGGACGGCGGCGTCACCCTGGACGGGGCGGACTATGCCTATATCAGCCGCTATCTGGTTCAGGCCATCTCCCCCGACGTGTTCCTGAGCCGCGATTTCAAGGACAAGCTGCTGGCCACCATTGCCACGGCTCAGGACGGCAAGGCTACCTTTACTTACACCGACGAGTCCCTGATCATGAATGAGCCCGAGCAGACCGAGAACGGCGAAAACGCCGACGGTCAGACCTCCGGCATCAATACGGAGGACCCCAATGCTCCCAAGCCGGACGATACGTCCAACACCGCCACTGCGGAGTATGATCTGGAGTTCAAGGCCGCTACCAACAGCTGGCAGATCCTGCAGGAGAAGTCCAGCCGTCAGTACGACCAGTACTCCTTCCCCAATATGAAGCATTGGCTGGGCACCGATATGTACGGTATGGATATGCTGACCCGCCTGATGTACGGCGGCCGCGTGTCCCTGCTGATCGGCTTCATCGTTATCATCATTGAGACCGTCATCGGCGTGATCTTCGGCGGTATCTCCGGCTACTTCGGCGGCTGGGTGGATAACCTGATCATGCGTATCGTCGATATCTTTTACTGCATCCCCTCCATGCCCGTTATCATTATTCTGGGTGCGGCCATGGATGCCTCCCGTGTGGACCCGACGATCCGAATGGTTTACCTGATGCTGATTCTGGGCTTCCTGGGCTGGGCCGGTATTGCCCGTCTGGTCCGCGGCCAGATCCTGTCTCTGCGTGAGCAGGAGTACATGGCTGCCGCCGAGGCCTGCGGCCTCAGCGTGTCCCGCCGGATCTTCAAGCACCTGATCCCCAATGTCGTTCCCCAGCTGATCGTCACCTGCACCATGGGCCTGGGCAGCGTCATCATCATGGAGGCGACCCTGTCCTTCCTGGGCCTGGGCGTTAAGTTCCCCTTCGCTTCCTGGGGCAACATCATCAGCGACGTCAACAACACCCACGTTCTGACCACCTATTGGTTCATCTGGATCCCCGCCGGCGTGCTGCTGCTGCTGACGGTTCTGGCGTTCAACCTGGTTGGCGACGGACTGCGGGATGCCTTTGACCCGAAGATGAAGCGCTGAGGAAGGAGGAGATCATATGGCTAAGAAAAACGAAAACGGCTATCTGTCCGCGAAGGAATCCCGCCGGATTTCCCGGGAGAACCGCAAAATCACGGATCAGTTTGAAAAGCTGCACAGGCGCAAGAACGTGCCCGAGGAGGAATTCCTCACCAAGATGCACGACGAGAACAACTCCCTGGAGATCGAGAATCTGCACACCTACTTCTTCTCTGACGTGGGTACCGTCCGCGCGGTAGACGGTGTCTCCTTTGATGTGCCCATCGGCAAGACCGTGGGCGTGGTGGGTGAGTCCGGCTGCGGCAAGTCCGTTACCAGCCTGTCCATCATGCAGCTGCTTCAGCGGCCCCAGGGCCAGATCGTGGAGGGCGAGATTCGCCTGAATCTGGGCAACGGCAAGGCTTATGACATCACCAAGACTCCTATTGAGCAGATGCAGAGGCTCCGCGGCAACTACATGTCCATGATTTTCCAGGAGCCCATGACCAGCCTGAACCCGGTGTTCCGCATCGGCGCCCAGCTGGATGAGGTCATTGCCCTGCACGACGGTGAAGGCAAGACCGCCGAGGACATCAAGGCCCGCTCCATCCATCTGCTGGAGATGGCCGGTATCGCCAACAGCGAGGGTGTCTACAAGATGTTCCCTCACGAGCTGTCCGGCGGTATGCGTCAGCGTGTCATGATCGCTATGGCTCTGTCCTGCAATCCCCGCCTGATCATCGCCGATGAGCCCACCACGGCTCTGGACGTGACCATCCAGGCCCAGATTCTGGACCTGCTTCGCAACCTGAAGGATAAGATCAATTCCTCCATCATGCTGATCACCCACGACCTGGGTGTTATCGCCGAGATGGCCGACTACGTGGTGGTCATGTACGCCGGCCGCGTGGTGGAGAAGGGCACCGCCCAGGAGATTTTCGCCAATCCCGCGCACCCCTACACCATCGGCCTGATGGCTTCCAAGCCCATGGTCGGTAAGAAGGTGGATAAGCTGTATTCCATCCCCGGCAAGGTCCCCAACCCCATCAACATGCCCAACTACTGCTATTTCAAGGATCGCTGCGAAATGTGCGTGGACGGCTGCCAGGGTGAGTATCCCCACATGATCCAGCTGTCCCCCACGCATATGGTCAGCTGCTATCGTTACTACGGAAAGGAGGACGCTCAGAATGGCTGATGTCAAAAAGACCGCTGAGGAGAAGATCCAGTACGATCCTCAGTACATCCTCCAGGTCAAGGACCTGAAGAAGTACTTTCCCATCAAGGGCGGCATGCTCAACAAGACCGTTGGTTATGTGAAGGCCGTTGACGGCGTCACCTTTAATCTCAAGCGCGGTACCACCATGGGCCTGGTGGGCGAGTCCGGCTGCGGCAAGACCACCACCGGCCGTACCATCCTTCGTCTGTCCGGCGAAAAGACCGGCGGCCAGGTGCTGTTCAACGGTCAGGAGGTCTATGACCTCAATGCCAAGGAAATGCGCGATATGCGCACCAAGATGCAGATCATCTTCCAGGACCCCTTCTCCTCTCTGCAGCCCCGTATGCCCGTGGGCGAGATCATCGGCGAGGCTGTCCGCGAGCACGGTCTGGTGCCCAAGGAAGAATTTGACGACTATATCGATAAGGTCATGGACGACTGCGGCCTGCAGTCCTTCCACAAGGATCGCTATCCCCATGAGTTCTCCGGCGGCCAGCGTCAGCGTATCTGTATCGCCCGGGCCCTGGCTCTGAAGCCTGAGTTCATCGTCTGCGATGAGCCCGTGTCCGCCCTGGACGTGTCCATCCAGGCGCAGATCATCAACCTGCTGAAGGAGCTGCAGGAGCAGTATAAGTTCACCTATCTGTTCATCTCCCACGATTTATCCGTGGTGGAGCATATCTCCGACACCGTGGGCGTTATGTATCTGGGCAACCTGGTGGAATATGGCGCTACCGAGGACATCTTCAAGAATCCTCTGCACCCCTACACCAAGGCACTGTTCTCCGCCATCCCCGTGCCGGACCCCACGGCCAAGATGAACCGCATCGTGCTGGAGGGCTCCATTCCTTCCCCGGCCAATCCTCCCGCAGGCTGCAAGTTCCACACCCGCTGCGCCCAGTGCATGGAGCAGTGCAAGACCGAGGTGCCGGAGCAGCGCGAGATCGAGCCCGGCCACTTTGTGGTCTGCCACCTGTACGACCAGAAATAATGGCCGAGAAGGAAAAACACTGGGAGGACGACGACGGCCGCACCATCGCGGATATGTCGCAGGTGAAGCGTCCGTCGCTGTTCGGCAATCTGCCTGGCAGCGTCTATAAACGGGAGGAGAAGCCGGAGGAGCAGGAGCCCAGGAAGGCAGCTCCCTGGGTGGACGACTCCCTGAGCAAGCAGGACCGTCATGCGTTCTTCTTAGGCACCATGAAGGCGTCGCTGCTGATCGGCGCGGCCTACCTGGTGGGATTCGGCGTCTTTATTCTGATCCTGACGCTTCTGTTCCGCTGAGGACAGGAACCAAAATGCCTGAAAGGGCGTCCTCCCTTTGGAGGACGCCCTTTTTTGCGCTGCTACAATAGAAAATGGGAGGACCATCATGATTTCATCCATGCTGCAATACATCCAGAAAAGCCCCGACTGCTTCCACGCGGTGGAAAATCTCCGCCAGCGGCTGATGGGGGAGGGGTATACCCAGCTGACCGCAGGGGAGTGGAGCCTGACCCCCGGCGGCAAGTATTTTATCACCAAGAACGGCTCGTCGCTGCTGGCATTCCGGGTGCCCCAGGGTGCCCCAACCGGGTTTGTGCTGACGGCCAGTCACTCGGATTCTCCCTGCTTCCGGCTGCGGGACCATGCAGAACTGGCCGGTGAGTTTGTGCGCCTTTCCGCCGAGCGCTACGGCGGCATGATCAACGACTGCTGGCTGGACCGCCCCCTCAGCGCTGCCGGACGGGTGCTGGTGCGCCGGGACAACGGTCTGGAGACACGTCTGGTGGACCTGAAAAAGGACATGGCACTGATCCCTCGTGTGGCCATCCATCTGAACCGGGACGGCAATAATGGCACCAAGTACAATCCCGCTCAGGACCTGGTGGCGCTGTATGCCGGCGGAGAGCAGAAGGGCTGCTTTGACCGGGAGATCGCCGCTGCCGCCGGATGCCAGCCGGAGGACATCGTGGCCCGGGATCTGTTTCTGTACAACAACCAGCCGGGCACCGTGTGGGGGCCTGCGGGAGAATTCCTGTCCGCACCCCGGCTGGACGACCTGGCCTGTGTATTTGCCTGCACCCAGGGCTTCCTGGCTGCCCGGGAGACCACCGCCATCCCGGTGCTGTGCGTATTTGACAACGAGGAGATCGGCTCCGAGACCAAGCAGGGCGCGGCTTCTGCCTTCCTGCCGGAAACCCTTCAGGCCATCGTGGACGCTCTGGGACTTACGGACGGCGACTATCGGCGGCTGGTGGCCAACAGCTTCCTGCTGTCCTGTGACAACGGTCATGCCCGTCACCCCAACCATCCGGAGCTGGCGGACGCCAACGAGGCCCCGGTGCTCAACGGCGGCGTGGTGGTGAAGCACTCGCCCCGGTATGCCACCGACGCGGTGTCTGCCGCCGCGTTCCAGGAGCTCTGCCGCCGGGCCCAGGTACCCACCCAGCATTATGCCAACCGGCCCGACCAGGCCGGCGGCGCGACACTGGGCAACATCGCCAACACCAAGCTGCCGGTGAACACCGTGGACATCGGCATGGCGCAGCTGGCTATGCACTCCTGCTTCGAGACCATGGGCAGCCACGACGTGGCCCACTTTGTCCGCGCCGTCACCGCCTGCTACGAGGCTGTGCTGACCTTCACCGACACGGCAGTGGAGATCGGCTGAGACAGGGAAATAAAATCCGCCCCTTGACCTGTGGTCAGGGGGCGGATTTTACATGCACAAAATCAGGTCCGCAGCTTGAAGGTCCTGGGGGCCAGGTGATAGGCCAGCAGCAGAGCCGCAGCCACATACACGGCGGCAAAGAGGACCACACCCACGCCGAAGGCGGTGGAGCCGCGGACATTGGCGGAGATCAGGTAGCACACAACGTAGGTCAGACCGGTGATGATCCGATAGGCATAGCTGGTGTTCTCCAAGCCCGCGGTGTAGGGCTGGAGCAGGTAGTACAGCACCAGATAGTGTACCGAGAAGAACACGGACATGGCCAGAATGGACAGGGCCAGCACCGCATAGTCCAATGGCGTGTCCGTGCCGCCGCTGCACAGCAGCAGCAGAGGAAGCCCCAGAGCGATAACGGTGGTGGGCAGCAGATTGATGGCTGTCAGCGATTTCAGCCGGGCCGTGAAAATCCCCAGGATCACCCGGGGCTGCCGGTAAAACCGGTAGCACAGCATGCTGCGGTCGCAGTTGAAGAACAGGGCCCGGGTCACGGTATTGCCGCGATTGATGAAGTACATAAGCAGCAGCATGCCGGGCAGGGCCTGGACCACCAGTCCATTGACAGCGGCCGCCGCAGCAGGGGAGATCAGACACGCGGCGCAGCCTGCCGCCAGCACTACAGCGGCAATGACGGCGGTCCGCCGGGCGGGACGCATCAGCAGCCGCCTGTTCCGGCGCATGAACAGCTCGTTGAACCGGGCACAGCCGGTTTTGCGGCTTTCGGGGCCGCTGTCCAGGGTGAGCTTGCTCCGATACTGAGCCTGGGTTTCCTTGGCGGCAGGATCGGTATCGCCTGTCAGCAGGGCCAGGTTATCCGGTGTGAAGATGCGGCGGTATAGCTGACGGAAGGAGGGGAAGCGCACCAGAACACAGGCGCCCCACGCTCCGCAGGAGGAGAAAAGCCCACAGGCGGCATACGCCGCTCCGCTGGGGATGGCCCAGCCCAACAGCATGGGCGGCAGATACGCCGCCGCCAGCAGGAGCAGGCCGAGGCCCTGGAGCACCGGGAACCATTTTGCCTCCCTGGCCAGCCTGCGCCGGCGGGTAAAGTACGCCAGCTCCAGCCCGGCGGCGGTGAGCTTCACGGAGCACACCAGCACCGGCGTCAGCAGGCACAGGACCAGAGGTGCTTGGAGGGCCAACCGCCCCACCACCAGCGCCGCTGTCAGAAAGCCCATAAAATCCTTCAGCAGCGTATACCCGTATGCCGACAGAGCATAGCGCCGGGCATCCATCCGCAGAAGAAACACGGCGTAATAGACGTCCTGCTCCGCGTCCAGGAGCTTGCTGTTGAAAATGCCGCCGATAAGCGTCAGAAACAGCAGCGGGTGGCCGTACAGCCCCGCAGGCGGTTCGGACGGGAACAGCAGCAGGGGGGCGGCAAAGAACGCCGCCATATACAGGAGCTTTCCCAGCAGCAGCCCCAGCAGCTCCCGCAGGATGGCCAGCACCAGGCCCAGGGTCTTGGCGAAGCCGCTTTCATAGGACAGGCTCAGAAAGCGCAGCCGGTACAGAATGCCGTTGACCCGATAGGCCATGTGCAGCCGCAGCTGTAAAACCAGGGTGTCAAACCACATCCGGCTTCTCCTTCAGGGCGGCGATGATGCGGTCCTTATATGCCTCGTCGGCCAGGTCCTCCCGCCGTACCTCCTGCAGGACCCCATGGTGCAGGATGACGATGTCGTCGCACAGGTCCAGGGCCAGGTCCATGATGTGGGTGGACAGCAGGATGATGTGCTGACCCTTGATGCGCCGCAGCAGAGCCTTCATCTCGTCGGCCACCACCACGTCGAAGGACGTCAGCGGCTCATCCAGCAGCAGCACGGTGGGATCTGCCATAATGTTCACCAGCATCTGCATTTTGTTTTTCATGCCGTGGGAGAAGTCCTTCAGCAGCTTTCCCCGGTCGGCCTCATCAAAGCACATGTAGTCCAGATACACATCCGGGGCCTTGGGATAGGGAATCCTGTCCCGGTTGATCTCCAGGAAGAATTGCAGAAATTCCCGGGCGGTGAGAAACTCCGGCACCACTGGGGTGGACAGCACATAGCCCATGTCGTCTGCGGTGACGGGACGGGGGTTCCCGACGTCGTCCAACAGGTAGAAGGAGCCGCCGTCCCGGGGCAGATCCTCGTTGAGACAATTGAAAAACGTGGTCTTTCCCGCGCCGTTGCGGCCGATCAGACCGTAGATCTTTCCCTGTTCAAAGGTGAAGGACGCGCCCCGCAGCACCTCCTGGTCACCGAACCGCTTTTGCAGGTCCTGGACTACCAGCTTCGCGGCCATCAGTCCACGATGCCGGTGAGGTCCAGGGGCTTGCCATCGCGCCACAGACGCTCCAGGCCGTAAAACTCCCGGGCCTCGGCGTTAAAGACATGGATGGCGATGCAGCCGTAGTCCAGCAGCACCCAGGTGCCGCCGCGATAGCCCTCCCGGTGCAGGGGCTCCTCCTCCGCCTCCTCCCGGAGGACCTTTTCCACATTGTCCACCAGGGCGTTGATCTGGGTATTGGAGGAGCCGGTGGCGATGACGAAATAGTCCGCCAGGGTAGTCAGGTCGCCGATCTCCAGCACCTGGATCTCCCGGCCCTTTTTGTCGGACAGGGCCCGGGCCGCCATAAGGGCCAGTTCCTTCGCAGTTTTCATAGATGTTTACCTCTCAATAGATAGTCTCGGGCGTCCAGTGTGTTGTGGTGGATGGGGTTGCCCCATTGCCGCATGTCCTGGATGCTGTCGTTCAGTGCCGTCAGAAGGCCCCCATCCAGGTCGGCGTGTACCGCCTGGCGCAGATCCTCCACGCCGGGAAAATCCCGGCTGGGCTCGATATAGTCCGCCAGATAGATGATCTTTTCCAGCAGGGTCATGTCCGCATGGCCGGTGGTGTGCCAGTAAATGGCCCAATACACGGCATCGTCCACGCCGAACACGTCCCGGGCGATGGCCGCCCCGGTTTTGGCATGCAGCAGCTTCAGGGCGTGCCGCTCCAGGTCGTCCAGCCGGATGTGATATTGGGCGCACAGGGCCAGCTGCCGCTCCATATCCAGCTTCTTGGTGCAGTCGTGGAGCAGGGCGGCCACCCGGGCCTGGGTCTCGTCGGCCCCATACTGCCGGGCCAGGCGGACGGCCTCCTGCTCCGTGCCCAGCACATGGGGCATGCGCTTGGGCTTCAGATAGCTCAGGGCGATGGGCCGCAGCCGGTCCGGGGTCAGGCGCCGCAGGTCCGTATGGACGCCGTACAGCCCCCGGCGCTGGATGTAGCCATACACCGGGTCCGTCACTAGCTCCTGCCCGCCGCCCTGGGCCAGGGCCTGACGCACCTGGGTGGAGGACAGGTCCAGAACGTGCTCATTGGGAATGATGGCAATATCCGCCCCATAGGTCTCCTCCAGGTGCCGCTTCTGGGCGGCCAGATCGCCGCCGGGCTGAGGGTGGACCCGGTCAAAGGCCCCGATGTGGGCCAGGGACAGAATGTCCGCCGCATGATACCAGCGCTCCAGGGACAAAAACATATCCGTCCCCATAAGAAGCCACAGCTCATCCTCCGGATACATCTGCCGCAGCTGCCGCAGGGTATCCACCGTATAGCTGGGGCCGGTGCGGTGCAGCTCGATGTCCAGAGCCTGGGCCCCGGGGCCCAGCTGGGCGCAGGACAGGGCCGTCATCTCCAGCCGGTCGGCAGGCTCGGCGCTGCCCTGGGGCAGGGCCTTGTGGGGCGGAACGCTGGCGGGGATCAGCAGCAGACGGTCCAGCCCCAGGACGTCCATAGCCGCCCGGGCCGCCGTTAGGTGGCCCCGGTGGATGGGATTGAAGGTGCCGCCGTAAATGCCGATCCTCATACGCTGCGCTTCCTGTCTTTTTCCAGCTCGATCTTCCGCTTGTCCTTGTTGTGCTGATAGCGGAAGAGAACGAATTTGCTGCCGATGACCTGCACCACCTCGCAGCGGGCGGCTACCTTCAGCTCCTCCGCCGCTTCCCGGGCGGTGTACATGGAGTTTTCCAGCACCCGGCCCTTGATCAGCTCCCGGGCCTCCAGGGCGTCGTTGACCTGCTTGACCAGGTTGTCGCCGATGCCGTCCTTGCCCACGTGGACGATGGTGTCCAGGTTGGCGGCCATGCCCCGCAGCTGGGCTCTCTGCTTGCTTGTCAGTTCCATAGATGCTCCTCAGTTCTTTTCCAGATAGGTTTTCAGCTCCGCCGCGAAGGCCCGCAGGGCGTTGCCGCGGTGGCTGATGGCGTTTTTCTCCTCCGGCGTCAGCTGGGCAAAGGTCTTGCGCAGCTCCGGCACGAAAAACACCGGGTCATAGCCGAAGCCGTTGTCCCCCTGGGGGGCGTAGGCAATGGTGCCGAAGCAGTCCCCGGCGGCGTCCAGCCGGTCCCCATTGGGGAAGCAGCAGACGATGGCCGTGTGGAAATGGGCGGTGCGGGCCCCGGCACCCCGGAGATTCTCCAGCAGCAGGCGATACCGGGCCTGGTCGCTGTCCACGCCGCCGTAGCGGGCGGAATAGATGCCCGGTGCGCCGTTCAGCGCGTCCACGCACAGGCCGGAGTCGTCGGCGATGGCGGGCAGACCGCTGGCCTGCATCACAGCCATGGCCTTGATGGCGGCGTTCTCGGCGAAGGTGGTTCCGTTTTCCTCCGGCTCCAGGTCCAGGCCCACGTCGGACTGGAGGACCACCTCCACCCCCAGCTCACCTAAGATCTCCTGCATTTCCGCCAGCTTCTTGCGGTTGTGGGATGCCAAAACGAATTTCATAGAATTTCCCCCAGTATATTTTTCTCCAGCTCGATGAGCCGTGCGTTGCCCTGGGCGCACAGAGCCACCAGCTCCTGCTGCTCCCGGGGCGTGAAGGCGCGGCCCTCGCCGGTGCCCTGCAGCTCGATGATGCCGCCCTGCTCGTTCATGACGCAGTTCAGATCCACCATGGCCCGGCTGTCCTCGGAGTATTGCAGGTCCAGCATGGCCACGTTGTCCACGATACCGGCAGAGATACCGGCCACATAGTGACGGATGGGCATGGCCTTCACCAGCCCCTGCTCCAGAAGGCCCCGGCAGGCCAGGGCCAGGGCCACGAAGCCCCCGGTAACGGAGGCGGTGCGGGTGCCGCCGTCTCCCTGCAAAACGTCGCAGTCCACGGTGATGGTGCGCTCGCCCAGGCGGCGCATATCCACCGCCGCCCGGAGGCTGCGGCCGATAAGCCGCTGGATCTCCGCGCTGCGGCCGGACAGCTTCAGCTTGTCCACGTCCCGGCGGGACCGCTCCCGGTTGGCCCGGGGCAGCATGGAATACTCCGCCGTCACCCAGCCGCAGCCCGGGCGCACATGGGGCGGCACCCGGTCCTCCACCGAGGCGTTGCACAGCACCACCGTGTCGCCGCAGCGGATCAGGGCGCTGCCCTCGGCAAATTTGATAAAGCCGGTGGTGATCTCCACCGGGCGGCTCTCGCCGCAGGATCTTCCGTCAGCGCGGATCATGGTCGTCCCTCCCATCAGAACAGGTCGCTCACAAATTCCTTGGCGTCAAAGGGGGCCAGGTCGCCGATCCCCTCGCCCAGGCCCACGAACTTCACCGGCACCTGCAGCTCCTGGGCAATGGCGATGACGATGCCGCCCTTGGCGGTGCCGTCCAGCTTCGTCAGCACGATTCCCGTCAGCCCCGCTGTCTCCTTGAACTGCCGGGCCTGGATGAGTCCGTTTTGTCCGGTGGTGGCATCCAGCACCAGCAGGGGCTCCAGACTGGCCTCGGGGCTGGCCTTTTTGACACTGCGGCTGATCTTGGAAAGCTCTGCCATCAGGTTTGCCTTGTTGTGCAGGCGGCCTGCGGTATCCGCAATGACCAGATCATAGCCGCGTGCGGTGGCCGACTTGACCGTATCAAAAATGACAGCGGCGGGGTCTGCGCCCTCGCCCGCCTTGACAAGGGGCACACCCGCCCGGTCGGCCCAGATCTCCAGCTGCTCGCTGGCGGCGGCACGGAAGGTATCGCCTGCGGCCAGCATGACCTTTTTGCCCTGACGGGTATAGAAATCGGCCAGCTTGGCAATGCTGGTGGTCTTGCCCACGCCGTTCACGCCGATGATCAGAATGACGGCGGGCATGCCGCTCAGGTCCATCTCAGCTTCGGGGCGCATCTCATCGGCAATGAGGTCGCGCAGTTCATCGCTGGCCTGCTCACCGGTTTTCAGACCCTTCTCGTTCACCCGGTCCCGCAGCTTGTCCACCAGTTTGATGGCCACTTCACCGCCCACATCGGCCAGAATGAGCTGCTCTTCCAGCCCAGCGTAAAGATCATCAACG
>ENA-OPIQ01000088-OPIQ01000088.1-human-gut-metagenome-genome-assembly--contig:-NODE-88-length-25969-cov-6.943814_pt1 | contig 25969 bp, 26 predicted proteins | sample MGYA00241397_ERZ501640 | MGnify/ENA primary metagenome ERZ501640 (study PRJEB25962, sample SAMEA2042294) | human gut metagenome | biome: human gut; feature: human-associated habitat; material: faeces...
AGGTGGCCCGCCGCCTGCACGGCATCGGTATGGAACAACACGCCCTTCTCCCGGCACACGGCGCCGATCTCCTCAATGGGCAGGATACTGCCGATCTCGTTGTTGGCGTACATCACCGTCACCAGACAGGTGTCCTCCCGGATGGCGTCCGCCACCTGCTGAGCGGAGACCATGCCGTTTTCATGAACCGGCAGCAGCTCCACCTCAAAGCCCTCCTTCTCCAGCTTTTTCAGGGTGTGGAGAATGGCGTGATGCTCGAAAGCCGTGGAAATAATGTGCATCTTCCCCTTGCGGCGGCCGATGGCGGCGGCGGACAGCAGTGCCTGGTTGTCGGCCTCGCTGCCGCCGGAGGTGAAGATGATCTCCCGTGGCTGGCAGTTCAGGCACCGGGCCACGGTCTCCCGGCTCTTCATCAGCAGCTCTGCCGCCCGCTGACCCACGCTGTGCAGACTGGAGGGATTGCCGAAGTTCTCCTCCATGGCAGGCAGCATGGCATTCAGCGCCGTCTGGCTCATCTTTGTGGTGGCCGCGTTATCTGCGTAAACAGTCATCGTATATTCCTCCCTGTTTCAGGTGTAATTACCTACCGATTTGGTTTCTAATTGGAGTATACCCGAAATTAACTACCAAGTCAATGGGTAATTTGAAATTTTTTCTGTTTGGCGAAAAAAACTGCCCTGTCGGTTGACAGGGAATCAAAAAATGTGTAAACTGAACATGGTCTTAACGGCCAGGAAGAAAGACGAATAAAGGAGTAAAAAAACATGAAACGCATTCTTGCATTGCTGCTGACACTGATGATGGCCCTGAGCCTGACGGCCTGCGGCGGCGACAACAACGCCGATCTGGTGGGAACCTGGAAATGGACCTGTGACATCACCGAGGAGTTCCAGAAGGGCGTCAATGAGGGCGCCGGCATGGACGTCCCCGTGGAGGCCAAGGTGGAAATGACCTTTGTGCTGGTCTTCAACGAGGACGGCACCTTCACCCTGAGCGTGGATAAGGACGCCCTGTCCGCCTCCGTGCAGGGGTACATCGACGCCATGGTGCCCGTTACGGTGGACCTGGTGTATCAGCAGCTGGAGGACCAGGGCATGAGCCGCGCCGATATCGACGAGGCCATGAAGGCCCAGGGCATCACCGTGGAGGAATATGTGAAGCAGCTGTTCGGTGCGCTGGACGTGGACCAGCTGACGGACGGCCTGGACCAGGAAAACCTCACCGGTTATTTCCGCGCTGCCAAGGGCAAGCTGTACACCAGCGAGAAGGAAAACTCCTTCAGCCAGGACGATTATGCCGAGTACACCCTGGAAAACGGTGTTATGAAGTGGACCGGCGGCAGCAGCGCCCTGATCTCCGATTTCGGTGACATCGGCGTGGAGCTGCCCATCGAGTGGGTCAAGCAGTAACCGTCTCTCCCCTTGCGGCCCCCGTTTCGGGGGCCGCAAATTTGTAGGTTTGTCAAGCTCGTTGGGAGAGCGCCTGCGGTGAGACCTGAGGCGGCCCAGCGGGCCCGGTGACAGGGGTTGCAATTCCCGGGAAGGTGTGGTATACTTATTTACCAATCAAAAGAGAGGAGGTCCGCCATGGAAAAGCGCGGTATCAAGATCGCGGCCCAGAACCGCAAGGCGCACCACGACTATTTCGTGGAGGACCGGTATGAGGCGGGCATCGAGCTGGCGGGGACGGAGGTCAAATCCATCCGCCAGGGCAGGGTAAATCTGAAGGACTCCTACTGCGTGGCCAAGGACGGCGAGATTTACGCCCACAGCATGCACATCTCTCCCTATGAACAGGGGAACATCTTCAACAAGGACCCGGACCGGCCCAAGCGGCTGCTGATGCACAAACGGGAGATCCGCAAGCTCCACGATCTGCAGAAGCAGGACGGCTATGCCCTGATCCCCCTGAGCCTGTACTTCAAGGACAGCCGGGTGAAGGTGGAGCTGGGCCTGTGCAAGGGTAAAAAGACCTACGACAAGCGGGACGCCATCGCCAAGCGCGACGCCAAACGCGAAATGGAGCGGGCTGTCCGCGAGAAAAACCGATAAAAGGAGCGTATCCATGAACAATCCCATCGTCACCATCGAAATGGAAAACGGTAAGAAGATCACTGCCGAGCTGTATCCCGATATTGCGCCGCAGTCTGTGCGGAATTTCATTTCTCTGGCCAACAGCGGGTTTTACAACGGGCTGATCTTCCACCGCTGCATTTACGGGTTCATGATCCAAGGCGGCTGCCCCGACGGCACCGGCATGGGCGGTCCCGGCTACTGCATCAAGGGTGAATTCGCCGCCAACGGCGTGCCCAATGATCTGCGCCACACCCGGGGCGTGCTGAGTATGGCCCGGGCCCAGGATATGGACTCTGCCGGCAGCCAGTTTTTCATCATGCACAAGGACGCGCCCCATCTGGACGGGCAGTATGCCGCCTTCGGTATGGTCATCGACGGCATGGACGTGGTGGACGAGATCGTCTCCCAGCCCAGGAACATGATGACCAACAAGCCCAAAAAGCCCCAGGTGATGAAGTCCGTCACCGTGGATACCCAGGGTGTCACGTATCCGGAGCCGGAGAAGCTGCCGGATCCCTTCCATAGATAAGCTTTTACACGGCATCCGGGCCGGCCTCCGGCCCGGGCGCCTTCCATCTCATACGGGGCTGTACCGGTTTCGACGGGGGTGTGGAGGCAGGATAAGCGGGCGGCGGCGCCTGACCGCCTAAAAACGGGCAACTTAAAATTAACTGACAACAATCGTATTGCTGTCGCTGCCTAACTAAGGCAGCCGTCTGAACCGGAAAGGCCACAGGCCGGGGAGGGCGTCGTTGATGTGGCGGACGTGCGGCGGGTAAGAGTTGCCCCGCCCATGCATCATGACTCTACTGAACTGCTCAGTCTGGCCAGTGCCTGTGCAGGGAGGGAATGCTGAAACTGTCCTGCGCCCGGAGAAGGTCCTGTCAAAGTGCTTTCGGACAGGGGTTCGACTCCCCTCAGCTCCACCAAACAGGTATTGGACGAACACCTATTTCTTCAGCGGCGGCTTCGCCGTGAAGTGTTCGCTCTGATCCACAGCAGAAAAGCGCCGTCTTGGAAGTGATTCCGAGATGGCGCTTTTTTGCTATCCGCACATTCGCTTTCTGCTATTTCTCCTGCTACAATGGTTGCAAAAAGGAACAGGAGGTTATACGAATGTCCGCCAGCTTGGCAATATTCCACCTATGCCTTGCGGGGCGTGGCCCATCACAAATTGCCCGTGACCTCGAAAATGAAAAGATTCTCACGCCTACGGCATATTATGCCAGCGTAGGCAGAGCTACCCGCAACCCAATTCCGGCAAATCCGTATCTATGGGCAGACGAAGCTGTAAAACACATTCTTGAAAACAGACAGTACACCGGGTGCGCAGTAAACTTCAAAAGCACAACGGTCAGCTTCAAAGTTCACAAGAAGATCTACAACCCCGTAGCGGAGCAGCAAATCATTCCGAATATGCAGGAGCCAATCATATCCGAAGAGCTGTTTGACCGTGTACAGGAGCTTCGCAGCCATAAACGCAGAAATACGAAAACCGGACGGGCGAGCTTGTTTGCAGGCCTGCTGTTTTGCCCCGACTGCGGAGCTAAGCTTCATTTCTGTGCCGCCAAGAGCTTAAAACCCAATCAGGAATTTTACCGCTGCGCCAACTACAATTCCGGACGAGGGACTTGCAATATTCATTATATCCGCAATGTGGTGCTGGAGCAGATCGTGGCGGAAGCGGTGGGTAGTCTCGCAGACTTTGTGCGGTGCTATGAGCCGATTTTCCTGTATCTGCTGGCAAAAAACAATACCGCTGCACGACAGTCCGAGGTGCAGAAGCTGAAGCAGGTCATTACCACCAGTGAACGGCGCATCCAAGCCATCGACAAGGCTATCGAGGGGTTGTTTGAAGCGAATATCTCCGGCAAAATCACCGATGAGCGTTTCACAAAAATGACCGCCAACTACGAAAAGGAGCAGAAGGATCTGTTGGAGCTCGTAGCTGACGGCAAGAAAAAGCTATTGGATGCGGAGCAAACCAAGGTGGATTTGAGGCTGCTGATGAAAGCGCTGCGGGATTATACGGACATTCGACAGCTTATGTCGGAGATCGTCAATGCGCTGATTCGGCGTATTGAAGTCCATAGTAAGGACAAGGAAAGCAAGAAAGTCAAGGTGGATATTTACTTCACCGCCGTTGGGCTATTCTCTATTCCTACAGAAAATGAGATGCAGGCGGCAATGGAGGAGATACGCCAGAACCCGCAGCAGTTCAAGACTTCTGCATAGAGCAGAACACGGTGCAGCCCCTTTTCAGAGACTGCACCGTATCCTATATAATTACTTCGTTATGCGTCTCTGCCATCACACAGCATTCTTTTGGTGCAAACTATTGCCCTTGTCATTCATGGTGAGAGAAGCGATTGTGAGTTTGAGGCCCTTGATTTTGAATGCCTAGCCGTAGAAAGAGTGATCTTCCAAAATATAGAGAAGCTCGAATCTAAGTGCATTTTCGAACTGCCCGGGGTGAAAGAAGTGTTCTTGTCCAGCGGTATCAGCGCTGTATCCGAAGACGAATTTACCCAAAGATTCGCCTCCTCCATACCGAAACTCGAATGAATTCACATTCTTGATGCTGCTGAAAATAAATTGAACTTCTTTTCATCCGATGGTATGCTCTTTTACCGGGATGGTATGCGTAATGTTCTTATTTAATTTCCTGCCGGAAAAAGGGAGCCTACCTATCTGATTCCGATGCTCGCCCACCGGCTTGCCTTAAATCAGCAAGGGTGCCTTTGAGGGCGCATTCTTTGCAAATAAAATCGTTATTGATTCACCTTGTTTAATTCACCCCAGTGCCTTTGCTGGAATCCAAAACCTGAGGTGGGTAGTCTTTACAAGTGGTGGTGCCGTATCCTGTTTTGCAGATGAGCCTTCCGCTGATTGGGATGATTTTGCCTTTGAAATTGTCGCGCCAATGGCAGCAAAAGCCGTCATCGAGTTTGCCTATCAGCAAGGCATCCCCACATTGTTCACAAAGTAAATGCGGGGCTGCCGGCAATCGTCGGCAGCCCCCCTTGACTTCTTTACTTTCCCTTGCCGCTACCGGCTCCCTTACCGCTACCAGTAGTGGTCGGCGTTCCGCCGGAGTAAGTTCCGCCCTTCTGGTTGCCGCCCTGATAGATAGGCTTCATGTAAGAAATCTGCACGAAATGTTTCCTCCTTAAATTATTTTGGAAGGTTTACTTCCTGATGATCTTAGTTTATCATAATTATTCTGTGGTGTTTTTTAAGCATATGTGATAGAATACTCATTGTTAAGTTCGGAAATAAAAAAGAGAGTGAAAATGTTATGCTATACTTGCCAATCGATGGTAAAGATAGATTATCGCCAAAAAGGAGGAAACAACATGGTTATAGAGATTATCAGCTGGGCGCTCAAAATTCTGATTGTTATACCGATTGCCTCAGTGCTCTGTCTTGCTTGGTATGTATGGGATCGGCGAAATTTGCTTTTCAGAGGCATTGCTTTCCCGGAATCATTTATTGAGAATCCCTACATACTCGTGCCTAAAAAAGAAGGAAACGCACATCTTGCCTTTTTAGAGAAGGTGAAAGCGTGCCACCGGAATTACATCGAGGATTATAAGACGGTGAAAGAGGAAAGAAAGCGTTTCATTGAGTACATTCTTTTTCTGCCCAGCATAGTTGTTCCGGATAGAACAGAGGGATTTAGTGCGGCGCAGCTGCTCACGCTTGCAGAAGCACTTGTCGCTCCAGGAAAGCTCACGAAGGAGGAAAGGCCATTAGCCTTGGAGTTTGCAGCGGAAATACATCCGGTCAGTGGGATGAAGGATAAACCTGTTGCTTGTTATCGCTTTCGCCAACATTTGACAGCGACGGAGTACGCTGATGCCTCTTATAGCAGGGGGAAAGCAAAGCGTAGCGAAAAAGCGTTCGCAGTCTTTTTGATAATTCAAATGGCCGTCATCTTTGGCGAGGTTTTCTTGAGCACATTTACCGATGCATATGTGAATTATGTGTCAACCTTTGCAGAAAAAATCGGGTGTTATCTCACCCTTGCACTGCTGTTTTCCGCCATTCTTTACAGCAGGTGTGTTAATGTGAAAAAGGTTTCGCTGGCCGAAATAATCGTCATGGCTTTTTTGTACACCGCGTGTGTGATTTTGCTCAATAATCTCTGGCGCTACATGCTGTCCGATATCTGGCTCAAAGACGAACAACTCTATTTCAAGATACTTCTTGCTGACCTTAAAAACTGTGCAGGGATGGCTGCGCTTCGATATCCCCTAGTGCTTTTGGCCTCCGCCTGCGGCCTGTTTGCGGAGGGGAAAATTTTCTCACGTGAGGGGCAAAAAGAGAAGGCCGCAGAGGCTGAACAGGTACAGCATGTTGATCGAATAGTTGAAAAGATGGTTTCGGACTGGGAAGACTCCTTCCAATTTGTATTTCTCTTTGGTGCTTCGGAAAATCGAAAAGAGCTTATTCAAAAGGCGGAGGATATCTTAAGGAAGCGCGAGGAAGGACAATGCTTCCACATATCGGCAGACGAACTCCCGCAGTTGCTTCAGAGTGAGAATGCAATTGCAGAGTATTCGCTCCTGATTATCGAGAATGTCGATGATTATTTAATGATTGACCCCCACAATACGGATATTCTTTTCAGTATTATCACTGAAGTGGCAGCTCGTAACGGAAAGGTCATTCTTTCTTCGACTTTACGTCCCGGTGACATGGAGGGCTTGAACGAACGCAATCTGATGCTTCTAAACTGCTTCCTGGCTGAGCAAGTATGAGCGGGATTCTATGGTTTCGCTATGTGCTTGCTCTGACATGCAGTCCTGCCACATGATTCTTGAAGTCAAGGAGGTTGCTATATGGAGAAGATTTGGCTATCGTTTTTTCCGATCGATAACGATAATGCGGTTTTCTACGCTGAAGTTCCTAAAGGGCTGTTTTCGGAAGGAATGGTTTTGGCTCTCGGGAGAGACCACACGCTTATGCTTTATGGCGAAGATAAATGGGATTCGTTTTTGGAACGAATTAAGACGCTCCCGCCCGAGAATGCCAAAATGCTCAGACCATTTTTGACCTTTTCCGCACCCTGCTACAACTGCGGGGACACTGCGGTAAGGGTTTCCAAAACAATGCTTGATTACGCCGGAATAAAATCCAAAGCCTTATTGGAGCGGTCCGAGGATGGACATTTCATATTGCGGAGACCGTAAAAATGCAGTTCGTCAGTGGGGCTGCTTCAAAACGGCGGAATGACTGGAGATTGAAAAACACCTCAATGATGCTGTGATTTATATTAATATGTCTAACTTAAATCCTAATTAGGAGTTTCATCAAAGGGCTTTTGAGGTTGAACGGTTTTTTAGAGCCTAATAAATATAGAAGTCATGACCTTCACCCGTGTTATTCATTTCAAAAAAGCCAAAACAGGGGAACATCTCGACGTTTTCGTGGTGTGCCATCTTAGCAGATATGAGCGCTACGCCAGCGGCGAGACGAAAGCGGAGATCATCCGGGATCTGAAACGGCGCAGGGTCAAGACCTCCCTCGGCAAGGAATTCAGCCCCAACAGCCTCAGTCACCTGCTCAGCAACAAGCGCTATATCGGCGTCTATCTTTACAAAGGAAAGGAAACACCCGGCGGGATGCCTCGCATTCTGGATGATGACCTATTTTACCGGGTGCAATCGATGATGAACAAAAACAAAAATGCGCCGGCCCGAACTCACGGTGAGGGCGAATATCTGCTGACCACAAAGCTGTTCTGCGGACACTGCAAGGAAATGATGGTGGGCTACGGCGGCACCAGCAAGACCGGCAGGCAATATCACTACTATATGTGCAAGAATGCCTGCAGGAAAAAGTGCGACAAGAAGATCGTCAGCAAGTCTTACATTGAGGACCGTGTGGTCAACGAGTGTTTGAAAATGCTGACCGAGGAGAAAATCCGCTTCATTGCCAAGAAGGTGGCTGAGGAGTGCGCCAAAAGCCCGGATAACCTGACCGCCAAGGCACTGAAAAAAGCGATCCGAGAGGCGGACACGGCCATTGAAAACCTCTGGAAGGCCATCGAGCAGGGGCGGGCCGTGGAGATGCTGACGGATCGACTCAACAAGCGCATGGCGGAAAAGGCGGAGCTGGAGGCGCAGCTCGCTATTGAGGAAAAAAAGAAGATCACGCTGACCGAGGCACAGATTTTGGCGTTTCTGGACTATGTCTGCGAGATGCCCTCTGACGATGTAAATAAATGCCGAGCCATCATCAATATCTTTGTTCATTCCATCTATCTGTATGACGATCACTTTACCCTCATCATCAACGCCAGCAAGAAGCCGTTGAGCATTGACAATATCCCGCTGGATGATATAGAAACGGCATTTGAAAGCGAAACCGGAGCTTCGGAGGGGTGTTCATCCTTGAGCACCCCTGTTCCACCACATATGAAAAATCCGAACTTATTCCCCATCGGGAATAAGTTCGGATTTTTCATTTTTATCAAGGATATTTCCTACTGATGTTTATCCCCGGAGGATTTTTTATCCTCCGGGTTTTTCTTTTATTTGCACATTCGATTCCTGACCGCTCTCCTGCTACAATGATTGCAGAAAATCATTAGGAGGACGGAACAATGAAAAAAATCATCACAGACGAAAGGACAGGCTTGCACTATGAGCTTGTCGGGGACTACTACCTTATCGCCGAGGAGGACGAGCCGGAGGAAAATCAGCCAATCGGGATATGGGAGCAGCGGCATTTACGCCATTTGAAACGCCGCCACAAGGTAATCTATGCAAATTTGCTGACAAGCGGCAAGCTACCCGAATATCTTGCGGATATTGACCGACAGGCAGAGGAACTTTTTCTTCGGCTTGCAAAACAAATGGCAGATGCTGAGGGAATTACGGAAAAACTGAAAGCCAGCGACCAAATGGAATGGGTCGGGCGGATGAACAGCATCCGAAACGGATGATGATCTGAAGCAATATGTCGTCACCGCTCAGAGCTATGCGCCCAATACGGAACTGAAATATGTTTTTGACACGGATGAAGCCGGAAACGAATATGAAAACCTTGTCCAGTCACAGAATATTGAGGAGATCGAGATCACGGTAAAGCCGGTAGGCGGTAATTAAATTCTGATTGACGATTTGAAGCGGCATGATCAAGCCCTCCCATTCGGTTACTTCGCGCCGGTCAGCAGTTTGTCCAGCGGGATTCTTTCCGGGTATTTTCCTTCGGTCAGAATGTCATATAAATACCTGTTATCCAGAATCATATCATCCCGGATAAGCTGCCAGTTTGCCTTTTTCCTGAAAAACACCTTGAAGATCAGGAAGTTCATGATCGCCCCAATTACCGGCGTGGTCATGCCGAAAGCCTCGGTGTGAGAGAAATGGCATCCTGTTTTGGTTCTTTTCCCTTCAAAGGTGATGAACGCCGTTTTCTTGTCGCTCCGGAATACAATGCGGAAGTGGTTCTCATCCTGTTCGCATTCCGTAATTGTGCCGGTCACATCGTAGTCCAGCCCCATGACGATCTCGCGGAAGCGGATCTTGCTTCCTGCGTTATAGTTTCCGTTATAGAGATTGCATTCGATGTGGTAGGGACTCCATTTTACAAACTCTTCCTCAAAGTTAGCAGTCCATGCCTTTAATTTTTCATAGGAAGCCGGAATCTCTATCTGCTCTGTAAGAACAATCATTGTCAGTTTCTCCTATTCTGTCAAAGCGGCATCGGTGTCCGGGCAATCAGAATGACCGCCAGAATCGCGCCCACAAATGCAGCAGCCCCTATGACCACCAATACCTTTTTGCCGAGTTTCTTCTTCGCTGCCTTGCCAAACTGGAATTTATCCCGATAAAGTCCTCATTTGTCGCAGCAGACAGAAATGCCTTTCAAATAATCTTCCCGGGTCAATTCTAAATGAATGATTCGGTCAAGTGTTCCGGTTTCCCGAAAACCAACCGCTTTGTGGATACGATATGCAGCAATGCGGGTATCCTCAAAATCGTTGTGCAAACAGGATACTCCGTCCACCTTAAACGCACGATCCAACAATAGGCGAAGTCCTTGTTTGCCATACCCTTTTCCTCTCTCCGGCGCGAAAATCACGATTCCCATATCGCACCAACTCTGTTTCGGATTATGATGATAATTCACGTCTCCGACAAAGGCCCCATCGGTCTTTCTTTGTAGAAAAGCATAGAATCTCTCCGGTGCTTTCCCAATCCAAGATTTCTGCAACTCCACCCACCCTGAATCCGGGTCAGGAATACATCCATCAGGCGGAAACCAAGGCGCGTTATAAGCCATCGTTTCCGGATCAGACATCATTTTCACATAGAACCATCCATCATTTGAACGAGGAATGTATAACTGTAACTCGTCAATCATCTCTGTTTTCTCCTCAGTAAATTCAAGTTTTTTGACAATCTGCTCATTATGCTGCGATGTGTAATTACAATGTGACTCCAATTTCTTTGCACTTCTCGATTGCCAAATCATGGTCTTGCAGTGCCGCAAGTCGATACCAATGCTTAGCCTGTTCGATGTCTCGCTCCACTCCGATCGCATCTTCATAAAACCATGCCAAATTGCATTGGCCATCTCTATCACCGTGCTCAGCGGCACGGCGAGTCCAATATAGTGCTTTTTCCAAGTCCTTTTCAACACCAAGTCCCTCATAATAGAAATAGCCTATTTGACATTCAGCAAGGGGATAGCCCTGCTCCGCCAATACCAAATGACCTTCAAAGCATTTGTCATATTGTTTTGATTCCCAGTATTTTTCAATCAGCTCATTGCAAATGTCAAATTCCTTGCAAGGTTTGTAATACGCACTTGCCATATATTCATACCTCCAAATTCCGATTTGTCTGTCCCTTAAAGTCCAAACTCTTCAACCCACGCCGCAAGCTCCTGATGTCCGACGCTGCCCTTGAAGACCTTGCCGTCCAGCAGCTTTGCACCTTTGCAGCTCGGCGCAAGGCACTCGTTCGTCTTGCCAATGCCGCTTCCGCCGGAGGTCGCAAACGGGATGATCGTCTTGTCGGTCAGGTCATAGCTCTCAAGGAACGTATTGATAATCGTCGGCGCAACATACCACCAGATCGGGAAGCCCACAAAGATGGTATCGTAGTCCTTCATGTTGTCCCGCTTGACGGCAATCTCAGGACGGGAGGCAGGATCGCTCATCTCAATCGTGCTGCGGGCGTTCTTATCCATCCAGTTCAGATCAGCTTCCGTATAAGGCACCTTCGGCTCAATCTCAAAGATGTCCGCGCCGATTGCCTCTGCCAGCGTCTCGGCAACCTTCGCGGTCACGCCGGACGCAGAAAAATATGCTACAAGTTTCTTGTTCATGGTGTTTTATCCTTTCAATATCTTCGTAAGCTGCTGTACAGACGCACCCGGCAGGATGGAGGAAAGATGCTGCATCATGCGTGTAAAGCTCATCCCCGCCCAGAATATAGTAGCCCTCGCATTCATGACGGGCGATCTCTGCAAAGGCAAGAAATTCGTCTTCCGTTACCAGCTTCGGGCTGAGGGAGAAGACAATCTCCTTCGCCTTGTGCAGCGGGATGATGCCGTAGAGGTTTGCCATTGCATTGAAGTATTTGCGCAGGAGGCGTGAGGTCGTGTCTTTCAGCGGGATTTCCCGATACCGGGCGTTCAGCTCCCGGCGTGTGTATTCTTCCGGAAGCGCAATATACTGTTCCTTGCTCATGTTTTTCTCCCTTCAGCAGCATTAGTTTTGGCTCTTGAGCTCTATCAGAACCACTTCCGGTCGGTTATTGAAGCGAAACGGAATGATGCTGTTTCCAAGGCCCCGGCTGACAATCATGTTCGTGTTCCCCTCGGAATACAAACCATCATCGTACTTTGGAAATAGTCCCTGATTCGGTGCAATCAGCCCGCCGATCAGGGGCAATCGAAATTGACCGCCATGCGCGTGTCCGGTGAGAACCAAATCCATCTCATGAGCCGCATAGGTGTCAAACAGCTCCGGTCTGTGAGAAAGCAAAATTGTAAAACTGGCATCTTCCGAAGAAAGCTCTGAGAGCTTGCGATCCATTACCGCAGCATCGCTCGTCAAATAGTCTGCAAGGAAGCTGGGATCATTGACGCCGATGATGGTAATGCTCTTCCCGGAAATCTCGATCTCTACCCGCGCATCGTCCAGAACGGTTACCCCGGCAGCCTCCAACCCAGCTTTTAATTCCCGATATTCCGGAACTCTCGCTTCATGATTACCGGAGACATAGTAGCAAGGTGCAATTCGTACTGCTTCCTCAGCAAAAGCCAAAGCAACTGCAATATTGGTCTTTCGCGAGTCAATCAGATCTCCGGTTATTGCAATCATATCCGGTTCTGCTTCCCGCAGCATATCCAGAAGCCGTTGATTTCCGTCACCAAACTCTGCATTGTGCAGATCTGAAACCTGCGCGATGCGATAACCGTCAAATGCATCCGGCAGCCCACGGCTGCTTATTGTGTATGTGTTCAGTTCCAATGCAGTGTTCCCCCATGCAGTCCAGACGATCAGAATGAGAAGGATACCGGAGAGAATACAGATTGTTTTCTTTTTCGTGAGTATACGCTTAAACATGGCAATTGCTCCTTAAAGTTAGAAGATAAAGCCGCACAAAGAAGGGCTTCTTTATAGTCGTTGTTGTTCATCTAATTACTATCCTTCATCCTCATTCAGCCCTCCGGTCTGACATTTTTCAGGAAGTCAGAGTGCGGTACATACGGCAAGTTGAGCTGCCAGCCCATGCGGTTCATCTCGTTGAGCTTGAGCAGCATCAGGTTGATGTTTGTTCCCATTGCAGCAGAAAGCTGCACCACATCATAGTCCTGCTTCATCAGGTCAATCAGCTCATCATCGTCAATGATCAGGTGGGAGGCAAACGCATTTGCCTCATATTCGTGTTTTGTGCGCATATCAAACAGCACGAACTCCGGAAGCGGCTCGTTTCCTTTGGCAAGATCGCGGTGAGCTGTTCGCCTTTTTGTATATTTCCTCGGAGCGAATTATCACGGGACCTTCACCCCTTTCATGTTGAAAACAGTCAAAGTAAATCCGTCAAGAAACCGAGACGCAGACAGTTATTCCTCTGCGTCCGTACCGGTCTTCTTGTATTTCTTCGGCGTGTATTTCTCAACATTCCGGGCTTTGGATTCCCAATATATATCCTGCAACGCCTTCATCACCGCATCCTTGTCCTGCTCAGACAGCGTACCGCCCGCAAACAAGCCGGACATCCCTTCAATCAGGTCTTTTGCCTGTTTCATGCCACGGGAGCCGTACTGCTCGGATGCCTGAACCACAAACTCTTCGTCCTCGGTCAGCAGATAGTTCACATCCACCTTGAAGTATTCCGCGATTTTTCTGTAAGCGTCCTTGGTGCGGGGAAAGGAAATGCCGTTCTCGTACCGGGTAATCATACGTCTGTTGATCCCCAGTGCATCGGCTACTTCCTGCTGGGTCAGCTTCCGCTTCTCCCGTTCAGCCTTGAATTTCTCTCCAAACGTCATTTTGGTAATCACTCCTGTTCACAAAAAGTTTGCGACATCAAATTGCGCAAGTCTATTGACAAAGGCACTTGAAGTGCGTATAATAATGACTGAGCAATCCAACTACTCATAGTATATCCTGAATTGCTCATCCTGTCAAGGGGCATGAGTAGTTGTGCACGAAAAAGTTACATCTTTTGAGCAGTTCAAATGGACAGGCATTTATGCTGCCGAAGATCATCCGTATCGGCATACGCCGGTGTGAGGGAACAGAAGTGAGAAAAACGGAAATGGCTACACAGTACAGAAAAGCATACGTCCCGGTTACGCTGGGTGTGGACAAGGAGGGGGCAATCCTCCCTCGCCTTATCTGGTGGGACAACGGTGTGATCTTTCAAATCGACCAGATTCTTTACAAATGCCGCGCCACATCCAAGAAGGTTGGGGGCGGAGGCATCCGTTACACAGTTCAGATTCGCGGAAAGGAGTCGTTTCTTTTCCACGAAGGAGACAAGTGGTTTGTCGAAGCAAAGGAGGATAACTGCTCATGATTTTATCTGGCAATGCGTCGGTTTGCAGAAACGCCGCTGATCAATTACGAGGGGAGGTATTCGTATCATGATCACTTTCACGTTTCTCTGCATCGGTTGTAGAGAAGCAGTCACGGCGTAATGCTTGGACTCAATTTGTTTACAAAAAATGTTCGGCAGAGGTCCTCCAATTCGAACCCGGTTCTGGTATAATAGAAGCACGGTATCAGGTAGGTGTCTCTGCTACAAAGAAGGAGGATAATTATGGTAGCAGGACATCTCCGCAAAAAAGCGGATATTACTACGCCGTGTTGAACTACACCGATTCTCTCGGAAAAAGAAAGACCAAGTGGATTTCCACCGGGCTTACTGTGAAGGGAAACAAAAAACGCGCCGAAGCGATCCTGATGGACGCACGACGCAATTTCAACCCCGAAGAGCCGAAGGTCATGGACGAGGACATTCTGTTCGCGGACTATATGGAAAAATGGCTCGACATCATCAAAAGCTCGGTTGCAGTCCCGACATTCGCTTCATACTCGACTACGGTTAAGAAGATCGTAGCACCGTACTTCCGCGAAAAGGAAGTGACGCTCAAGAACCTGACTGCAAAAGACATTCAGGAGTTTTACCTGAGTGAACTTGAGCGTGTCAGTCCATCCTCGGTCATTCATTATCACGCCAATATTCACAAAGCTCTCAAGTATGCTGTGAAGATCGATCTGATTGATGTAAACCCGGCGGATAAGGTTGAGCGTCCGAAGAAAGACCGCTACGTCGGCAGTTTCTATGATGCCGATGAGGTCAACGCTCTTTTCGAGGCTGCAAAAGGAAGCAAACTTGAGTTTCCGATTCTGTTCGGTGCGTTCTACGGTCTGCGCCGGAGTGAAGCAATCGGTCTGAAATGGGATGCCATCGACTTTGACCAGAACACCATCACCATTCGTCATACGGTTACTTCCTGTGATCTCGACGGCAAGCGCGTTCTGGTTGCGTCGGACACCACAAAGACCAAATCGAGTATGAGGACACTGCCTCTTGTTCCGTTCATGCGGGAAAGACTTCTTACGCAGAAAGAAGAACAGCAGGAAAACCGCCGCTTGTGCGGACGCAGCTACATCAAGGAATATCTTGAGTATGTATGTGTCAATGAGATTGGCGATCTGATCAAGCCGCATTATGTCACAGAGAGCTTTCCGAAGCTTCTCAAGACAAACGGCATGAGACAGATCAGGTATCACGATCTCCGGCATAGCTGTGCTTCGCTCCTTTTGGCAAACGGTGTGCCTATGAAGCAGATTCAGGAGTGGCTTGGTCACAGCGACTTTTCAACTACGGCAAACATCTACGCACATCTGGATTACAGCTCGAAGCTGACCTCTGCGGATGCAATGCTCAATGGCTTGGGCTTCGCGCAAAATTGAAAAAGAAAAGCCAGCAGCCGGAAAAACCGACTACTGGCGTGATTTCTGGCGGAGCGAGTGGGATTCGAACCCACGGACCCTTGCGGATCAACTGATTTCGAGTCTTTTATGCAACTGTGACGGGGGTGTCCGTTTTGGGGTCGTTTCTGTAAGCCCCGTACCCGCCGAAAGCCGCTTGAAATCAGGCTTTTTCGCTCGGAAAGCCTTGCGGGACGGGCTTTTTTAAAAGTGGGTTCAAATCGGCATTTTTCCCGATTTTGGAGAGAAATGCGGGAAGATAGGAGAGAAAAATCGGGAGACGGCCATACACCGCAGGATAGAGCTTCCAACCGACGAAAATCTATTTTTGAGGTGTTACAAATGGATGTATTCCCCGTTAACTGGGACAGCGTTCCCGAGGTGATGAACAAGGAGCAATTTTTCCGAATCTGCCACATCAGCAAGTCCACGGCGCTGCACCTCCTCAAAAGCGGCAAGGTGCCCTGCGAGTGGTCGGGTAAGAAAACCCGGTGCTATAAAATCCGAAAAGAGGATGTGAAAGCATACTTGGAGGAGCGGGCGATTTTTCCAGAACTCTATTCTGCGCCGAAGGGATGGTACGGCACCCACTATGTGGCGAGGTTCTCTAAGGAACTGCCGGAGGACACGCTGCGGCAGATGCACGGCTACTATGAAAAGCTGCTGCGCAAATACCCGGATGTGGTCACGGTAAAGGATGTGGTGGCCCTGACCGGCTACACCCTGACCACCGTCCACAACTGGTGCAGCCGCGGGTCGCTGAAAGCCTTCCAGAAGGGGCTGAAGTTCTGTATCCCGAAAATCTTTCTTGTGGATTCCTTCTGCTCCCTGACCTTCCGCTCTATTACCCGTAAAAGCCTCTGGCATATCCAGACGCTGAATGAATTCAGCAGGAAGATGAAGCGGAAGTGATCTTTGCAACGATTTAAGGGCATTTGCAAAGTTCGTTGTAAAAAGTGTGCCCGCACAGCAAAAGTTCGCTGCATTTTTTGTGGATACAAGGTGGGGGCCTGTTGCAGATGTACGGAATTGCCCCGTTCGGGCCAAAATACAGGTGCATCGTATTTTGGCCTAAAGCCTATAACCTGTCACAATATCGTACTGACCTTGCGATTCTGAAATCCGCACACTCGCACCTGCCTTTCGGTTTTGGTAGACTGTAACCGAAAGGCGGGTGCATTTTGCATTGCAGACCTGCCGGGGAAATGTTGAGTAGGAGGATCACATATGGAATCGCTATTTGAGCAGCTGGGCGGCACTTACACAAGGCAGGGCGACTATTGCCTACCCGATGTTTGCTTACCGCCCGAAGAAGAACGCCCCATCGGCATTTACGGGCAGCGGCGGCGAGCTTATCTGAAGGGGCATCACCGGGTGCTGTATTATAACCTGCTGACCGCCGGGACGCTGGACGGGCACCTTGCAGACATTGAGGAGCAGGCGCAGGAACTCTTTCTTCGGCTGGTAGAACAATGCGCAGACACCGAGGGCGTGACGGAGGCCTTGAAAGCCGATGACCCGATGGCGTGGGTGCGGAAGATGAACGGCATCCGACATCGGGCGAACGAGGTCATGATGCAGGAGATTGTATATGGGTAACGAGCAAGCGGAGGTCGATGGCCTCCGCTTGATTTGTGTGCAGAAAAGAACAATGCTGTTTTGCAACGGCATTGTTCCGAACCTTGTTGACATTGTTCTTTTATTCGGGTATAATGTACTTGTGATTTTATGCGTGGAGGTGTCCCCTATGGCTGAAATGATCTCGGTAAGAGAGGCAGCAGTGCGCTGGAATATAACGGAGCGGAGAGTTGCGACGCTCTGCAAGAATGGGAGAATCGCCGGTGCGGAAAAGCAGGGCAATCGTTGGCTGATCCCCGCTGATACGCAGAAGCCGGCGGATCAGCGGCTCAAGACGGGCGCTTTCCGCAAGACGGAGCGCGCGCCGAAGCTGCCCCTGCCCATCGGCGTGTCCAACTACTGCCTTGCATCGTCGGAATACTACTACATCGACAAGACGATGATGATCAAGGACTTTATCGATGAGCGTCCGATGGTGACGCTGTTCACCCGCCCCCGGCGTTTCGGCAAGACGCTGAATATGGATATGCTGCGCACTTATTTTGAAAAGAGCGACAAGGATACCTCCGTCTATTTCCGGGATAAGAAGATCTGGGCCTGCGGCCAGAAGTACCGGGATTATCAGGGCAAGTACCCTGTGATCTTCCTGACCTTCAAGGATGTGAAGTTTGATACTTGGGAGGAGACCTTTGCGGCCATCCGGGATATTTTCGCAAAGGAGACCCGGCGGCACAAGGAGCTGCTGGCCAGCGATAAGTGCGACGAGTACAGCAAAAAGACCTATGAAAAGCTGGCAGACGGCAAAGTCAGCGAGGTAGAGCTGGCTTCGGCACTGCTGGACCTGTCTGCTATGCTGCATAAGCACTATGCCGTTGCGCCCATTATCATCATCGACGAGTATGACACCCCCATCCAGCAGGGCTATCAGAAGGACTATTACGACAAGGTCATCCGGTTTATGCGGAACCTTTTTTCCGGCGGGTTCAAGGATAATCAGCACCTGTCCTTCGGCTTCCTCACCGGCATTCTGCGGGTGGCCAAGGAGAGTATTTTCAGCGGGATGAATAACCTGTCCATCAACTCCGTGCTGGACAACAAATACAGCGCCTACTTCGGCTTCACCGCCGACGAGGTGATGGAGATGGCGGAATACTACGGCGCTGCCGATAAGTACGACGAAATTTGCCAGTGGTACGATGGCTACCGCTTCGGCAAGACGGAGATTTTCAACCCGTGGTCGGTGGTCAACTACTTCAGCAACGAGTGTGAGCCGAGACCCTTCTGGGTCTCCACCGGCAGCAACGATATTATCGGGGAAGTGCTTGCCCAGGCGGACGAGGAGATTTATAACCGTCTGACCTCCCTGGTCAACGGCGAGACCTTCACCACCTTCATCGACACCGGCGTGATCTATCCGCAGATCAAGAGCAATCCCTCCACCATTTACAGCTTCCTGCTGGTGACCGGCTATCTGAAGGCGCTGAAAACCACGCCCTCCTTCAGCGGCGATTTTATGTGCGAGGTCTCCCTGCCCAACCGGGAGATCTCTCTGGTGTATAACAAGGAGATCTTACAGCGGCTGGAGAATCTGATCCCGCCGTCCACGGCGATTTCCGTTCAGGAGGCCATCTTCTCCGGCGATAACGCACGGCTGAAAGCGCAGATACAGACGCTGCTGACCCAATCGGTCAGCTCCTTCGATACGGCCGGGGAGAACTTCTACCACGGCTTTATGCTGGGCCTGTGCGCCCTGCTGGGCGGCGCTTTCGTGACCTCCAACCGGGAATCGGGCGACGGGCGCTATGACATTCAGCTGAAGCCCACGCAAAAGGGTCTTCCGGGCATCCTGATCGAACTGAAAGCGGAGAAAAATTGCAGCGACGAAAAGCTGAAAAAGCTGTCCGAGACAGCCTTGCAGCAGATCAACGATAAGAAATACGAAACCGAGCTGACGACAGCTGGGGTCAGGACGATTTATAAATACGGCGTGGCCTTCAGCGGTAAAAAGGTCGAAGTGGCAGTCGGATGAGGCTGACGAATTTCAAAGTATCAGCTTTCAGCTTCCAAAGTATCAAATTGATACTTTGGCGAAATCCCAAAGTGCCAGCACGGTGGTTCCAAAGTGCCAAATTGGCACTTTGGGCATGAACTTATAAATAAAACTATATTGGAGGATGCAAGATGAGCACCAATATTTCGAAAAAGAAGCGTGAAGATCTGCTGGACAAAATCAAGCAGATTCGTGCCTTTATTGCTGCGGCGCCGCAGGATGAGAATACGGGCAACCTGCTCTCCTACCTGTCCGAACTCGAAAAAGATGTGAACGGGAAAAAGTACGGTCTCGTATTCGAGGAGCATCGGGAGAAAATCGATGAGGTGTTGGATACCCATACGCCGGTGCTGACCGAAGAGGCGGATTTGTTCATCGACCACGGTGGGCAGATGAATTTCCTGCTTGAAGGGGATAACCTTGCCGCACTGAAACTGTTGGAAAAGACACATCGTGGTAAGATCAAAATGATTTACATAGATCCGCCGTATAACACAGCAAATAAAGATTTTGCTTATGATGATACGCGAGTGGATTTGACTGATACATTTAGGCATAGCAAGTGGCTCTCCTTTATGCGAGAACGGTTGAGGATTGCTCGCAATTTGTTGCGCGATGATGGCATTTTATTTATATCGATCGATGATAATGAGCAATCAGATTTGAAACTGCTGTGTGACGAGATATTTAAGGAGGAAAACTTCTTCTCTCAAGTTATTATCCAATCCAACAAAAGGGGCCAAACTTATAAGCAAATTGCAAAAACTCACGAATATCTGCTCATCTACACCCGTTCGCCAGAGGCAGAATTTAATGAAATTGATAAAACAGATGACGACAATGATCTCAATTTATTGGATAAAATCGGCGCCTACAATGTGCGAGAGTTGAGAAACCGCAACCCAAAATTTGGAAAACATAACCGTCCGAATTTGTTTTATCCCATTTATGTTAATCCTTCGATTGTTGATAAAGACGGTTTTTGCCCCATTTCGCTTGCATATACCACTGATTATTGTGTAGAAGTATATCCCTTTAATTCAACTGGAGGCGAGAGCTGCTGGCGATGGAGTACCAAATTGCTTTCCGAAAACATCAATAGCAATACACAATTCAGCAATGTTGTTGCGCGCGCAAAGCGAGATGGCACTTTCAATATTTACGAAAAATACCGTAAAACAACATATAAGGCAAAATCCATATGGCTGGAGACGGATGTGATCACAGAAAAAGGTACCGTTGAACTTGGTGAACTCGGGCTTTCTGAAAGATTTCCCTTTCCAAAGCCATTGTTCTTGCTAAAAAAGTGCTTACAAATTGGAACAAATTCAAATGATATAATACTCGACTTCTTTGCAGGCTCTGGTACAACAGGTCACGCTGTTATGAAGCTCAACGCAGAGGATGGTGGAACCCGCCGCTTTATCCTCTGCACCAACAACGAAAACGGCATTTGTCGGGATGTAACCTACGAACGCATCCGCCGTGTCATTGATAAAGAAGACTATGCCGCCAGCCTGAAATACTATAAAGTTGACTATGTACCTATTTCGGATCGTATGTACTATGAGTACGCCGATGAACTGCTCCGTCATATCCGGGAGCTGGTGGAGCTGGAAAACGGTATCAATTTTACGGGCAACGAGGAAATTGCCATCGTGCTGACAGATGAGGAGTTAGAGATATTTTTGGATGATGAAGGTATCTGTAAGAAATGCCGAAAGCTCTATATGGGGCACGATGTATTGCTGGACGCTCAGCAAGCGCAAGCGCTGCAGGAATATAACATTGCAGTGAATGTTATTCCGGATTATTACTACAAAGAATTGGAGGGATAAATATGGGGATCACGCTTGCAAATTTTCAACTTAAAGCCATTGAGGCCCTTATGGAAGCTATGGGAGAGCCCAATAGGGATATTATCCTGAAGAGTTGTACTGGTAGCGGCAAAACCATTATCCTTACACACTTTATGGATGAGTATCTGAAGAGCACAAACAAAGCAGTGTTTGTTTGGCTTACCCCCGGAAAAGGTAATCTTGAATTACAGAGTAAAGCCAAAATGGATAAATACATTCACGGCAGCAACACAAAACTCTTATCCGATATAATGTCTTCTGGCTTTGAAGAAAATGATGCCTGTTTCATCAACTGGGAAAAGCTTACTAAGAAAGGAAACAATGCACTTAAGGATAGTGAGCGAACAAACTTTGTCGAACATATTCAGAATGCAATTGACAACGGTTTGACTTTTACCATAATTGTTGACGAGTCACATCAGAATGATACGATCAAAGCAGATGACATTCTTGCTCTGTTCAATGCGAATAAGATTATCCGTTGTTCCGCTACACCTAAAAACTACAAGAATGCTCTGCTGATAGAGATTCCAGAAGAAGATGTTATTGCTGAAGGCCTGATAAAAAAGCTCCTGATAATCAATGAAAATTTTGAACAGCATATTAGCGTTGAAGATCAGATATCCTACCTGCTGGATAAAGCCCTCGAGAAACAACGAGACTTACGAGCCGCATACGCCAAGAAAGATTCTGGCGTAAATCCATTGATTATCGTCCAATTACCGAATAAATCAGATGCACTGCTTGACCGTGTCGAAGAGTACTTCGAAAGCAAAGGCATTACTTACGAGAATAGCCTTCTATCGGTATGGTTGTCTGATAAGAAACAGAACCTTGAGGATATTGAAGATAATGACGCTACTCCAATAGCTGTAATTATCAAACAGGCGGTTGCTACCGGTTGGGATTGCCCAAGAGCGCAGATTCTCGTGAAGCTCCGTGACAATATGAGCGAGGTATTTGAAATTCAGACGATTGGAAGGATTCGCCGGATGCCGGAAGCAAAGCATTATGGCGAAGACCTTTTAGATTGCTGTTATCTTTATACGCTGGATGAGAAATTTACGGAGAGCGTTAAATTGAGTTTGGGCACGGGAGCATTAGATGCTTATAAAGTATTCTTGAAGCCGGAATATCGTTCCTTTACGCTTATCAGCCAATTTAAAACTGATATTCCATTTCCACGCGATGCTAAGTTTGCACTCAAAGTTATTTGGAAGTTCTTTGAGAAAAAATACCATACCGCTACGGACCTCGATAAAAACCAAAGTCAGTTAGAAGCTTATGGCTATTCTTTCGACGAAGATATTGTGGATTTTACCAAATCTGGTTCCGTCAGCGTACTGAGCAAAGACCAAATCACAGAATTAAATGACATCTCGATTCACGAGCCATTGAATACGCATAAACACGGCAAAGAGTATCATCACTGTGTTGCTGAGATTGGATACAAAGCCAATTTGGACTATAGCAGCACTAATACCATTATGCGTAAGCTGTTCCTAAACGGAGTTCGGTGCGACGCAAAAATTCTTCGTCTGGAAACACGAAACCTATATGCATTTATTATCAACAACGAGCGAAGGCTTATAGAAGATGTCCGTGATGCTATGGCTGATGAGTCTTTGCAGCTAACGCTTGCAATTCCCCGGATAACAGAAAAACCAGTGGGGTTTCCTCTTGAAATGATTTTCACATATGACGGAACATCAAAGTCACAGATGGAATACACCAAGAATGTCTATACAGGGTATTTATCTTCTGCGGAAAAGAGATCTATGCCGGAGAAGCTGTTTGAGCGTTTTTGCGAAGGTAGTGACAAAGTGAAGTGGTTCTATAAGAACGGAGATAAGGGCTCAGAGTATTTCTCGATTGTTTATACGGATAACTTTGGAAAACAAAAATCCTTTTACCCCGATTATGTGGTTGGCACAAATGATAGCGATATCTGGATTATAGAAACAAAAGGTGGTTTTACAAAGTCAGGAAGCAGTGAAGATATTGATCGCTTCACTGCAAAGAAATTCGGCGTTTTGAGAAAATACCTTGATGGATACAACCTACAGGGTGGCATTGTCAGACAGGATAAACAAAGTGGAGAACTATGCATTTGCGTAGACAAGTACTCAGACAATATCCACGATGAAAACTGGCAACTGCTTTCGGAAGTGCTTTAAGGAGGCGGAATATGAGAGAGCAAGAACTGTGGAAAAAAGTGCCTATCTATTTCTACTACCTTTCTATCTCTAAGCATAAAGATGCAAAAGATGATTCGGCTTACAGTACGGATCAGATTATCATCGCTTTTTCCCAATTGCTGGAATATATAATGACAAAAGGACTTCCTGAACGCAAGAAAGACATTACATCGTCAGAAAAGGTCGTGTGGTTAGATTCTTACGAGGATTTGAAAAACGGAAATTATGATGTGATTTTCAAGTCGGCAAAATACAACCACGTTCGGAATGAAATCGACACAGAAACTATGCAGGAGCGAGGACGACGAAAGAGACCTCAGGATGGAGACGAAGAAAAGACACATCTATGCATTCGCCTTGCAAAAGGCGAAAACAGGTTTCTTGCAGTTCACGAAAGCAATCACTATGGCATAACTCTAAAGTGTATTATCGACTACTTGAATGAACAATTCAAGAAGTTCAATGAAGACGGAAATGACCCGTACCACTACACCATTGAAAGTCAGATTATGCCGGGAGAAGATTTCCTATCTTCAATCAAAAGAGCCAAAACAATGTCAGTCCTCAAGTTGACAGTATACAAAGACGATATTAAGGATGGCTTTATGCGGTTTGCAGGAAGAACTGACATCGCTGACGAAGTTGATATTTGCTTGAAGCGTCCTAAAGGATATAAATGCTTTCCGGAAAACTTAATTAAGGAATATTTTAAGGATTCGCAAGACAAAGCTAAGGGCAAGATTAAGCGTATTAAGATTATAGGGACAAATGACGCCGGAAGTTTTGAAGTGGATACTAATATCACGGGAATGAAGCATTTCTTAAAGGTGAAGGGTGAAAGCGTCACAAACGAAGTGGAGAGCTCGGATTTTTTTGTGAAGGCTCAGGAGTTCATTGCCTCAATGGGTGGTAGAATATGAAGACAATATTACTTGTTCCACTTAGGGACTATTATCAATCCAGAAAACGAATATGGGTAAAATATTTGATTCCGGTAGTTTTGGGGCTTTTGGCATTGGCAGGTGCACTCATATTTAACATCGGCAACGAGGAAACCATCCGGTCAACTTTTTCCGAATTTGTGAATGTCCAAATCAATGTCGTTGCCATCCTTGTTTCATTTTCTGTTGCAATTATTTCCATACTGGTTACAGCAGACAATGCAAACATCAAAAGTCTAAAGGAGGAAATGGCTGACTCTACTCAATATAAACCTGTGGGCGGAAAACATCTGTCTCTATTCCAAATTTTGCTTTCCAACATTGCATACAATGTCATTGTTGAAATTATTTACTTAGTTATTCTCATAGGAATTGCTCTCATACGGCCAATTATTCCTTTACAGGCATTGAAATATGTTGCTGCAGTATGCATCTTTGCCATTATGCATATTCTTGGAGTGTTGCTTGAATCGGTTGCTCAGATGTATCTAACTTTTTGGAGAAACAGATAGCCACGGCTTCACGCAACGCACATCATTATCAGCAATAAGATAGAATGGATATTGCGAACAGAAATAGCAAATCAGTATAACTGCTGAAAACCGAATAGTATATTTAGAGGCGTAGCCTTCGGAGAAATCCGGAGGCTGCGCTTTTTTGCGTCTTGATAGAAAAATTGAGAAATTTCTCGAAAACACCCTGCCAAACGGCACCCCTTATTCAGAGTAAGTAGAAGGGTCCTTTTGAAAAATTGAGGGGACTTTTCAAATTACTTTGCCAAAATCTCGAAAAAGTTCCCAATTGGTTAGTAGGAAGGCCCTGAAAAATTTCCTTCAAAATCCTATTTGTTATTTGCCAGAAAAGTTCCCAGTTGATTAGTGGGAGGGGCGCTTAAAAATTTTCTTCAAAATTCTTTTTATTTTTGCCGGAAAAATTCCCAATTAAGTAGTAGAGGGGTTCGCAGAAAACTTCTCAAAAGTTTTTTCGTTCAAATCCGAAAAATTTTCCCAGTTGGTTAGTAGAGAGGCTTTCAAAGGAAATTTTCAAAATTCCTTCGTACAAATCGAAAAATTTTTCCCAGTTGATTAGTGAGGGGGTCTATAAAATGCCTTTCTCGCTGGCTACCTATTGAGGGGACTGTCTCCCTGTGTACCTTGAAAATTGAATCGCCGCCTCCAAAGGATATGCTTCTGGCAAGTGACGCCACGACTTCCCGAAAAAGGAACGAGCGCATCAAAGAAGCGATACGCCGTGGTGAGACTCCGGGGCAGGAACGATGCGGATGAGCGGCAGCAAGCAAAAACCACCGCAGAAATGCGGCGTCAAGAACAGGCAAAGGAGGTTCAAGCCTATGAAGAAAGGAGAGCTCAGAGAGCTTTATCAGATGATGTTTCCGGAATACCCGGACATCGTGACCGTCAAAGAGCTTCGGGAGATGCTGGGCATCAGCCGCAAGCTGGCCTACAAGCTGATCGACTATGGGTACATCCACGCCGTGAAGATCGGCACGACGCTGAAGATCCCGAAAATCAGCGTCATCAACTATGTAATGGAGAAAGAGGTGAAGAAGGTTGGATGAGATCAAACGCCTGACGCCCGCCCAAAGGGCACGCTGTAACCGGCTGATCCGGCGGCTGTGCGCCAACTACGACGGTGGCAACTGTCTGCCGTTGGACGATGGCGAAGGCTGCGTGTGCGTGCAGACGATTTCCTATTCGCTGCTGTGCAAGTACTTCCGGCGGGCGGTTCTGCCCGCCGACAAGGTATCAAAGAGAAAAACAGCGGCTACAACGATTA
>ENA-OPIQ01000097-OPIQ01000097.1-human-gut-metagenome-genome-assembly--contig:-NODE-97-length-25171-cov-6.858576_pt1 | contig 25171 bp, 18 predicted proteins | sample MGYA00241397_ERZ501640 | MGnify/ENA primary metagenome ERZ501640 (study PRJEB25962, sample SAMEA2042294) | human gut metagenome | biome: human gut; feature: human-associated habitat; material: faeces...
CGTGCCGGAAATATCACCGGAGTCCTGGACCAGGGGATCCTTAAGGAGACTCTGGGAGCGGATATTTTTATGGTAAACCAGGAGTTCCCGTTTACAGACCGGGGAACAAAGGCGGCAGATAAGCAGTTTACCTTCCGTCTGCCGCCGGAAAAGGTGTCCGCTCTGCGGCAGGCCATGCGGGAGCAGGCCTGGCACCTCATGGACGAGGATGCACGGGAGCGCTTCCTGCGGGAATGGGTGCCGGAGTTTGAAGATATATACGATCTGCTGACCGATTTCTGCTTCGGCGGCTACCGTATTCTCGGAGACATTGTCTGCGATATGGAGGACGAGAACACCGGCAGAGAGAAAAAGCAGCTGTTCCGTGAAAGCGACTCGAAAGCCTTCACCGCCATGATGAGAGCCTTTGCGGACAAGTCCGCTTCCCGGAGCTACCGTGGTGCGGTAACGGCCAGGTGCCGGGAGCTGCTGACCGCTATCGTGAGACCGGCTTTGGCCGTGCGCTATGTGGTGGCCCTCGGCAGGCGTGACCTGCTGTGGGATCTGCTGCCGGAGTACATCGAGAAGAATGTCCTGGAGGTGCGGGATGATTAACGAATGGGAGGAATTCTGCGCGTATACCGGAACGGTTTCCTATACCGCCAGCAAGAAGAGCGACACGACATGGCTGGGCCGCTTCACCTTTGCCACGATCCTGGAGTTTGAGGGGATGGCACGGATTTTGACCATTCTGGCTCGCGGATATCTGTTCCACAGTAAAGACGGAATGGTCATTTCGGGTGATCCGCATAATCGAATTGACTACGCCCGCCGTGCGCTCTGCGCCTGGTGCAGTGTGCCGGAGGACGGGAAGCGTGCACCGAACAAGGAATGGCAGTTCCAGACGGATTTTTCGGAACTGCATACGGAGTTCCCGGAGCTGGTGGATGCGGACGGGACCGGCTGGTTTCTCCGCCATGTCCTCCGCGCCGCAGACTTCATGCTGACGCACCCGGAAAAGGTGCGCAGCACCTCGCTCAAGTATGCGGAGGTCATTCAGTCCAAGTTTGCCGCCGCATGGCGAAGCAAGGTGATACAGTATCAGATCCCGATTTTTGCGCCCCAAACCAAGGGTGCCTGGACGCTGCGCTTTGATGATGTCCTTGCCGATGCGCTGGAGCTTGGCCCACTGCGCAGAGAGGAACCGAAGCTGCCGCACGAGCTGACAGAGAAAGTGAAAGCGGCGCTTCCGAAGGAAATTCCAGTCGAAGTTGTCTGTACGCTGATCCGCTATTATCTTGCCAACCGGCAGGATGATTGCGAATGGGTGGTTCTTCCGGTCGCAAACTTTGACGCCTATTTCGGGGACACCAGCTTCAGCAAGAAGTATCTGCCCAAGATCCCGGCAGAGATCGTGGATCGGAGCAATGCCTTCGGCATCAGCCGGTATCGGATCACGGAAGAATATCTGTCATAAATACGGACAGCGGGACAAGCCTTTATGGCCTGTCCCGCTGTTTTTCTGTCTGGATTTTGAAAGTGTTTTCCTTGTTTATGGCGGTGCAACCTTTGCACTGCTGTTCATGACTTACTCGTCATCATCAGTCCATGATGAGATCATGTGAATATCGCCGGTGTCCATATCCATCGCCATGTGATCGCCCATGCGCAACATGAGATCCCCGTCGGAGTCCATCGCCATGCTGTCAGAAATGCTCATGGCGAAGTCGCCGTCATCGTAGTCAAAAAAGTGCTTTGACATCATGTACCTCCAATTTTTAATTATCGTATTCCGGATAGTCAGGTACCCAGTCGGGTACCCAATATGCTTTGTTTCTGCGGTTTGCATTGTGAGTTCTCTGGTGCGATCTGCGGTTTGGATTCATCTGGTTGGCACGATTGTCGGCGTCAGCTCGATATGCCTTGTTATTGGGATTATGCAGATTTGCCCAGTGATCCAGCTGTTCTTTGGTATGTGTTTTTCCTGACACCTTTCCCATAATTGGCCTCCTTTCTGAGCCGAAAAAAGTCCACGCACTTTGCTTTGTGCGTGGACTGCGATCATCCGGAAGACCGCTTTGCACGCAACAAAACAAAGCCGACGAAAGGACACTTTCTTCGGTTCGATTTTGTGGTGCAAAGCATCGAAACAACAGGGGGACAACGACAGTCAACCAGCAAACTGCCTTCTCAATTCCATAATGAGAATTTGATTGGAATCGATAGTTTCGAGGATTTACTCATTTGTCTGCAAAATTGTCTATGTCTCTGCCGTTCAATATGATTCGTACTCTCATGCTACGAACGATCAAAGTTCAGGACAGTCCAACAATTTAGCGCTATCATGATAACATGAATGGGAAGCGAATGCAATGGGTAACTACACATTTTACCCCATGATTCCAATTTTGTTGCCGTTTTCGTAAATGTCCGCGCCGTCTTCACAGCGGTTGGGCCCCTCGTACTCCACCCAGCAGAAGCCCGCCACATAAACCTTGTCGCCGGGCTGCAGTTCTTTAGCAGGTTGTGGCGGAGTTGGCTCCGGCATGGAAATTTTCGTAGGTGTCTGCCCCGTGGAAGGCTGGAGTTCGGAATCTGCGGGCGTTTCAATAGACTCTGTCTCTGGTTCGTGACGTTCCTCTTGGGATGCTTCTTGCTGCGGAACCTCGTTTTCCATCTCTGTCAGTGACGCGGAATTCTTTTCTGTTATTTCCACGATAGTCGCTTTCCTGGCGCTCACAGCGGTTTCTGTGGACGAGGCGGGTGTTTCCTCGACTGCGTTGCCATGTGGCCACACGGCGGTGCTCAAAGCGATACAAGCGGCAATCATGGTTGCTATGACGAACTTCTTCATTTCTCTTCCTCCATTGCAGATGCGAAACGAGCCCCCAATCCCATTGCCGTTCGGCAGGAGACTGAGCGCTCGTTTTCGTAATGGTTCAATTCCATGGAGAGCTTCCACGCCAGTTCAAATCCGGAGATGAAGCTGTCGATGGAGGTATCCTCCGCAATGCGATCCTTTGCGTCGATGATCTGGAGCACCAGCCGGCGCTCCGATTTGCCCAACACCCCACTAAGTGCTTGATGACATTCCTCAATTTCCTGTTTCTGCGCTGGGAGTTCAGGTGGGGTATAAAAGCAGTCATATAGGTCTTTCAGCAGCTTGTATTTCATGCGCTCGCCTCCTTGCAGCACAGACACATACCACAGTTCGACGGAAACAGCTACTGAAACTTTTTAGAAAATAGCGGCTGAAACTGTGTGTTTCAGCCGCTATTGGGGATGTTGGGTATTCGTGGTGCGGGCTCCCAGGTTAGCTATACCCCTACGCAGTTTTTACTTTTGTTTGCATCCATGCTGAGAGAGCCTTTTTATAACGATGCCAGCCCTGGGCAATTCGTGGTGGCATTGCGAATGATGATAAATGATATCCTGGCACCACCAATTTCCGCAAGACAGGGTCAAGTCAATGCGCCGTTATTCTCTACTTTTTCCGCTTCGGACAGTTCTTCCCAATCCTCACGATTTCCGCATCTGCGAAGGTAGTCGTGGCCGCCGTCCACGGCGCACGAGCCACAGCTGCAAAATTTGAAATCATGGACAGTTTTACTTTCGATGACATCTCCACATTTCTTGCATCTAATCGCATTCCTAATAATCTTCTGCATAATCATTCTCCCTTTAGCGCAGTCCTGATCTTCTCTTTTTCTCCACTGCCGTCTGTACGGAGACGCAGGAGCAGAACGGCGCACTTCTCCAAAATGGAGTTCTTCTTCATATCTCGCTCTGCCTGCTTGCTCCCCGCTTCGTGGAAGCCAGTCCCATCTACTTCAATCGCCAGCACGGGCTGCTTATCCATTTGATTGAACAGCAGAAAATCCACATGGGTCAATGGATTGCGGGCATATTGGTGTTCTTCCTCTGTCAGTGGCTCATAGTCCCTCACCAGCGTCGCAAGAGAAACATGCACCGCGCAGCCGATGGAGGAAAATACTTCCTCGGCCAGCACCTCTTGAATCACAGCGTACATGAGATTCTCGGAATCGTACTCCGATACCCGCTTATGTTTTTGCAGATATGCTCTGCGTTGCTCGGCATAGCCCTGGTAGAGCATATCGAACACGGAGTAGACCTGACTCTGGATAACCTCAAAATTGTTATATTCGATATACCGCGTCAGATCGCCGTAGTTGGTTTGATCATTGCGTGGGTCCTGCGATGTGACCACTGCCAGCGAATGAACCGCGCGGGAAACCGCCACATTCAGCATGTGGGGATCATCCACAAAATCTGTGATGACATTGTCGACTGAGGTCAGAATGATGGCATCCTGTTCCCGTCCCTGAAACTTATGGACGGTGTCCACCTCGTAAGTATCGCCCAGCTGCTTGCGGATGGCTGTCACCTGGTCCCGATACGGCGTGATAATGCCGATGCTCTCGAAATTCTGCTGATGCAGCCGCGGCAGCACCTCCTGCTGGATGACATCGATCTGGCGCTGATTGATATGCCCACGAGCGTGGTTGCCAGCAGTTGTCCGGTACATGGTCAATACATCCGGCTCATCATGGTCCTTTGTCATCACGATCAGTTGTCCGTGATAGAACTTCTGGTTGCAGAAATTGATGATTTTCGGGTGGCAGCGGTAGTGTTCCCGCAGCAGCGTAACAGGCGCATTCTGCCATATTTCCAACGCAGAGGACAGCAGACTGTGGGTAGAAAAGCGATAACGCTCATCCAAAGAATATCTTTGCCAGATGGCATCGCTGGTGCGGATGTCATCCTCTGTCAGCACATTGGGTAGCTGCTTCAAGTCCCCGACAATCACGATATTCCGGGCACAGGAAAACGCCAGAACGCCTGTGGCCAAATCAACCTGGGAGGCCTCATCCACGATCAGATAATCATAGATATGATCGACGCTCAGCGTTCCCTTGATGGAATAGGTCGTGCTGAGCACCACCGGATACTCCCGGGTAAACTCCGCAGAATTCCGGCGGAAATCACTCATTTCAAAACGCTGTCTGTCATTCTGCCAGTGATACCGCGCTGCCAGCTCCGCCCGGAATAGCCGCAGAGACTTCTGGGTAAGCTCGTCCATTTTCGCATCGAAAGCGTAGTGTTCCAGCTTGCGGTTCAGCTCCTGCTTTTCGGTCTCCAGTTCCCGTCTCTTTACAGCATAAAACTGACTCTGCAGATAGGGAATGACCAATTCCGTGGAACGGAGAAACAGTTTGAGCGCATTGCGATTAAATCGGAACATGATGGAGAGTTTTTGCAGAAGGCCTAAGCGAGTCTCCTGCTCTGCGTGTTGTTCAAATTCCATCCAAAGCGCAAGGATCTTCTGCGAAGACAGCTTGTCCAGGCTCTCCGTCGGCGCATCGCTGTAGGTCGCATAGTATTCCTCGAAATAGTGCTGCTCTGGATTCAGCCGCAAAAACTCCTGCTCAATTTCCGCAATGCGGTTCTTGGCGTTGAGCATTTCGTTCAGCTCTTTGGAAAGCGCAGTTGTCTCTTGATCCAACTGCTGCCGCTCCTCTATGGGCATTTCCCAATCACTCATATTCGGATAGACGCCGGTCTGTGTATCCAGAAACCTCTCTTTGTTGGCAAGACTGCCGAGAAACGCAGTCAGGAAGCCAGCGTTCTTCTTTTCCAGCTTTTCTGCCACATTGTGCGTTGCAGAATTATTGTTGGATACGACCGCCACGGTCTTCCCACTCCGGATAACATTGGCGATGATATTTAAAATCGTCTGCGTTTTTCCTGTGCCGGGAGGCCCCTGAATGATGCTGATTTTGGAAGAAAGCGCCCGCTCCACCGCCAGCTTCTGACTCTGGTTCAAGCCAAACGGATAAATCACCGCCTCCGGCATCTGGGGTGCTTTGACTTCTTTCTGCGGTGCAAGATAGCTTGCCAGCACAGTATCCTCGCTGATCTGCTTGATCTTGTCATACTGCATACTCAGGATGTTGATGCCTTCCACCTCGAGGCTAATTGCCGCGGCAGTCTCTTTGAAATATTGGAATGCCTCTTGATTTTTATCGTCTGTCAGGCAATTCTGCTGGAACTGCACTTCACTCCTACGGAACGATAAATCTTTCTTTCCGTTGCGGACAATACGATAATATCCGCCGAAGTCGAGAAGCTCATCAATTTCGCTGATTGTTTGCCCATTTGCGGTGACAATCACCTGCGCGGGGTCGATTTTCTTTTTCAGGGGTAGAATCTCCACATTACTGCTCTGGAAGCTGTATGTCTTATTGGGCGCACTGGTATAGACGACCTCGCATTTCCCGTCATGGAACTGAAAGCTTGCAACCGAGTCCGTCTGGTCTTTGCCTTTTATGATGATTAAGCGCTTTCGTGCGTCCATAGGCATCTCCCCATCAATTTATCTCGCAGTTCACAAGGTGTGAGTTATTTCATTACTCGTTCGAGAAGTGTCCGGTAGCTATCCACCACGTCATAAACTACATTTCCGTTGCTGATCGCCTTGAAATGCTCTCTTGCACAGTGAATTTTAGATTCCTCAATGAGCCGGAGCTGCATAGAAGACATAGAACCTTTCGTCTCAGCAACAAAGTAGATGTGCTTGACAGTGCCTTCATAGAAAGCAATCGCCCAGTCTGGATTATAATGCCCCACCGGTGTTGCGATATAGAAGCTGTCCGGCAGCTTCACATAAACCGCAACATCTGCGTTCGTGTCCAGATCGGTCGCAAAATCTCGTTCGTTTGTGGAATCATACACGATATGGTCGTATAGATGCCGCTGCGCTTTCATCGCGTTCGTTCCAAGCTTACCCTTGATGGTCGGTTCGGTAAAGATGTCCGTGTCGTAATGCTCGTCCAGCACATTGTAAGTGATGTGCTGAATAATTGCAGTTGCCTTTTCGTCATTAATCAGAGCGGCTGCTTTGATGATAAATTCTTCCGGATTGAACTTGAACTGCTCGAAAACAGCTCTCTCAATGCCAGTCAAGATTGCAACGACTGCTTTTCGCGTCAGTCCGGTCTCCCCGACCAACTTGCCAATCAGATCATACTTCACGCTGCTGTTGGCGCGGATTTGCTTGCTGCTGTCATAAGTAGATGACTTTGACTTCGAGAATGCGCTTCCGTCAAGAAGCGAGTCCTTTGACTTAATCTCCTCCATTGCGCCGGTTTCAACTTTGAAGAAGATTTTTGATACATGAAGATTCCGATTGATAGAGGCTATCGCCTTGTTTACAAGCTCATCGGTATCAAAATCAACCACATATACTGATTTCGGACTGATGCGTTTCCAGAGATCCTTGAACTCCGGCATGGCGAGTTTGTCGGGGTCAACTTGCAGCTCGACGTTCTTGTCGCGGGCATTCTCCGGCTGCATAGCGCGGCTGTCATAGACGGAATCAAGAATATTGATCACAGAATCGCGACTGTCTGCCACTTCCTCTGCAATCTGAATCGTACCGTTTGCTTTGTCAGCATAATATTTATCGGTCAGTACGCCCTTCTTGTCGATATAGCCGTTGACAATCAAATCAAAATAAATTGCCTGCGCCGTATCGCCATCCACAACCTGTTCGTTGCCTCTGGCATCCACAATGACCTTGTCCTTGAAGAGATCGGCCGTAACAGCCACGGGGCGTCCCGTAACCGCATCAGCAAGCTCACTTTGCAAGCCTTTTGCAAAGCTATCATAGCTCTCGCTGGCAATAACGGTCAGTACATTGATAGAATGAACATCATTGCCGAGAACGTTGGCATCCATACGCTCGCCGTCCTGATTGACACAGAGGCGCAATCCACGACCGACTTCCTGGCGCTTGCGAACCTCGCTGCTGCTCTGTTTCAGCGTGCAAATTTGGAACACGTTCGGGTTATCCCAGCCTTCACGCAGTGCGGAGTGTGAGAAAATGAACCGCACTGGGGACTTTTTCGGATCACGATCCAGAAGCAGCTCCTTGTTCTTCATGATTAGGTCATAGGCGTCAATATCGTCGGAGGTGCCTTCCTTTTTGTCAGAGAGCTTGCTGTCAGTCATCTTGCCCTTTTTGTCAACGGAGAAGTAACCGGCATGGGTGTCATGGGCAGAAATCGCGTCCAGATACCGAATGTAGTCCTCGTCTCCGATTTCCCGCTGCATGGAGCTGAGAATGTCGTTGTACTCTTCCTCGAACATATCCGCATAGATGCCGTTGAACGGATGCCCAGCCTCGTCGTACTGCTTGTACTTCGCAACCTCGTCGATGAAGAACAGGGACAGGACTTTGATGCCCTTATGGAAAAGCTGACGCTCCCTCTCCAAGTGAGAGAGAATCGTTTCGCGGATCTGAATGCGGCGAAGCTGGTCTTCACTGACCTTGCCGATCACATCTCCGGCAAAGATTTTAACGCCGTTCAGGAACTCCACGGAGTTATCCCGTCCATCAATGGACTTGACCACAAAGCCGACTTTGTACTCGTCCAGATTACCGGAATTGTCGTAAAGATTATAACCGATTCCGACCGTCGCTGTTTTATTGCGAATGCCGGACGCGCCCTTGTAATCAAACTGGATGGTTGCCGTCGGGTCAGCTTTGGAAAGATTGATGCTTTCCAGATAGACAAAGCCCTCGGTTGCTGTGCTGCCGGACTCCGTGATGCCCTTAACGGCGATCTTTTTGACCAGCCGCTTGTTGTATGCCTCCATTGCATCGAGGCGATAAACCATGTTATAAATGCTGTCCGCCTTATGAGTGGCGGAGTAGCGCAGCGTCAGCAGCGGATGAAACTCTTTCAGGCGTTCCTTTGTCTGCTTGCCCTCGACCGACTGCGGCTCGTCGATAATCAGAATCGGGTTTGTCTTTGCGATAATGTCGATTGGGCGACGGGAACGGAACTCGTCCAGCTTCATGTAAATACGTCGTGCATCCTTACCCCTGGCGTTGAATGCCTGAGAGTTGATGATCATAACGTTTATGGCGCTGTCCGATGCAAAGCGGTCAATTTCCGTAAGCTGGGCAGAGTTGTAGATGAAGAACCGGATCTTCTTGCCGTATTCCTCCGCAAAATGCTCCTGCGTCACCTGAAAGGACTTATAAACGCCCTCGCGGATGGCAATGCTCGGCACGACCACGATGAACTTGCTCCAGCCGTAGTGCTTGTTCAGCTCATACATGGTCTTGATGTAGGTATAAGTCTTACCGACGCCGGTTTCCATTTCAATCGTCAGGTTGTAGCGACCTTCCAGCTTGTCCGACGGTTTGATCTGATTGGTGCGTTGTACCTTTTGCAGATGCTCTAAAATCAGCTTGTCGGAAAGCTCCGGCACAATACGTTCATTCCGCCAACCGGTAAAATCCGTATCATCCGTCATGGTCTGCTGACCGTAGCCCCTGTCCATCATGTAGGTAGGCGTGAGGTACGGCTGTCCGGCAAAGACGTCAACGACCGCTTTTGCCGCATCCGCCTGAAATTTTTGATGTTTGAATTGCAGCTTCAATCGTCTTCACCTCCGGTTTCCTCATCGATCCACTCTTGCAGTTTCTTTTGCAGCGTTTTCTTGTCCGGCAGATACAGGCTGTACTCTGATGCAAAGATATTGCTGTTCTCAGGTAAGGTCATCTGAACTACTGCGTCATTCTTTTCCTTGCAGAGCAAAATGCCGATAGTCGGATTCTCGTCAGGGAGCTTCTGGCAGCGGTCATAGTAGTTGACATACATCTGCATCTGTCCCAAGTCCTGATGGGTGAGCTTGTCGATTTTCAGATCGATCAGCACATAGCAACGGAGCAGACGGTTATAGAAAACAAGGTCAACATAGAAGTTTTCCTCGTCGTAGGTGAATCGCTTCTGACGCGCTTCAAAGAGATAGCCCTTGCCCAATTCAAGCAAAAACTTTTGCAGCTTGTCAATAATTGCGGATTCAAGGTCTGTTTCGGAATACTTCGCCTGTTCTTCAAGCCCTAAAAATTCAAGAACAGTCGGCTGCTTGACAATATCCGTAGGCTTTTCAATCACGTTGCCTTCACGCGCAAGACGCATGACTTCGCCCTTGTTCCGGCTGAGTGCCAGCCGCTCGTACAGGCTCGAATTGTATTGCCGTTGCAACGTCCGCAAGCTCCATGCAGATTTTGTCGCTTCAATTTCGTAAAAGCTGCGTTCATCCGGATTTTTGATTCGCATGAGTTGCAGATAATGCGACCATGAAAGTGTAAACGGAGCAGGCTCGTCCGAAATCCGAAACAGCGTGTCGGATTTTTCCTCAACAAATTTCCGAAACACTGCTTCGGAAATTCGATCCTGATAGCTCAGGTAAAATTTTCTTGCGTTTTCAAGAGTATCGACCGAAAATCCCTTGCCGAACTCTGTATTCAGCGCATCGGAGAGTGTCTGAATGACCTTTTTGCCGTATCCGGCGCGGTCTTTCCCAGACTGTTGCTCTTCCACGATCCAATAGCCCAGCGCATAGTACGTCATAAGCTGAACGAGGTTGACCTGATTGACTGCAAATTTTCGAGCGTGCTGAATCAGTTCAATGGAGTTGCGGCACAAAGCATTCAAGTTGACTGCAAGAGCATCCGGAGTCTTTGGTATTAAGCTGTTATTATCCATTTCCGCACCTCCTCAGATCACCCTCACGCGCTTGGAAATATCGTTTGCATCTTCCGGCATATAGAGCTTGAAAATCTCGAACACGTTGATCTTCTCCGGGCTGGATGCAAAGCCAGAATCGCGGAAGACAGCACGGAGCGGCTTGCGCTGTGCGATCTCCTTGACCACGCTTTCGGGAATGTTCGTGTCAAAACAGGCGATCAAATCGCCGTCGTTGTAGGTGTGGACGGTGCAGCCGTCGATTTGCTCGGACTTGTACGGCAGGGACAGCGGCAAACCCCAGTCAATCAGGCAGCCGAACAGCAGGTCGAGGTCGGTGCGGTCATCCTTGATGTTGGATTCCAGACCGGCAAGCATCCCCTGATCGTAGTCATCCGGCGCATAGTAGACGTCTTTCATGTTGGTATCGTCCAGCTTGAGAACGCGGAAACCGATGTCGAGGTCTTGCGTGGTCATGGGGCTTTCTGACTTGATTTTATCCCCGGCGCGGCGGATGCGCTCTTTGCCGATTTCGCAGATGTTTTTGTAGCCAGCTTTGCAGGCTTCGCTTGCTTCGTCACATGGCTCGGGAAGCTGTACCATGATGAATTTGCGGTGTCCGCCGTCCTCGGCGTTGAGTTGCATGACAGCGTGAGCGGTGGTAGCGGAACCGGAGAAAAAGTCGAGGACAATTGAGTCCTTATCTGATGCAAGAGGTAACAGTTGCTTCACAAACGATGATGGTTTAGGAAATGGGAAAATTTTTGCATTTCCCATAAGCGAAATCATTTCATTAGTTCCATGCTGTGTATAGATGTTCTCGATTATTGAAAACATCTTGCCAAGCCGCTCAGTACCATCAGCATCCCGCAAATATTGCTTGGTAGCTACTTGCCAAGAGCCATCATTACCTTGATAAATTTCAAGTTCACCTTTGACCAAAGCTTCATAAGCTCTATCCTTCGACCAAAGCCACTGCCGTTTGGGCCATATCTCACTTCCGTCTGGTGCCGGGATAGGATAGACCAAGTTTGCACGCGCATCCATTGATTTTGTAGCTTCAAGAGGATGGGTACGGTAGCCGCCGCGCGTTGCGTAGTTTTCATCTTTTTTCTGATAATATCGTTCGATGCTATCTTTTGTGAGCGGTACATAAAGTTCCCCAAGCAGTGCTGCATTTTTACAATAAACTAAAACATACTCCTGTAATGAAACAAGCCATTTTTCTTTCGCGCCCCCGCCATATCGCTTTTTCCATATTATTGTATCTACGAAATTGGTTTCTCCAAATACTTCATCGCAAATGCGGCGCATATTGGTTAACTCGCAATCATCAATGCTAACAAAAATCAATCCCGTTTCTGCCAGCAAACCTCTCGCCAGCATCAGCCGAGAATAAATCATGCTGCACCAGTCGGAATGAAACCGTCCATTGGTGTCGGTATTCTTGAACAGGCGGTTTTCGTCCTCGTCGTACATTCCCATCTGCTCGTTTTCTTCTTCCTGCGAGCGCATAAAATCGTCGGCGTAGATGAAGTCGTTGCCGGTGTTGTACGGCGGGTCAATGTAGATCATCTTGACCTTGCCGAGATAGCTTTCCTGCAAGAGCTTGAGGACTTCCAGATTGTCGCCCTCGATGTAGAGGTTTTCGGTGGTGTCCCAGTCCTTGCTCTCCGCCACACAGGGGCGCAGCGTCTTACGGATCGGCTTGTTGGCTTCCACGATTGCCGCCTTCTTGCCGACCCATGTAAACTCGTATGCCTCATCGCCGTCCACCACGTCCGGCGAAAGCATCTGTTTCAGGAGTTCAAAATTGACCGCCCGCTTGTACACCTTCTTCTCCGGCGTGCTGTGTTCCTCATCCAGCATCTCCGTGATGCAGTTGGGAAACAGGGCAGCAATGCGTTCTATGTTCTGTGCCGTCATATCCAGCGATTCCATGCGTAGTTTATCCATTCAGTTTATCCTCCTTCATTGTGAGTTTGCCAAAGTGACAAATCGGATATTTCAAAAATTCTTCTTGTGCTATGAGCGGAAGCTCGTCGAAGCACTTTTGTGCCTCTGCATCAGCGTCCATGAGCAAGTATGCTCCACATCTTGTTGCTGGTGGATAACTGTTTTCTGTGAGCTTGGCAAGTTCAATAATCTCGCTCGTAGAAAGTGTTCTGCGACGCTTAGTAATTTGGAGCTTATTGAGAAGTAGAACCTCCGGGTCAATCATGGACTCGATACTTTTCAACCAGTCACATATCCTTTCTGCCAAGTTAAGTAGCTTCTCATCGTGCTTTGTCTGCTCATCGTATGCACCTATCATATCAAGGACTAAAAAGTTAACCTTCGTGCAGTACTCAGGAGAAGGGGGTGTCTGGGATATGTCTGAGTAAACCATTTCATAGTCCATATTAGAGACATGAACCAGCCCTTTTTTATCAAATAGTACAAATTGCGATGTCTGAATAGGCTTTTTCAAATCAACATCGTCATCTGTGAAAAGTGCAATCTGATGCAATTTGAAGAAACTATCTATGCTATACATACCGTCTGATTGCCTATCCGCCCAAATCCAAATCACAAGATTTGCGATTTGGAATGCACCATAGAACTGATCCTGTTCCATATTGGGGAACCCTATTTTCCGGTTGTATAGCACCGCTCCTGTGAAGTTCCTTAGATTCTTCTCATCTTTTTCAGACAAATCATTTAGGAGAAGTTCTTCGGTTACTCCTAAATAATCCAGCATCTTCTTTATATCTTTGCAGTATTCAAGTGTTTTCTTTCTCTCTTGCAAATCTGACAACGATGCACCATTAAGCGGGATAGTCACTCCATTCAGTGTTAATTCTCCTTGTTCAACCAGTTCTATAAAGAACTCCGCTTCAATGATAAAATCGGACAGAGTATTCGGTCTGTCTGTATGTACTGTAATACGGTTTTCATCTGTTTTTAAGGCAACACTAATCCCTTTGCCAATACGAATGAGGGGATTTCCGTTTTCATACACCACCCGATAGGCAGGAAAGAAGCATCGATCTCTTACCCGCACTTCTCCGTCCACAGGCTTTGATATAATTGCATTTGTAACCTTATCAATGGGGACATCCACATCCAAGCCTTTGACCTTTGCATACAGATAAAAGTCATGTGTGGACAGAAACTTGGGGATCTCATCCAAAGTTAATCCAATGCCCGATGCGGTAAAAGTTAAGGAAGTAATCTCCGCACCCTTTGCTTCCAATGATTCAAAAGTAGGAATGTCTTTCCCGATGAAGCCTATTTGCTTATGCACATTGTCTGTAAACTCCATAAAAATGCTGGAAATCTCATTTGCCTCAGCAGGAAAAAGATTCAAGTGAATTGTGCTGGTCTTTTGTTTTCCAGCGCCCTTGATTATCTTGTCAAGATCAACAACAAGCAGAGTTTTATAGAATATTTTTGAATTGCCCGAACTTAAATCGACACTTATAAGGAAAAAAATACAGCCCCCATCATTATAATAATTATTCAAATCTGCGACACTACACGAAAAAGATGCGGTATCAGAAACAATAACCTTCTCTGTCCCTTTAATCTGGATTGGAACACGTCCAGCGAGGTTTTCTTTTTTCGTCTTCTCAGATTTATATACGAATACTGTCCCATCCCATGAAGGTGTTTTATCATTCGAGTCGATGTATGACTCAAGTATCGGACATCTTAACAATGCAGCTTTCAGGGCTGTAGTTGCAGATTCTTCTATTCTCTTCGTATTTGCGCTTGGCACACTACAACCTCCTTGTCATGTCATCTGCTTCACTTCGATTCGGAGTTTTTTAAGCTCCGCATTCATTTCCATCTGCCTGTTGAGCTGCTTCTCTCGCCGCATTTTGCTTTCCAGTGCGGCGATCTGCTTTTCAAGCTGCCGCTTCTTTTCATCACGTTCGACAGATTCTTTCAGGCTCTCGCCGGAATCCGCTTGCAGCTTGTCCCCGGCGATCTGGCGGACAAGGCTTTCATAGACGGCATCCATATTCAAGCCGTCGATGCTTAGATGCAGCGCATCTTCCGGCATCCAGTCGGTATGATAATAGCGGCTGACCTTGAAGGCGCTGCTGCCGGATGCGGCAGCCTCTTTATAGCCGATCCACGCTTGAGCCTTTCCATCAAAGGTCAGAATAAAGAGGATGTGATACGGGATTTCCTTGTCGATTTGTTTTAGCACAGCTTCATCAAGCTGCGGCTCGTTCAGCCGCACCTCGAACACCTCAATCTCGGTGACTGCTTCGCTCACAGCGATATTCAGCGTAGACGCTGCCAGCTTATTTCGCCAGTAGACCAGCTTGATCTGATCAACAAACATACGGTGTAAGGCAGGAGAAACATCAAGGTTCTCATAGAACTTCTGCTTCGGTATTCTTTTGCCAAACTCCGTAGATGCAGGAAATCCAAGCATCGCAATTCCTCCTTATTTCACGACCAAGAAGCAAATCAGCTCAAAATCATCCAACCCCGAAACCGCACTGAGCAGCGCAGATGTGCCGCCGCTCTTGAACAGGCTATCAATATCATTTTCTTCTTTCGCGTCAATGATGGAATTGATTGCCTCACTCAGCAGCTCAGAAATTTCACCCATTTTGCGTCCATCATCAGTTTCCGCATTGAATCGCTTGCAAAGTTCCGCACAAGGCTCGCCCTTGCCACGGCAGAGCAGACGCATCGTGTCAAGCAATTTCTTCGGGTTCAGGTAATCGCAGACAATTTCGCCCTCTTCGCTGATGTAAACCATGTAGAAGGGGTGAATGCGGTTCCGGTTGTCAATGTTCACGCTGTCATTGATATTTTTGAGGACGAAAATCACACCGGCAGGAGAATCCTCCGTCTGCCCGACAACGGTGTGCAGACCCTTCGGTGCGGTTTCAATGTCCTCATGCTGCTTCATGTATTCGAGCAGATCAAGCCGGAACTCGTTAAGTCCCAAATCCATGATGGAAATGCCGTTGGTTATGTCTTCAATGTCTACGACTTCCTCTTGCAGCCGCTTGAGCTGTGCGCGGCGGTATTCAAGATCGCCCTTTTCCTCGGCATTGATCAGGTCATCGTCGCCGGTAGAGGTCATGACTGAGATCTTCATGCGGGTTTCTACGCGGCTTTTCAGGTTGATATACTCGTCGAGATCCATATCCGGCCAGAAGTTTACAAGCTGGATATGGTCGTTTCTGCTGCCGATACGGTCAATTCGTCCGAACCGCTGGATAATGCGCACAGGGTTCCAATGAATGTCATAGTTGATGAGGTAGTCGCAATCCTGCAAGTTCTGACCTTCGGAAATACAGTCGGTCGCAATCAGAATATCGAGTTCATCGGTACTACCAGGCAGAAGTACTGACTTTCCTTTGGAAACAGGTGAAAAACAGGTTAGAACCGTGTTGAGGTCCGCCCGGAGCTTTGGTATGGTTGTCTTTCCATCAACCGTGCCTGTGATCTCTGCTGTTTCCAGCCCGAAATTCTCTTTTGCAAATTTACTGACATTCGCAAAGAGATAGTCTGCGGTATCAGAGAACGCCGTGAAAATAATGATCTTCTTATTGCCGGGATTGATCGGATGCTCGATTTTCTTCCGAATCAAACCGAACAATGTTTGCAGTTTCGTGTCATGCTCCGGCGTGATGTCGGCAATCATAAGCGACAGGAGTTCCAGATTCTCCGCGTCCTTTTCCAGCTCGCGCATCCATGAAACATAGTCCATATCAGCGAGGTCAATTTTGACCTTTTTGCTGACAGAGAAAAAGTCGGTGTTCTGATCGTCGTAATCAAAATCTTCTGTGCCGGAAATCTCTGTCAGATTCAGGACACAGTCCCCAGACTGATAATTTTTGATCGTCCCAATCGTATCGTCGATCAACTTTTTTATGCGTTCAATCGTCAGACGGAAAGAAGCAACTGAGCTTTCCAGACGTTTGAGAAGGTTGATGCTCATAAGGCGGCGAATGCCTTCTTCACGTCCTTGCTGGGTCAGGCTGTTTCCCTTGTGGTGCGTCATGTCGATGTACTTTGCCAGTTTCGACGGCATGATATAATTCGACGGCGTATAGATCGTCAGGCTCAACGACATAAGCAGATTGTAAATATCGTTATAGTTGATCGCATCATTCAAATCGGTCAAGCAGGGTCGCAGTGAAATCGGCGGCAGACGCTCCGGAAATTTGCCGATGTCAGAAGTGTTGTAGTACTTTTCGATGTGCTTTCTTGATCGTGCAATCGTTACACTATCCAGCAGTTCAAAAAAATCAAAATCCAGAGTCCGAAGAAGTTCGTCCGTCGTGCGTTCTTCGGCAGGGAGCTTGCTCCATGCGTTGAAAGCCTTCTGTGCCTGACGGAAAATTTCATCAATACTTTTGGTCGTGTCGAGTTTTTTGCTCATCTGCGAGGCATCACCCTCATAGGCGAGTGCAAGCTGATTTTTGAGGTCGATAAACTTGTTGTTGACCGGCGTTGCTGAAAGCATCAGCACCTTCGTTTTCACACCGGCACGAACGACTTTATTAAGTAATTTCAGATAACGGTTTTCCTTTGCATCCTCGCCGGACACCTCACCGCCGTTGCGAAAGTTGTGGCTCTCATCAATGACAACAAGGTCATAGTTGCCCCAATTCAGGCGGTCAAGGTCAATCCCGTTCGATTGTCCATGTTCACGGGAAAGGTCCGTATGATAGAGAACATCGTATCTCAATCGGTCTGCTGCAATAGGATTGTTGATATAGTTGCCCTTGTATGTATTCCAATTCTCAGAGAGCTTTTTCGGGCAAAGGACAAGCACAGATTTGTTGCGGTTCTCATAATACTTGATCACTGCAAGCGCAGTAAATGTCTTGCCGAGACCAACGCTGTCTGCCAGAATACAGCCGTTGAATTTCTCAAGTTTGCTGATGATGGCAAGAACTGCGTCGCGCTGGAAGTTATAAAGCATCCCCCAGATTTTACTTTCCTTAAAACCCGTTGCCTCGTTAGGCAATTCGTCTTCAGATATATCATCAAGAAATTCGTTGAAAATATTATAAAGCGCAACAAAATAGATGTATTCAGGTGCGTTTTCGCGGTATGCAGCAGAAATGTTTTCAATCACAACGTCTGTAACTTCTTGTAGTCTATTTTTATCATTCCAAAGTTGTTCAAAAAGTTTGAGAAAATAATTGGCATTCTCATAGCTTTCGGTTTTCTGTACCGGATAATAAGCGTTGTTGCCGCGCTCACAGCCGAGGTCAACAGTAGTAAAACCGTTGATCGGCATATAGGTACTTTCATCGACTGTCATAAAGCCCATCATCTGCTCCTGCGTGACATTCGACTTAAAAATGGCTTTGCGCCTGATCCAGTCTGCGCATTCTTTTGCAACCGCCTTTTGTGTCAGCTCATTGCGGAGTTTTACTTCAAACTCTGTGCCATATAAACTACGTTCTCTTGAAATGCGGGGAATGTAGAATTCCCGCTGTGCTTTAGGTGTTTTTTCAGTTACAAAAGTTGGGGAGGTAAAAATGAAACGCAGCTCATCGATGCTTTCAAGCTGCTTCTTCAACTCTTGGTATGCATAAATCGAAAAGCATGCCGCAGCGATAGATAGTTTACTCCCTGTCCGAATGCTTTCTTGCAGGTCGTTCTTGACGATATGATTGATATTATCGATGATTTGCATTTACCCACCTCAATAATTAGAGCTTTGTAATGATTTAGTTCCAATATCACCAGCAAGCGCCAAAGATTACTTTTTATCCGGCACGATCTCCACAATATCCTCGATTCTACAATCCAGCGCAGCGCAAATCTTCACGAGTATCTCCGTGGTAACATGTCCGTTCCGCCCCATCTTGGTGACGGATGCTGGGCTGATACCCGCCTTTTCACATAGGTCTTTCTTCTTCATGTCCTTATCGATGAGCAGCTTCCAGAGTTTTTTATAACTCACAGACATAAATATCTCCTCCGTACCGATATACAAAAAATGCTCTGCCGCTTGGCAGAGCATTCGGTCTATTGCAGCCATACTGCCAAGGCCTATTCCAACACTTGACAGCGTTGTTTATAATGATAGCACATTTGGGCAGGAAAAGCAAGAAAATGATAAATCCGCACGAATTCCGGCTCTATTAAATTTCTTTTCGGGCCTCCAAAGAAACAGTTGAACCTCCGAGCAGTCAGAGCTACAATGCCAACACCTCATCGCGAGGACAAACTGATTGGAGGTCAAATGATGAATTATGAAGCAAGCCCGTTTCAGAACTACGAATCAATCACTATTGATGAACTGAAGGATCAAGCCAACAGCCTATTGAATCTGGTAACGGAGGAGCAACGACCGCTGCGCGTATGCATGAATAATGGTAAGGAGTTTCTGCTGTTCCCTCAAGACCTGCTCGCACCGATCTGCGACTCTGACTTTCGCTTGATTCTGCTGTCGGCAATGCGGTATGCGATGGGCAGGAATACTTGTATGCCCATGGTAGTCGCTGATTATATCAAGCGTCACATTCAGCTTCTGGATGATAAGTTTCTCGTACTGGTTGCCGATGAGATTAGGCGGCATCTTGAAGATTACGCAGAACACGAGCCGAATCCGAATCTTTGGCATGGCCTTTTAGGTGCACTTGAGACTGAGCAGAGAGAGCGTGCCACTCGTAAGGCAAGAAAAATCAGACTGTGCCCAGCCTGCGGGAAGCCCTTGGAGGTCATGAGCATTACCGACAACCAGCATTCACCCGGCGGATTTGATGTAATTGCCCACTGCCAAAATTGCCACTCTGATTACGAGTGGTTCTGCGATAAGGATGGCGGTGTCTCAGATATAAAGCAGTATTTCTTCGGGTAAGTCGATTGCAAACAGCGACGCTCATATGGACAAGTGCATTTTCGTATTTCAATATACTTTCCCTTAAAATGACCTTCAAATTACGGGAATGCGATAGTTATTGAGGGAAAGCGAGTTTCACCTTTAGAGAGCGAAGGCGTGATGCTATTCTTTGTCTATAGCGCCGCAGTTGCTGAGCTGCCACCCTCGCAGAAACCACTTGCATAACGCCCGCCTCAGAGTTACAATGCAGCCAACAGCAACACAAAACGCTTCCCATCCGGCATCGGTGAACATTCACCGGAAACCGAGCGGGAAGCGTTTTTGACCACATAGATTACCACATACGGCTCCGGAACACTCGGAAACAGTGGAGATAATAGCGCCAAAGAGTAAATGAAACAAATAGAAAACGACTAAAAACCGCTATAAACGAGCGAAAAAAGTGTTCCCGATAAGTTTGGGACCATCAGGCCGGGAGTTCGAGTCTCCCATCTCGGACCATAACTGGACACCAGTTTTGATACAATGCGTATCGAAGCGGGTGTCCAGTTTCTTTTTTCAAAAGCCCCTATTTGCAAGGGTTTTCATATACCTTTTAACGAAAGCAGGCTCTACGGTAACCGAGAAATGGTCGCCGTAGAGCTTTTTTACATTTTTGCCTATGTACTTTTTAATTATAGGTCTTGAGGGTGTGCATTGCCATAAAATGAATAATTAAAAGGTGCAACGCTCAATATAACAAAACGCAGCGATATTGTAGCCTCCATCACATATAATCTTTTACACTTTGACTATATATACACTTTGACTATATATTTTGCGTTTAGTTACAAGATTTTTGTGTATAGAAAGAATTTATATAAATCAAGTAAAGTGATACTTGACAAAGGGGTAACCAATAAGTAAAATGTAAAAACATAGAATCTCCGGTGTATAATATTGCGTGAGCGTACCATCTCAAGCCGCCAGGCAGGGCCTGTCAGCCAGAAGCAGATTCGCCAGCGCGAACATGATATTAAACTTAGCCTGTTGCTTTTCGAGCCCGCGGTATCGCGTTTTAGGCACGTCTTAATATGTTTTTACCTATATAGACCTGTCTATCTGCTCATTTTTTTTGGATATTATTTGGAAATATTTGGATGCGAAAGGGCTGTGATAACCGTAAAAGTATGGTGGCACATAGAAGTACTCTTTGGAGAGACTGATAGAATAAAAGCGAAAGGTGGAAATTGGGATGAATGCGACACACATTGATTTGCTGCTGAAAAATTGCAAAGCGTATGCGATGGATGAGAAAAACACCTGTTACACGACGATCGGAATCCACGACGGTCGTATTGTTTATACGGGACAGGCCGATGAGAATTCAGCGCCTTGCGCGAAGACTGTCATAGATATGGCAGGAAGACCGGTGCTGCCAGCTTTTACAGATACGCATATGCATATGATTAATTCCGCATATTTGCAAACGATATTTCGGCTTTTTGGCGTCACATCCATCAAGCGTGTGATTGAGATGGGAAAGGAATACCTAAAATCCGGTGAATTTTCCCGGGAAAGATGGGTCTTTGGGCGAGGCTGGAATCAGGAACTCTTTGAAGAGGGGAGAATGATTACCAGAGATGATCTTGATGAAATTTCAAGCAGTGTTCCCATTTGTATCGTAAGAATATGCGGACATATCGCGGTGCTCAATTCAGCCGCCTTGGAGTTGCTGAGAGCCTCGGCGGAGGTAGAAGCCTACGCGCACAATATTGATTGGGATTCTGGTGTCCTGAGAGAGAGCGCGGTGAAGTATTGCTACAAGATTATGCCACCGATTCCCAAGCCGATTATGAAGAATTTGATCGATATGGCGCAGAGAGCTCTGTTGTCCCAGGGAATTACGGCGGTAGGGACGGATGATTTCATTTCCCTGCCGGGCAATAATCTGAAGGTAATCTATGAAAGCTATCAAGAAATGGCAAAAGAGGGAGAGCTGAAAGTACGGGTTAGCGAACAGTGCGGGTTCGTGGAAGTAAAAGATTTGGAAGACTTTATTGCGTTTAATAGGAAAAACCGCATTGCATCTGATTTTTTAAGGATGAACGTAATAAAAATCATGCTGGATGGTTCTCTGGGCGGTCGAACCGCCTTGCTGAAAGAACCCTATGCGGATTGTCCGAAGGAAACGGGTACACAGACTCATTCCCGCGAAAAACTGAATAAGATGGTTAGAATTGCCCACGACAATGGGTATCAGGTCGCCGTACATGCAATCGGAGATAAGGCGGCGGATATCGTGGCGGATGCGTATATTGCGGCATTGAAGGAAAACCCGAGAAACGATCATCGCCACGGTATTGTTCATTTTCAGATAACAGATGATGATCTGCTGAAAAAAGTAAGAGACGCGAATATTATTGCGTATATTCAGCCGGTTTTTCTGTCTTCGGATCTGGATATGCTCACGGACCGTCTAGGCGAAGAGCGTGCGCAGCATACATATATGTGGAAAACCATGCAGGACATGGGGATTCACACGGGCGGCGGCTCAGACGCACCGGTTGAGTCGTTTAACGTTTTGGAGAATATTTTCTGCGCAGTTACGAGACAGCGGATACATTCGGAGAATCATGAATGTCACTGTCCGCAGGAGTGCCTTGATATAAAAGATGCTGTGGCATTGTTTACGTCAAAGGCCGCGTATTTGACTTTTGAGGAAAACAAAAAAGGAACGATTGAAGTGGGTAAATATGCGGATCTGGTGGTACTTTCTGATGACATTTTTCAAATTGACGCGCAGAAGATCCAAGATGTCGCTGTACTGAAGACAATGGTAAATGGGGAGTTTGTTTTTTCAAAAGAATAATGTAGGCAGAAAAAAGGCAGCCACCGAGATGTCGGTTTGAAAAACCATGTGCGGCAAGATTCAAAATATGCTCGTGGCGGGGAGATGAGAAATGTAGTAGACAGATGTACGAAATTTGCGGTGTTGTGTGATGAGTCTTTTTGATTTCTAAAAAAGATATCAAAAAATCGGTGATACTGCGAGCGATCACAAATGAAGTGTTCGGATTCAAAAAACGGAGGAGAATTCAAAATGAAAAAGAAAGAAGCGGGAGAGAAGGTAACTGCAAAACAGGGACTACTCCTTTTGTTTGCGGCAGTGCTGGTAATCGTTGTTTGCAAAATTGTATTTAGTGTAGATACGAAAACTACCTTGATGCTTTCCGGTGCAATCGGTGGAATCATTTGCATGATTTGGGGCTTCAAGTGGGAGGATATTGAGAGCAAATTTGCCGAGGGAATCAAATCGACGGCAATGCCCATTGTTTTGCTCATTGTAATTGGTATGATGGTTGCTTCATGGATTTTGTCCGGAACAATTCCAACCATGACTTATTATGGAATGAAGCTGCTGGCTCCGGGGCAGTTTTTGTTCTTATCGTGTATTTTGTGCTCCGTGATGTCAGTTTGCACGGGTACTTCCTGGGGAACTGTTTCCACTCTGGGCGTAGCACTTTTGGGTGTGGCCATGGGGCTGGGAATTCCTATAGAGATGACTGCCGGCGCCATTGTGGTTGGATCGTTTTTTGGCGACAAAATGTCTCCTCTGTCTGACTCCACAGTGTTGGCGGCCTCGTGCGCGAGAGTGAATTTGTTGGATCATGTCAAGCATATGTACTATTCGACTGTTCCGGCGATGGCCGTTTCGTTAGTACTGTTTTTCGTGTTGGGTTTCAGGTTTAAGGGTGGAGCGATATCTGGTGTGGATTATGATGAGATTCTCGCCGGGCTTGACGCCTCCTTTAATTTAAGTCTCTTAACCCTGCTGCCTCCGATTGTAGTACTGGTGTTGGTCCTGATGAAAAAACCTGCGATTCCTACGTTTGGAGCGGGAATTGTTGTCGCTTTTATTATTGGTATTGTGACGCAGGGTGCGGATCCGATAGAAATGCTTAACGCGATGAGTAAAGGCGTTTCCATGGAGACTGGCATTCCTATCGTCAACACTCTGGTAAACCGGGGCGGCATTGTGAGCATGCTGGATACCATTGGCCTGATATTGTCTGCGGCAATTTTTGCAGCGCCAATGAGAGCGTCGGGCAGCGTAAATGCCATATTTGAGGCGGTCAAAAAGGTTGCGAAGACGCCTACGCAGTTTATGGTATTGGCACTCATTATGCAACCGATCCTGCTTGTGGCAACAACTTCCTATTTTGTCACGATGCCTGTTACAGGCGAATTGGCGGCGGACGCTATGGATGAAATGGGGTATTCCAGACTGAATCTTTCCAGAATGATGGAGGATGGCGGCACCGTTGTCTGCCCATTGATTCCTTGGGGAAATACGGGAGCGTTTATCACGGCTACATTAGGTGTTACGCCTTATGAATATTTCTTCTATATGCCGTTTATTTGGCTGTGTTTTGTGTTCGACATGCTGTCAATCGTCACTGGCATTGGACTTAAGAAGGCTGATGGATCTATGGTTACCCCTATTTTCAAAAGGAAAGCGTCCTGAATTCATCGTCACTGAAAAGGACAAAATGCCTATCGGCGGGTAATTTCTGCCGGGTTGACAAGAGTAGATAATAGGTGCCCTTTGATGCAGGAGAATAAGGGTACTGCATCAAGATTGGGTGTTCGAGCCGCACTACTCGGGCCAAAAGCCCTCTGAAATCGTTGATTTCAGAGGGCTTTTTCTTGTCTTTGACTACTGCGGCGCAGGGGGTGAGCCGGCTTACACTTTTAATATGATTCTCCGCTCAAACTCCTCCGCAATATCCAGCAGATCCTGATCCAGATACGACAGGGCGATGTTCTTCATCTCCGGGTCTGCGCCGTAGTATGCCTCTGCAATGGCGCCGGCCATGTCGGCAATGGTGTCGCTGTCGCCACCGATGGAAACGGCATTGCGGATAGCGTCCTCGAAGCCGGTGGATTCAAAGAACGCCTCCAGCGCCTGCGGCACAGAGCCTTGGCAGGTCTCCACGAAATCGTAGTCCGGCCGGATCTCATCCAAGGTAAAACCGATGGGATAGAACCGCTCCGCATACTCCCGGATCTCTGCCATAGAGTGACCCGTTCTCGCCAGATAAATGGCTCCCGCCACCACCACGGCGCCCTTGATGCCCTCCGGGTGATTGTGAGTCACTTCGGCAGTGGCCGCCGCCAGTTTTTCGCACTCGTCCAAGGAACCGGCAAACCACGCCACCGGGGACACCCGCATGGCAGAGCCGTTGCCATAGCTGCCGTAAGGCTCGGTATCATTCTTCATCATCCATGTGCAGAATCTTCCGCCATAGCCGCAGTACGGGTGCAGCATCCCTACCTCGTGCATCACCCGGACAAGCTCCCGCTTGAAGGCGTCCATATCCGTGATGGTCTCATAGAGCAGCAGCGCCTTCGCCACCGCCAGCGTCATCACCGTGTCGTCGGTGTAGTCGCAGGTGTTGGTAAAAAGCTCAAACTCCTTGGATTTGCAGTTGTCAAATTCAAATCTTGAGCCGACAATATCGCCGATAATCGCTCCGAACATACGCTTACCTCCCTCTTTTCTGCACATCCTCGTCAATACGGCGCTTCCAGTCGGCGCTGAGAGGTTGGGCCGATCGAACGCTGCACACGGCGGCGCTGATGACCTCATAGTTCAGCGCCGTGCCCTCCTCGTCGCACTTGTAGTTCACTGCTCGGTCGGCGTCAATACCAAAGCGGGCTGCCTCCTTGGCTGCGTCGATGTTTGCGCCGAGGAACAGGAACTCCCAGCCGTATTTTTCCTTCTGACGCTGGATCATGCGCCGCACCGTCTCGTAGTTATAGCGGCGGC
>ENA-OPIQ01000113-OPIQ01000113.1-human-gut-metagenome-genome-assembly--contig:-NODE-113-length-22515-cov-3.695815_pt1 | contig 22515 bp, 20 predicted proteins | sample MGYA00241397_ERZ501640 | MGnify/ENA primary metagenome ERZ501640 (study PRJEB25962, sample SAMEA2042294) | human gut metagenome | biome: human gut; feature: human-associated habitat; material: faeces...
TGCCCAACAATGCGTTCCGCGCCAACGCCGGTAAGCTGATGCCCGCGCCCTTGCCCGCCATCATTATTGAAGAATCCGAACCTCCCGTGGAGAGTGAGATTTACCGTCCTACGGTGAACTATACCAATGTTGCGCCCTTTGGCGAACCCGTCACCGGCGGCAATTAAGGAGGCAGAGAATGAAAAAGACGAAGATTCTATCGCTGCTTTTGTGCCTGTCCCTTTTCTGTGCGCTGATCGTGCCCGGCACGAGAGCCTATGCGGACAATGAGCCCGACAGTGGCATGAAGATCAGCAAGACGGCTACTGCCAACAATGACGGTTCCTACACCATCACGCTGGAAGCCTTCGCCACCGGCTCTAAGGTCATTACGGAGCAGAAAACGGATATCCCCACTGATATTGTTCTTGTTATCGACCAGTCCGGCTCGATGAAAGACCCGATAGGTGGCTATACATATACGGCATACCGGAAAGGTAGTGGATGGAACAGTCGCAACTATCATAATGAGGAGTATTATCCGCTTAGGCACAATGGCGGCAGCGAGAACCTGTGGCACAAGCTGAATAATAACGAGTATATTGCCGTTTCCGTAGAACAGAAGATGGTATATACCGCTATTTCCGGCTGGAGCAACAGGAAATACCATGATAATCAAAACAGCCTGTACTGTCTGGTTTTAGGAGAGTATAAGTCCGTCACAGTGAAGAGAGAAAGACATCTTTTTTCCGCTGATGAATACTGGTACACGGTGGATGGTCAGCAAATCCTCTATACGACCGGAGACGATAGCATTCCAAACTTTGGGCAATATGCTCCTCTCTATCAGTCCGTAAAGAAGTACATCTATTCATATACTCTGAATGGAGCCACAACGGTTATAGAAGAGTCGTTTGGGGGTGGGAGCAGTCCTGACACGCAGTTTTATCGCAGGGATTATAGTAGTAGTGCTGGCGATACGAGGCTGAATGCTCTAAAGAATGCAGCAACTACATTCGCCAATGCCGTTGCTGCGAAGGCAGCAGGTGAGGATGGCGACATCAATGCCCCTGCCGATAATGTCAATCACCGCATTGCGGTGGTAGGCTTTGCGAGTGGACAACACTATAACAGCACCAATTATAATTACAACAACACAGAAGTTTTTGTAGGTAGCAATCAATATAGATACGGAACTGCTGCACAAGGGCAATATGGGAACGCCTTTCAGAATATGAACACCTCCACGGGAGTTGGCAATGTTAGTGCTTCCATCGAAGCTCTTTCTGCGGATGGCGGAACGCTTACAAATCTTGGACTGGAGATGGGTAACGGGATTTTCGGTGCAAACCCCATAGCGGAGGGAGAAAAACGGAATCGTGTCGTAATCGTATTTTCAGATGGTGTTCCTGGTTGGAGCGGTTATGATTCCGATACGGCGAATAGTGCGATTGCTCAGGCTGGGACTGCAAAAAACACCTATGGAGCAACAGTATACACCATTGGCATATTCCCCGGCGCGGACGCGACCAGCGCAGGCAATCAGAACGGAAACGAAACAGAGAAGGCCAACTGGTTCATGCAACGTGTGTCTTCCAACACGCAGTATCCGCAGTCTCCCAGTTATTATCTTTCCGCTGCGGATGCTGGAACACTGAACAGCATCTTCCAGCAAATTTCCAACCAGATCGAGACGGGCGGTGCTGAGACCACGCTGGGCAGTGAGACAGTTGTGAAGGACATTATTTCTCCGTACTTCACGCTGCCTGCCGGAACGACGGCAAGCGGCATTCGGATCGACACCTATGCCTGCACCGGGAAGGACGGAAATACCTACACATGGAGCGGCACCAGCGGCGGCCCCAGCGGCGCGACTGCCACGGTCGACGGCGACCAGGTCAGCGTAACCGGCTTTGACTTCTCCGAAAACTGGTGCGGCACCGAAACGGATGCGCAGGGCAATTCCACCGTTCGCGGCAATAAACTGGTTATTTCTTTTGAGGTATCACCCAAGAGCGGTTTCCTGGGCGGCAACGAGGTTATCACCAATGCAAGCGCGGGTATCTACGAGAACGGCTCCGCGCAGACCCCTGTTATGACCTTCGAGCAGCCCAAAGTCAATGTTCCCATTCAGGATGTGACCGTCACGGCCACTGACAAGAACGTCTATCTCAAGGGCGAAGTCACCGCCGAACAGCTCAAAGACGGCGCTGAAATCAGCGTTGGCGACGTAAAACTTGATCTTACCAAGGATAACTACGGCCTTGAATACTGGCAGACTGAGTATGTCGATATCACCATTACGGTCAAGAACAAGGACGGCAACGTCATTTCCGACAAGCTTGATAATCTGACCGACGACACGACCTATACCGTCGAAGTTACCGTAGCGCCCAAGACCGTGGGTACTTCTACCCCCGCAAAGGGTGACGCAGCAACTGCGAAGACTGGCGTCAACGATCCTGCCGCTAACATCTACGTCTTCAAACCGGAGCTGACGTTCAAAGATTCCACCGCTTACTACGGCGAGAGCGTCCCAGCAAATAACAATTACAGCGGCAACAAGGTCGGTTCGGAAACGTGGAAGCACGGTGATACTGTATCGACGGACGTAACTATGCTCGGCACAAAGCCGACGCTGGATATCAGCTACACGCCGGATGAAAGCAAGCTCGAAAGCGGCAAGTACACCAAGCAGGATGTTCCGGTTGCGGCTACGGTCAAAATCGGCACAGAAAATGTGAATGAGCATACCACGTTCGTGCATCAGGATTGCACCGGCAAGACCTGTGCACTGCCGGAAGGCTATCACTTCTGGATTCACATCCAGACCTGCACGCTGAACATTACCAAGCAGGGCGGCGCAGACGATGAGTCCTATGTGTTCGATGTTTTCAAGGACGACGTGAAGTATTCCGAAGTGACCGTCTGGGGCAACGGCACCGAAACCCTCGTTGAGCTGCCCATCGGTACTTACACCATCAGCGAAAACACCGGCTGGAGCTGGCGCTACTCTGCCAATAACGGCGGTAGCGCTGCGCTGACAACGCAGAATCCAACCGGCAGCATTACCTGCGTCAACACGAAGAACAACAATCAGTGGCTGAATGGTTTTAGTGAGGTTGTTCGGAACATCTTCGGCACGAGTCACTAAGGAAGGAGGGAATGAAGATGTATAAAGGCAGATATGAAGGCAAGCACCGCAAGGCAGCGGCTCCGGTACATGGAAAAGCGATCCGGACTGGCCGCCTAACGACCATGGTAATTGCGACCGTACTCCTTCTTGCGCTGGCCATCGGCGGCACGCTTGCATGGCTGAGCACAAAAGACGCGCCAATTCAGAACAAATTCCTTCCCACCAAGGTGACTTGCGAAGTGACGGAGAAGTTTGACGGCAGCACAGGCGTGAAATCCAATGTCAACGTGAAGAATACCGGCACAATCGATGCTTTTATCCGCGTCAAGCTGGTGACTTACCGCACAAACGACCATGGGCAGCACATTGGCGGCACCGCATCCCTCCCCGCATTTACGCTGGGGGCGAACTGGGTTAAGTATGGCGATTATTACTACTACACAAAACCCGTCGCACCGAATCAGAAGCCGGAAACCAATCTGACAGACAGCATGACGCTGATCGGCTCCTACCTGGATACGGACGGCGGCAAGCAGGCTGTTGACGTGATGGCCGAGGCCATCCAGAGCGTTCCGGAAGATGCCGTGAAAGCAGCCTGGGGCGCAGGATTCTCGATCAACGCAGACGGCAGTCTGAATGTACCGAATGTCTAAGGGGGTGGAAATCATGAAAAAATCATTCAAAGCAATCACATCCCTTGTGCTGATGCTGCTCGTAGTGATGAGTATGTCGGTAACGGCTTTTGCAGCGTCTCCCTCCATTACGTTTGAAGGGTTCTCGAAAGGTTTTGATTTCCAGCCCGGCAGCGAGTACACGGAGACCGACCTGTTCGGCAGCTTCAAAAACGTCATGCCCGGCGATACCGTGACGGAGACAATCACCTTCACCAATTCTGCGACCGACTGTGACTTCGTGAATCTCTACATGAGAGCCGAGGCGCATGATGAGACGGCCAATCCGCTCAGCCCCAAGGTCGCGGAGAAGGAGACCGTCGCCACCATGACGGAGTTCCTTTCCAAGCTCTCCATGAAGGTCTGGAACGGTACAGAGCTGATCTATGACGCATCTCCCGACCAACTGGACGGCCTGAAAAGCAATAAGCTCCTCGGCACCTTCCGCACCGGCGAGACGGCCACGCTGAAAGTGGAGTTGAGCGTCCCCATCGAGCTGGACAACAAGTACGCCAACCGCGTGGGCGAAGTAGACTGGATTTTCCATGTGGAAGCTTACAACGAAAGCCAGCTTTCCGTCCGTAAGGTCTGGTCTGACGGCAATGCGAACCACGCTAATGACAGCATCAAGGTCAATCTGCTGAAAGACGGTAAGGTCGAAAGCTCTCAGGAGCTGAACGCAGCAAACGGCTGGGCATACACCTTTGACCGGCTTCTGGAAGGCCATGCCTGGACTGTCGAGGAAGCGGAGGTTCCCGCTGGGTACACCGTCAGCTATAACACAGTGGGCACGCTGACGACCATCACCAACACAAAGAAAACGCCGCCTAAGCCTGACCCCGATCCTGATCCCTCCTATCCTCTGGATGTCGTTGTCCGCAAGGTGTGGAGCAGCGATGATGGGAAGGATCGCCCGGATTCCGTGACCGTCACGCTTTATAACGGTGATGTTCCCTATGAGACGGTACGTCTCGGTGCATGGAACAACTGGACTTACACATGGAAAGACCTGAGTGCCTACGGAAACTGGCAGGTTATCGAGTCCAACATTCCCAAGGGCTATGTTCCGTCTTACAGTGTCTCCGGTAATGTCGTTACCATCACCAATACCCGCAGTCTGATTCAGACCGGTCAGCTCAACTGGCCTATCTGGGTGCTCGGCGGCGCGGGACTTGTCCTTGTTTCTCTCGGCGGGGCAATTCTGGTGAAGAAAAAGAGAGAAAATAATGCCTAAAAAAACGGGCATTGCCATCGTAACAGTAGGAGCAGTGCTGATCCTCTCGGCACTGCTCCTTTTCTTCCATAACCGTCAGGAAGACGTACAAGCCGGTCAGGAAGCCGAGAGCCTGCTGGAAAACGTTGAGGCGGTTATTGAAACGAAAAAAATAAAAGTACCGGTTATCAGTACGCAGCCGGACGCAGCTCCGTCTGCGATGCCGCTTGACCCACAAATGCCGGTCGTGATGTTGGATGGCTATGAATATGTCGGCTATGTCGAAATTCCCGTGCTGGGGCTGAAGCCGCCTGTTATGTCTGAATGGGATTATAACCGACTGAAGCTTGCACCATGCCGTCAATTTGGGTCTTCACGCACGGACGATCTCGTGATCGCCGCGCACAATTACGAAAGCCATTTTGGGCATCTGAAAGACTTGTCAGTGGGAGATACCGTCACGTTTACGGATATGGAGGGTATCGTCAACACCTACTGCGTTGAGAAGATTGAAACGCTGAATCCGAACGAGGTGGATGCGGTGCAGAACAGTGGGTATGATCTCGTCCTCTATACCTGCACCAAAGGCGGCAAGACGCGCGTGACGGTGTTCTGCAACCGCGAGGAGATAGCTGCGCCCTCTCCAGCTCCGATGCCAATGGAAAAATGAGGTTGAACATGGCAAGTAATATTATCAATTTGGACAGAAAAAGAAACCGCCGCTCTCGTGCCAACAGCGCCAAATGGGAGAAGATGGATCGCTGCGTTCTGTGCTGGCATCTGACCAATGTTCCCCAAAACACGCCGATCTCCCAGCGAAAATACTATGTCCAAGGGCAGGGACAGCTTTGCGCGAAATGCTACTACGAGCTGTGCAAGCAGGGTGCGTTCTTTGGCGAGGACAATGTGAACTCATAGCAATGAAAGAACAGAAAACAGATCAGAGGCTTACCTGCGGTCAGCGTTTTGGCCGCTGGACTGTGCTGGGCGGGTGCATGATGACCCCACGGGGCGAGCGGAAGTATCTGTGCCGCTGCGATTGCGGCACGGAGCGGTATGTGCTGGAACGGTCATTGCTATCTGGCGGATCTCAGAGCTGCGGCTGTTTGCGGAAAGAAATGGCGTATCAGGCCAATGCCTACAACCTGCTGGGGCAGACCTTTGGCGACCTCTGCGTCGTCGGAAAGAGCCGGAAGCGCACGAAAATGGGATCATATTGGACTTGCCTGTGTAGCTGCGGTTATACCTGCGAAGCAACGGCCTCCGAGCTTGTGTCCGGCCACAAGACGCACTGTGGCTGCAAGAGTGTAAAAAACTATGCCACGTCAGACATTACCGGTCAGCGTTTTGGACGCCTGATTGCCCAAACACCCACGGATAGGCGTGATGATAAGGGGTCTGTCATTTGGCATTGCTTGTGCGACTGCGGAAATGAGGTTGATGTATCTTACAACAGCCTTGTTTACTGCAATCAAATAAGCTGCGGCTGCAAGAAAAAGGAGCATGATAAAGCCCTTGGCGGATTCCTGACACATGTGGATGGCACCAGCATCGACGCACTCAAAAGCAGGAAGATTCCCTCAAATAATACGACCGGCGTAAAGGGCGTGTATCTGGTCAAAGGCCGTTACCTTGCGAAAATCGTATTCCAGCATCGGCAGTATTTTCTTGGAACATATGCTTCGGTTGAAGAAGCGGCTGAAGCCCGTAAAAAAGCGGAAGAAGCCATACATGGTGAAGTTATCGGCTTTTATGAAAAGTGGTCAGAAAAAGCGGCGGCTGATCCTGTTTGGGCGAAGGACAACCCCATAAAGATCAGCGTCAGCAAGAGCGCCGGTGCGGAACTGCGCGTGCAGTTACAGCCGGACTTGTAACCGTGATTCAAAAACGCGGTCGTGAATCTGCTTCCGCAATATGGAGTGCCTGAATGAAAAAAGAAAACTCTCTACAATCCTTCTGTGAGCGTCAGGACAGAATGCATCTTCTACAGGAGTGGGATCAGGAGAAAAATGCTCCGCTGACCCCCGATAGCGTACATAAAGGAAGCCATCAAAAAGTCTGGTGGCATTGTGAAAACGGTCATACATGGTATTCAGAAATCCGGGTTCGTGCAAATGGTTCGATGTGTCCTTATTGTACCAGGCGGATGCTCTGGGTTGAAAGCAATGATCTGCTCACATTGAATCCCGCGCTGGCTTCTGAATGGGACAACGAGAAAAATGGTGAACTAAAACCCTCGGATGTGCTGGAAGGAAGTCATAAATATGTTTGGTGGAAATGCCAGAACGGACACTCATGGCGAGCTCGCATACTCAGCCGAAGCAGAGGTGCGGGATGCCCGGTTTGCACTGGGAAGGCCGTGATGCCCGGCGAGAATGATCTGACGACGGCCTTTCCAGACATCGCCGCACAGTGGGACACGGAGCGCAACGGAAGTCTGAGACCAGACCAGGTTACTTCCTTCAGCAACAGGAGGGTTTGGTGGCGATGCACACTTGGGCACGAATGGCAGGCCGTCATTGCTGCAAGAGTTGTAGAGAACTCTGGCTGCCCATACTGCGCGGGACGGCGCGTTCTGGCTGGCTTCAACGATCTTACAACGCTTTATCCAACTATCGCTGCTCAATGGGACGATACGTTGAATGTCGGTCTGACACCTGAAATGGTAACACCGGGGAGCCATAAGCGAGTATGGTGGCGATGCGACGAAGGTCATATTTGGAAAACAGCCATCTATTCCCGAACCGGCAAGAAAAAATGCGGCTGTCCCGTGTGTGCGGGCAAAACTAAGCACCCCTCCCAATATGCGGGTCTTAGTGTGCCGATTTGCTTGCCGCATATTCTCCGGCTACAATAACTGATATCGTCGATATTTTCAAAAAAGGACTCTCGATTGCGGTCAGCATGACCCAATCGAGAGTTCTTTTTTCATATTGCATCATAAACCCAATATTTTCACATATGATAACATCCATAAGCCCACACATTTGTGCAAACAAGGGCTGTGTTCAAATGAGAATGGCGGCTGTATGGGCTAAAATATAACGTGTGGAGGTGAAGTGATGACAGACAAGGAGTTCTCCCTGAGACTGGCCAAGTTGAGAACGCAAAAAGGCGTTTCGGCTCGTGACATGAGCCTTTCAATGGGTCAGAATCCGGGTTATATCAACAATATTGAGACCGGGAAGTCTATGCCTTCGTTAAGCGGCTTCTTCTACATCTGCGATTACCTTGATATAACCGCAAGGGACTTCTTTGACGATGGGAATGAATATCCCGAACAGCTCCGTGCTGTCTTTCAGGATATGCAGAAATTAAGTCCTGAACAGATGCAGAATATTCATGCCATCGTAAAGGGGTTGCTCCGATAGGCACTCGCCATTCTGTCACCGATACAGCCAAAGAATCACGAAATCCGCACAGCCATGTCAGCCTTATTATTTGCTTGGACGGCGCGCCTCTGCGCTTCCGGCGATTCGCTGTGCAAGATCAGGCCAGTGCATGAAATTGGACAAGTGTTATCGCAGAGCGGAACAGAACCCTCGCATGGAGGCGTACACCTACGGGCAAATAATAGCGCAGCACTACCGGCGGTAGATGCTGTGGAAAAGGCTGCTTGATTGGACAATCAGGCAGTTTTTTGATTTGTAGAAAGGAGCGCAGCCATGAACAACAGTATAGAGAACAGCAATCGCGCAGCATCCCACGATTTTCAGACGGCACTTCGGCTCCTGGAAGAACGGCTGCGCAATTTGGAGGAATCGGAGGATATCATCAACGGCTTGCTGCAAGGTGCGGCAGAGTTTTACGGTGCGGCCAGAGCTTCTGTTGTGGAAGCAGACTGGGATTTGAAGATTGGCCTGCTTACATACGAATGGTGCGCGGAGGGCGTGGAGCACCAAAAGGACATGCTCCAGTATCTTGCTGTAGAGAGCTTTCCTCGTTGGTGCAAATTTCTGTCGCTGAACCGGCCTGTTGTCATACCGGATATGGAGGCAATCAGGGATACATATCCGGATGAATATCAATTCTTCCAGCGCTACGGTGTGAAATCCATATTGGCAGCGCCGTTTTCCAAGCGCATCAATCAAGGCTATATCGCGGTTGACGACCCGACGCGCTTTCAGGACGATCCGACGTTCCTGTTCATCATCTCCTACGCGGTCGTTGTAGAGCTGAATGAGATCAAGCTGAGCCAGTCCATTGCAGCAGCACAGCGGGCGTCGAAATACAGCGACCACGATGTCTATGTGAACTGCCTTGGGGATTTGGAGATCAGGAACGCGAAGGGCACGCTTACGGAAGAAGATATCTCGTCCGACCTCTGTCTGAACCTCTTTGCCCTTATCATCACGAATATGAAACGGGCATTAAAGATCGAGCGGTTGGCGGACGCGCTCTGGCCAGGTGATGTGATGGACAATCCGTATCGCTCCGTCAGCAATATTGCTTACCGGCTCCGACGTATTCTGAGCATTATTGATTTAGAAGATTTGATCGTCGGCCGTCATGGAACGTTTGTCATCAATCCGGAGTATAACGTCTATACAGATTTTGACCGTTTTGAGGATAACTGCCGTCGTATGGAAACGGAGATAAATCCAAAGGCACAGTCCGAGCTTTATCAGGGAGCGGTCGAATTATACCGCGGTGATTTGTTTTCTAAAATCTCCTATCAGCATTGGCTAATGCCTAAAACGGCATATTATCACAACATCTTTCTTCGCATTATCAAGTGCTACATTGAGCGTAAGATGGAGCAGGGCGATTATTGTGCGGCGCACCGTGCGGTAGTTGATGCGATGAGCCTTGATCCTTATGACAGCGAGTTGAACACCGACATGATTCTTATCATGCACCATAGAGGCGGCGCTGAGCTGGCAAAAAGCTTCCTGCAAACTGCGAAAGCCTACATGAGCGAAGAACAGATCGAATCTGTGCAGCAATTCTGGGAGAGAACATAAAGCGTCCGTGTGGCTTCCGTGTGGCGCTGGTGAGGGTGTTCGTGCGGCAAAAATGAGGGTGTCCGTGCGGCTTTTTTGCGGCAAAACTGCTGCAAAAATAAGGCTGAAATGAGGCTCCGGCTGAGATTACCTGTCTGATATGATTCTGTTACCGGCTGAACAAGCCGGAATGGAACCGGACGGGTGATCTTTATGGGCGGCTGTATGCCGGCAGGGGCGCGGCTCCTGCCGGGACTCTTATTTTCATTTTTACGGAGCGCGGTTGTAAGCGCCCCGTATGCCCTGCGGCCTCTTCCGGATGCGCCGCCCCACCACAACTTCATATCGCCCCATTCTGCCCGCAGCAATCATGCTGCGGGCTTTTCTGCGTTTTTAGGGCTTCATTGCCGTTCTCCGCCTCCGTGCGTTTGAAATTCCCACATTTCAAATTCACGGAGGTTTTTTATGTATTACAACACGAAGGCCAGCGGAGCGCGGATTCGTGAGCTTCGCATCGCAAAGAACTTCACGCAGGATGAACTGGCAGAACATATGAATGTTTCCCACGGCTTTATCAGCCTCATCGAGTCCGGAAAGAAAGGCTGCTCGGTCGATGTGCTGATCGCGCTCTCAAACCTGTTCGGCGTATCCATCGACTACATTGTCCTTGGCGCGGCCACATTCACCGCGCCGGATTCTGCTGCGCTGAAAGCAGATATTCAGGAATTGATCGGACATCTGGAGAAATTCAGGGGGCGGCTATAACCGATGTTACTAATGGTAAAGCGAATGTTACTAACGTTATATTCCAAACCGGTGCGCGGTCTTCTAAAATAAAATCACAGCGAAAGCTGACTGTTCCTTGAAAATTCCATAGTCATTCATCAGGTACATTCCTGCATATGTGCGAGAGCACAAGCCAGCACAGCGGTGCGCCACGACCTTCACGAGCGCGGACAACATTCAATCAGCGCAGTTTCCGTGAACGAGCGATAAAGCCGACTGGAAAAATCGGGCGGTTCCCGATCCGGCCATGACCGTATGCAGGGCTAACGATACTTCTGTCCAGCCACAGCTTCTTCACGCAATGGGGGCAGCTCGGAGCGATCCTCGGAGGGGTTCAAGTCCCATGGAGCGGCACAACCGGCCGCCGCCTGATGATTTCCCACGGCTCTGGGGTGTCGAGGACAAATTAGGGCTGTACATACCAAAACAGAAAGGAGTCCTTGCCCTTGAAGGAGAACTGGACATATCGCCGCGGCGATATCTATCTGGCAAACTTAAATCCCTATATCGGCTCGGAACAGGGCGGCACACGCCCTGTTCTTTTGCTGCAAAACAACACCGGCAACTTTTATTGCGCGACTCTCATTGTGGCCCCTCTGACAGCCCGCAGAGGCAAGAAACCGCATCAGCCCACACACTATCTGCTTTCCTCCGTGAAGGGCATGGACGGCGCTTCCGTCATTCTGCTGGAGCAGATCAAGACCATCGATAAGCGCAGGGTGGTGCGTTATATCGGGCGCGTCAGCCACGAACAGATGGATGGCGTCAACGAAGCCCTCCAAATCAGCCTCGGCCTCTATATCCCCGAAGAAATGGAGGCTCCGTAATGAAGTCCACGCTGCCGGTTATCCCGGATTCATACATTCCGTTATCCAGTCATAACCATGAAATAACCCGAACAAGGAGGTATGGCATGGACGCATATACGGCACCCGACATGGATATTCGCGCCGTTGACCCTGCGGCGCTGGTGGATATCCGCGATGTGAAGGTCAACACGGCGCTCCCCAAGCGGGAGCGTATTCTGGATTTCATCCGCCAAATTGAGAATCCCTACTGCTACCGGCACGGAAAATATGTGGTCAGGGTCAGCTTTGCCGATACGGATATTTCGCTGGAGGACAGACTGGAAGCGTATATCCGTACAAAAGGATAAACCTCCGCGACATCCTCGACAGTCATCCGCATTGCAGGTACAATTTTGGAGGAAAGGGGCTGGCAATATGCAAAACAGCAAGGAAACAAAAATCTGGAACGCCACGCTTTACCTCCGACTGTCGAGGGACGACGGGGATAAAGAGGAATCCAACAGCATCACCGGGCAGCGGGAACTGCTGCGGAATTTCCTCCGAACCCGCCCGGAGCTTCGGGAATACGCCGTCAGGATCGACGACGGCTTCACAGGCTCCAATTTTGAGCGTCCGAGCTTCAAAAAGATGCTGGAGGATGTAAAGGCGGGGCGCACCAACTGCATCATCGTAAAAGATCTTTCCCGCTTTGGCCGAAATTATCTGGACGCCGGCGAATACATCGAGAAGATATTTCCCTTTTTGGGCGTGCGGTTCATCGCCGTCAATGACAACTACGACAGCTTTGGCGGGAAAAACGCCTCGGACGAGCTTGTCATTCCGTTCAAGAATCTCATAAATGAAGCCTACTGCCGGGATATTTCCGTGAAAGTCCGCACCCAGCTTGAGGTCAAGCGCAAGAGCGGCCAGTACATCGGCGCATTTGCCGTATACGGCTATCTGAAAGATGAAGCGAACAAAAATCACCTGATCGTAGATGAATATGCCGCAGATATCGTGCGGGACATCTTTTCGTGGAAGCTGGAGGGCGTGAGTCCGCAGGACATTGCCACCCGTCTGAACCACAACGGGGTACTCTCGCCTATGGAGTACAAGAAATCTCTCGGTATGAAGTTCGCCACTTCCTTCAAGGCGAACCCGCAGGCGGCATGGTCGGCCAACGCCGTGCTCCGTGTCCTGAAGAATCCGGTCTATACCGGTGTGCTCATTCAGGGCAAGGAGACCACCCCCAGCTACAAGGTGCGAAAGCGCATCACGAAGCCGGAAAGCGAATGGGCGGTCGTTTCGGATGCCCACGAAGCCATCATTGAGCGCCGGGACTTTGACAGCGTACAGAAGGCGCTCTCATTGGATACCCGCCGCAGCCCCGGCGACAGCGCCGTGCAGCTTTTCAGCGGCATGGTGTTCTGCGGAGAGTGCGGCGCAAGCATGGTACGCAAAACCGTCCCATCCGGCAATAAAAAGTATGTCTACTACGTCTGCGCCGCCCACAAGCAGGATAGATCCTGCTCTCCCCACCGGATGCGTGACGAGGCGCTTGCAGATATCGTGCTGGAAACGCTCCGGCAGTATATCCGGGACGTAGTAGACCTGGACGATATTCTTGCCATGACGGATACCGCCCCCCTGAGAACCGCAGAAGCCCAGAAGGTACAGCGGCAGCTTGACAAGAAGTGCTCCGAATATGAGCGGCTTCAGAAGCTGCTCGTGTCCCTGTACGAAAACCTTGCAGACGGCATCATCGACCGGGAGGAATACGCAAGGCTCAAGCAGAACTACGCAGGGCGCTGCGCCGAGTGCGAAAAGCAGATGGAATCCTTGCAGGAGACCATCACGCAGTTCAAAGAACACGGCGGAGAGCATCGGGAGTGGATGGCGCAGTTCCGTGAACATCTGAACATTACGGAATTGGAGCGCAGCATTGTCGTAGCGCTGATCGACCGCATCCTTATTTACAAAGATAATCGTGTGGAAGTCCGATTCCGCTTCGCGGATGAATTTGCATGGCAGACGGATATCCTGCGCCAGTCACAAATCAGAGAGGTGGTATAAGTGGCAAGAACCAAACGAAAGACAAACCCGGTCATTCCGGCAGCGGAAGCTCCCGTGCAGGCACAGAAGCAGTACCGTGCTGCCGCCTATGCCCGCCTTTCCGTGGAGGACAGCGGCAAACCCGGCGCGGATACCATCGAGGGGCAGAAAAGTCTCCTGCTCCGGTTTATTGAAAAGGACCCGACCCTCACTCTGTACGGGCTGTTCTGCGATAACGGGCAGACCGGCACAGACTTTCAACGGCCTGAATTTGAAAAACTCATGGAGGCGGTCAAGTGCGGAGAGGTTGACTGCATCGTGGTCAAAGACCTATCCCGTTTTGGCAGAAACTACAAGGAAACCGGCAACTATCTGGAGCGCATTTTCCCGTTTCTGGGTGTGCGCTTCATCGCCGTCAACGATGGCTTCGACACGCTCACTGCCCAGCGGGGCGCGGACGGCTATCTGGTGCCGCTGAAAAATCTCATCAATGAGGTTTACAGCAAGGATATTTCCAAGAAGTCCGGCTCCGCGCTAGCCGCGAAGCAAAAAAACGGCGATTTCATCGGCGCGTGGGCACCCTACGGCTACCACAAATGCCCGGACGACCCGCATAAGCTGGAGCCGGACGAGGCAACGGCTCCCATTGTCCGGCAGATATTCCGTTGGCGTGCCGAGGGCATTGGCATCACACAGATTGCAAGGCGGCTCAATGATGGCGGCGTGCCTTCGCCCTCTGCCTATCTGTACAATACCCGCGCGTGCAAAACAGAAAAGTACAATGGCGTGATCTGGTACGTTCAGACGGTCAAAAACATTCTGTCCCGGCAGGTCTACATTGGGCATATGGTGCAGGGCACAAAGCGGCAGTCCTTTTATGAGAATCGTGGCCAATACATGAAGCCCAAAGAGGAATGGATTATCGTGGAAAACACCCACAAGCCGCTGATTGACCGCGAGACCTTTGATAAGGTGCAGGCGCTTGCCCGGCGCAAAAATGCAGAATACTTTGAAAATCTCGGCAGGTTCCCGCATCTGGAAACCACCGAAAACATTCTCAAGGGACTGGTCTACTGCGCCGACTGCAAGCGTCCGCTGGTGCGCTACAAGAATGTGAGTCACGAGAAAAAGCTCTGGTACACGTTCATCTGCCAGACGCATACCAACGACATCACAAGCTGCCCCAAGAAGAATATCCGGGAAGATGTGCTGATCCCCATGCTCCTGCAAGCCATCCAGACGCAGATCGCCCTTGCCGCTGATATGGAAGCGCTCATCCGCAGGGTGAACAGCTCCCCCAAATACAGAAAGCAGACGGCAACGCTGCAAGGTAAGCTGGATGCGGCGAAAAAGGCACTTATGCGCTATAACGGCCTGTACGACAGCCTGTATCAGAACTATGTGGATAAGCTCATGACCGAGCAGGAATATATGACACTGAAACACCGCTATAAGGCCGAAGCAAAAGATGCGGAGCGGCTGATTGAAACCCTGACTCGACAGCAGACAGCGGAAGCGGCGCACACACCGGAGAACCCAATCTTTACGGCTTTCGGCAGCTTTCGGGATGCGGACACCTTGACCAGAGAAATGGCGCAGGCACTGATCCAGCGCATATATGTGGACGGTGACAGCAATATTGAGATCGTGTTCCGCTACCGGGACGAATACAAAGAACTCTGTACATATTTGGAAGGGAGGGACGCTGACGCATGAGAACGGCAATTTATCTTCGCATATCCAGCGAGGACGCGGATTTGAGAACCGGCGAAAAGGACGAATCCGAGAGCATATCCAACCAGCGCAGCCTCCTTCGGGAATATGTGTCCAGCCACGCAGACCTGTCCGGTTCCGAAATGCTGGAATTTTGCGACGACGGCTGGAGCGGTACGAACTTTGAGCGGCCAGCGGTAAAGGAGCTTCTGGAGCAGGTCAGGCGCGGGCAGATCAACTGCATCCTGGTCAAAGACCTTTCTCGGTTTGGCCGTGATTACCTCACCGTGGGAGACTATATTTCCCGCGTGTTCCCATTCCTCGGTGTACGCTTCATTTCCGTCAATGACGGTTTTGACAGCAGCAACCCGCTGGACATCGACAGCCTCGATACTTCGTTTCGGACACTGATCTACGACCTGTACAGCCGTGACCTCTCCCGCAGGGTCAAAAGCGCAAAGAAGGCCAGAGCCGAACGCGGGGCGTTTCTCAGTCCCTACGCGCCTTACGGATATGTCAAAGACCCGGAGGACAAGAATCATCTTCTGGTAGATACGGAAGCCGCCGAGGTGATACGGCGCATCTTTCAAATGGCAGCGGATGGTGCAAAAACATGGGAGATTGCGGCGGCGCTGAACGGTGAGGGCGTAAGCTCTCCAAAGAACTACAAAGTCGAGACAGGCTGCACAAGAACGCCGTGGCGCAGCATCCAAGAGGAAAACTTCTGGACGGCCAATCTGGTCGCAAAGTTCCTGCGGGACGAGCGGTATATTGGAAAGACGGTGTACGGCAAACGGAGCCGGGATATTGTAGGCAGCACCCACACGGTCAAAATCTCCCGCAATGACTGGATCGTTGTTCCCGACAGGCATGAAGCCATCGTGCCGGAGGCGCTGTTCGAGAAAGCGCAGACTTGTATGCGGGAATACCGGGAATACGAAGCGGCATCCGGCAGCGGCAATCCGCTGAAGCGCAAGGTGATCTGCGGCGTATGCGGCCACGCCATGCAGCGGGACAGCAGAAAGAACGGCTCCTACCGCTGCGTCATGAAAAGGCTGAATACCGGCTTTGACTGCTCGGAGGAAAAAGTCCCGGAGGCCGATATTCTGGAAGCTGTCATCGACACCATACAGGTCTACGCCCAATACGCCGTCAGTATAGACAGGCTCCTGCAAACAAGGCAGGAGCAGCGGCAGCTTGACCGCAAACAGGCGCAGCGACAGTTGCAGACCCTCCAGAGCCGGAAAGCCCGGCTTGACAAGCGGCTGCAAGACCTCTATGAAGGACTGGTAGAGGGCGAGATATCCCGCGAGAGCTTCGCGGCGCAGAAGAAAGCTCTGACGGCGCAGGCAGAGGAAATCTCCCGCACGGTCTTGGAGTTGGAGCGAAAAATAAGCGGCAGCGACGACGGCAGCAATGCTGTAATCGAGCATTTCAAAAGCTATGCCGGGATTACGGCGCTGACCAGGGAAATCTCAATCGAGCTGCTGCAATCCGTCACCATCTACCCGGACGGGCGCATGGACATTCGGCTGAACCTTGCCGATGAGATTGAAGCTTTGATGGAAACCTTGCGCCGGGAGTCCTGTACGGCGTGAATTTATTAGTCCTTTTTGTACAGCAGCCGACGCGGCTGTAATAATAGGACTAAAAACATTAAGGCTCAAAAAGTGTCAGAAACACGCTGCTTTTTGAGCTTTTTCACGCAAAAACCGCAAGTAAAACAAAGCGCGTCTGTTTACCCAAAGTGGCGCTTGGGTCGGCAGACGCGCTTTTTTCATGTCCTGACGCAGTAACATGGCATGGACAATCGGTATTACATAGCACATCCACTTGCTCCCTGACGGAGCCGGAGGGTGTGCTTTTTTGTTGCCCGGTATGGGCGGGAATGGAGGCGAGAGCAATGAACGGACATACAGAGGACAAACCGAAAGACTGCCGGTACTGCTATTTCTGGAGGCAGACAGAGGGCTGCACCTTTCGTGGCAAAACCGGCTGCTATTATGTTTCCGCGCAGAAGCCGCCTGCCGCCGTCAGTGAGTGCGACGGCTGTCCGTATGGGCGGGCGTCTCCCTGCATCGGCTGGTGTACGAAAGAGCTGCTGCGCTCTATGGGCCTTTGGAAAGGGCGTGAAGATACATGACACTGGACTATTACTACGGGGATCAGGCGGAACAGTTCTCTTTCTACCGCATCCCCAAAGTGCTGTTCACGGACAGCCGGTTCAAGGACATTTCGGCAGAGGCCAAAATCCTCTACGGCCTGCTCCTTGACCGCATGAGCTTGTCTGCCAAGAACGGCTGGCTGGATCAGGAAGGGCGCGTGTACATCGTCTATACCGTCGAAGACATCATGGACGCACTTTCCTGCGCTTCGCAGAAGGCCATGAAGCTGCTGAACGAATTGGATGAGAAATGTGGGCTTATCGAGCGCAAACGGCAGGGTCTCGGCAAGCCTAATCTCATTTACGTCAAGAATTTTGTTTCCGCACCGGAATCAAAATTCAAGAATGGTGAAAATCAAAATTCTGGACTTTTGAAAATCGAAACTCAAGAATTTCCAAAATCAAAAGGTAGTAATACTGAGAAGAACAATACTGATTTTAACGATACTGAGTCTTTTCCCTTCCCTTCGTTCAGAGACGGTCAAAAGCGGGAATCGAAAGGAAACGATGCGGAGCGGAGAGCGCAGTACAGAGAGCTTATCATGGAGAATATCAGCTATGACGTTCTGCTGCTGGACTTGCCGTATGACAAGGAGATCGTCGAGGAAATTCTGGAGCTTATCGTGGATACAGTTTGTACCACAAAGCAGACCGTGCGCATCTCCGGGGATGATAAACCAGCAGAGGTGGTCAGGAGCCGGTTCCTGAAGCTGGACAGCGAGCATATCCGTTTTGTCGTGAGCTGCATGAAAGAGAACACCACAAAGATCAAAAACATCCGTCAATATCTGCTGGCAACGCTGTACAACGCTTCGCTTACCATGACCAGCTACTATGCAGCCCTGGTTCAGCACGATATGGCGGAAGGACGTATTTAGACGCCGCTGGCTGTATGGCCTGCGGCGTTTCGCATGTTACGGAGGTGAACGCTATGCCAAAGAAGACAGAACCAAAGGACACACAGAGCACCCAGCCGGAGCAGGTGCAGCAGGTACGCATTTCGGATATCCACCCCTTCAAGAATCATCCGTTCAAGGTGGTGGACGATGCGCTCATGCAGGAGACGGTAGACAGCATCATGCAGTTCGGCGTGCTCAATCCCACCATCATCCGGCCAGATCCCGGAGGCGGCTATGAAATGGTCGCCGGACACCGGCGCTTGCACGCAAGCGGCCTTGCCGGGAAGGATACGATCCCGGCCATTGTCCGCAATCTGACTGACGACGAGGCGGTGATCTTGCTGGTGGATACCAATTTGCAGCGCGAGAACATTTCTCCCATGGAACGCGCACAGGCGTACAAGATGAAAATGGAGGCGCTGAAACATCAGGGACAGCGGACAGATTTAACTTTAGTCCAAGTTGGGCCAAAGTTAAATTCCGCTGAAAAAATCGCGCAGGACAGCGGCGAAAGCGTTTCGCAGGTAAAGCGGCTCATTCGCCTGACGGAGCTTGTTCCAGAGATTCAGCAGAAAGTTGATGCCAAGGAAATTGCCCTGAATCCTGCTGTGGAGCTGTCGTACCTCAAGCCGGAGGAACAGCGGCAGTTTCTGGATGCAATGGAGTATTCCCAGAACACCCCCTCGCTTTCGCAGGCGCAGCGGCTGAAAAAGCTCAGCCGTGAGGGCAAATGCACGCAGGACGCCATGTACAAGGTCATGTCCGAAGAAAAAAAGGACGAGCTGGATCGCGTCACGCTGAAAAGCGACACGCTCCGAAAATACTTCCCCAGGAATTACACGCCGCAGCAAATGGAACAGGTCATTATCAAGCTGCTGGAACAGTGGCAGAAAAAACGGCAGCGCCAGAATGAGCGCTGAGAAAGGAATGTATCATGGAAAACTTCACGGTAAATATTACAGGAGACGTCAATATCATCCTCCCGCACGGGAAAATTCCCCGCAGGGTCAGGCTCAAAAGCGACGGCTACGCGCCGGTCTCCGGCTTTCAGCTCACCCCGAACGATGAGGAATACGATGAAAGCAATGTTTCGGTTCTGCTGGCTGTTCCCGGTCAGAAGGCCAGAACCATGCGTCTGCTGGACGCGCTCATCGAGACCGGATTCTGCTGTACGCATGTGCGGCAGGTGCCGACTTTCGACTTGTACATGGCTTATGAGAAAAAAGCAGTCGTGACTGTCAGCGGAGAAACGTACCTGACCGGCCCCGCCATCGTGTTCTACTGCCTCGATGATGAATTGTGGGATATCTCTTCGGGGGATGCCGGTCTGGTGCGGCGGCTTTTTGAAGAGCGCACCGTGCAGCTCCGTCACGGAGACGAAACGATCCCGGCCATGGCGCTGTAAGCCGTGTGCCGGTGCATACTGCGATCATTACGGAAGGAGGCGTTCATAATTGCAGGAAGAGGTTGAAAACAGGACAGTGACCCTCGTCATCAGCGCAACGAAGCTCACTGGGCGTGTGCTCAAAGCGGCGGTTGCAAAGTTTTTGGCACATCAGAAAGCGAAAATCGCTGAGAAAAAGCGGGCTGGCCCCGTAAAGCCCACCGGCAAGCAGACGGTCAAGCAGCTTGTCGGTCAGAATCAGGGTGTTGCCAACATCGAGATCAGCGATAAAAACATCAAGGATTTTGACCGTGTGGCAAGGAAATACGGCGTGGACTACGCCGTAAAAAAGGACAAGACCCTCTCGCCGCCCAAGTACATGGTGTTCTTCAAGGCGCGGGACGCAGATGCACTCACAGCGGCCTTTGAGGAATATACCCGCAATACGGCAAGGAAGCGGCAGAAACCTTCCCTCATCCAGCATCTGCATGATATTCAGGCTGCAAAGGACATCATCAAGCCTGCGGTCAAACACAAGGATAAGGGGCTGGAGCTATGAAAAAGCCTGTAAACATCAAGAAAATCATTCTCCCCAATCTCCCGTATCTTCTGTTCGTCCTGCTGGGAACCAAGTGTGGGCAGGCTGCGCGGCTTGCTCCGGGGATGGATTTCTCTCAAAAAGCCCTGCATATTCTGGACGGCTTCCGGCTGGCCTTTAAGAGCCTACTTCCGAGCTTCCACCCTGCCGATCTGCTGGTCGGCCTCCTGATCGCCGCCGCGCTCCGGCTGGCGGTCTACGTCAAAGGCAAGAACGCCAAGAAATTCCGCAAGAATATGGAGTACGGCAGTGCCCGATGGGGAACCGCCGCCGACATTGCCCCCTATGTCGATCCGGCCTTTGAGAACAACATCATTCTCACCCAGACCGAGAGCCTGACCATGAACAGCCGCCCCAAAGACCCGAAGACGGCGCGGAATAAAAACGTGCTGGTCATCGGCGGCTCCGGCAGCGGCAAGACGCGCTTTTTCATCAAGCCCAATCTTATGCAATGCCAGTCAAAGGACTATCCGGTTTCATTCGTCGTCACCGACCCGAAAGGCAGCATCGTGGTCGAGTGCGGCAGACTGTTGGAGAAGAACAACTACCGCATCAAGATATTCAATACCATCAACTTTTCCAAAAGTATGCACTATAACCCCTTCGCCTATATCCACAGCGAGAAGGACATTTTGAAACTGGTCAACACCCTGATCTGCAACACCAAGGGAGACGGCAAATCCGGCGACGATTTTTGGGTGAAGGCAGAGACGCTTTTGTACTGCGCCCTGATCGGCTACATCCATTATGAAGCTCCCGAAGAAGAGCAGAACTTCGCCACACTCATCGAACTGGTCAACGCCATGGAAGTCCGCGAGGACGATGAAACCTTTGAAAATCCTGTGGATATCGCGTTCAAGGAGCTGGAAAAGGACAAGCCCAACCACTTCGCGGTGCGGCAATATAAAAAGTACAAATTAGCCGCCGGCAAGACTGCGAAAAGTATCAATATTAGCTGCGGCGCACGCCTTGCCCCCTTTGATATTGCGGAGCTGCGGGAGATCACCATGTATGACGAACTGGAGCTGGACACGCTGGGCGACAAGATATACGACAACCCGGATGCCAAGGATGGAAGCTTCAAAAAGACGGCGCTGTTTCTTATCATGAGCGATACCGACAGCACCTTCAATTTCCTCATTTCTATGATTTACAGCCAGTTATTTAACCTGCTGTGTGAAAAAGCGGACGACCAGTATAAAGGCCGCCTGCCGGTGCATGTGCGCTGCCTGATCGACGAAGCGGCAAACATCGGGCAGATACCCAATCTGGAAAAGCTCATGGCGACTATCCGCAGCCGTGAGATCTCCGCCTGCCTTGTTTTGCAGGCGCAGTCTCAGCTCAAGGCACTGTACAAGGACAACGCCGATACGATTATCGGGAATTGTGACACTTCGATTTTCCTCGGCGGTAAGGAGCCTACCACGTTGAAAGAGCTGAATCAGGCGCTGGGGAAAGAGACCATCGACACTTTCAACACCGGCGAAAGCCGTGGCCGCGAGGTCTCCCACAGCCTTAACTACCAGAAGCTCGGCAAAGACCTCGCTACGGTGGATGAGCTTGCCGTGCTGGACGGCTCCAAGTGCATCTTGCAGCTTCGCGGCGTGCGGCCGTTTCTGTCCAATAAGTTTGATATCACGCAGCACAGGAATTACAAATACCTGTCGGATGCAAACCCCAAAAATGAATTTGACATTGAAAAGTTCCTCTCTCACCGGCTCAAGCCGAAACAGGACGAGGCTTACAATGTTTTTGAGGTAGATGTGTCCGAAGCGGATGAAGCAGCGGGTGAACAGCACGCTTTTTCATAAAGATTTATCAAGGCAGGAGGCTTGATACACCATGACAGACAGAAGATACCGGCTCATACTGCAAGGCCGGAACGAACAAAACAATCAAAAATTGAAAGGAGACGCCGGAATCGGGAGCCGCACAGCGGTTTTCGCTCCGGCGCTTGCATTGTGAGAATCTATTTCTAACCCAATATCCCGCATATTCCGGCATACACATTTATGGATTTCTTTAACTCTGCTGTTGATGTTCTGCAAACTTTGGTCATCGCCCTTGGTGCAGGTCTCGGAATCTGGGGCGTCATTAACCTGCTGGAAGGATACGGAAACGACAATCCGGGGGCTAATGCTCATGTACGGTAAGGAAGCAAGCAACCGAAAACAAGAGATAGACCGCCA
>ENA-OPIQ01000119-OPIQ01000119.1-human-gut-metagenome-genome-assembly--contig:-NODE-119-length-22113-cov-1.863043_pt1 | contig 22113 bp, 15 predicted proteins | sample MGYA00241397_ERZ501640 | MGnify/ENA primary metagenome ERZ501640 (study PRJEB25962, sample SAMEA2042294) | human gut metagenome | biome: human gut; feature: human-associated habitat; material: faeces...
TTGCAGCAGCTTCGGAAAAGTCTGTTGCGAACCATCAAATATACAAGTGGTATTATCATAGAATTTATTAGCACAACTATGCTTGCCGGTAATCATGCAGGCACGGCTGGGACCACTCAATGAATTGGCCACAAAACTATTTGTAAAACGCACTCCATCATTAGCAATGCGGTCAAGGTTGGGCGTTTCCATATAACGCTTGTCATAGCAACTCATCATCTGGGCAGTATGGTCATCGGTCATTATATACACGATGTTGTAAGGTTTCTGCTCCTCAGTTTTCTTTTGTGAAGCGCATGATGACAGAGATGCCACAGCAGTAATGCCGGTCAAAGAAAAAAATAATCCTGATTGTAGGTTGTTCATATTCATAAATTTAAATAAGCAAAGAATTAACATCCGCAAAGATACAAGTTATATTATTGTTTCTTGTCTGGAAATGACTATTTTATATCTGAGAATGTCCAGAAACAGGTTACAGACAAGAAAAAAACAGATGCAAGGCGCAGGTGCGCCCTGCATCCGGAAAAATCCAATAAAGACCTATTGAATAAAGCGTTCTATCATGTTTCCTTAATTAGTATAACCATAATTATTGTCACTATAGTCAAGAGCTGAATTGGTGTCTATCTCATCTTTCGGAACCGGGAGCAATAAATTTTTCTTCAAGAAATTTTCATCATTCAAATTTCCATCATTAAAAATACGTTCTCCCCAATTGCCGTTCCGTTTAGGATTATTGGCCACTGATTCTTGAATAATTCCATGCCCATTGTTGACCTCAAAAGCTTTTTTCAGAAACTCTGTGCCGCGTAAACGCATTTTCTGATACATTTCCGGTTCACCGGCACCTTCAAAAATACGTTCAAAATAAATTTTCTCACGCACTTGTTCTTTAGACAAGCCACTCCTCCAGTCAGCCGGCTGAGACGCGTTTCCTGATTGACGCGCTCTCTTCAGCACCTCATTGGCAAATGTTATCGCCTTATCAGTCTGCCCCAATTCATTATATGCATCCGCTGCCATCAGTAACATATCTGCATAACGATACAAAATTAAATTCTTATGACTGTTATTACCACTCTGCTCAGGATCCCACGGTTTCTTGAAATAGGGCCATGACTTTGTATTGGTAGATGGCTTTTTTGTCGCATTTTCCAACAAAGACAACAAGCCTTTCAAATACCCTTTTTCAGCGGGAGTCGCAGTAGCCGTATCGGCAATCATAGCATAAAGTTCTTCAGCTTTCGGACTAGCCGGATCAGCTAATTTCTCGTAAGGAATCCGTCCTACATACAACTTGGGTTTCTTCCATCCGGCAGGTTTTTCTTCTCCTCCAATGGTATATGTAAAATAAGGATATGCATATACAGTATCGCGCGCCGAAGCTATAGGCTCCTCTTTAGGTTTCTCACCTTTTCCTACTCCGGCATAAGACTTCCAATAAGTCAGGAATGTGCTTTCAATACGTGGATCACCGGGATAAGTAGCCCAAAAATAATCATACAAAGCTTTTGAAGCACGTATGCGGTCCCAAGCCTGCCCATTACAAGAGCCATTAGGAGCGACCAGCCAGCTACCCCGGTTACGGGTGGTAGAACCTGCAAGTGCAAAATTCAATTGAAAAATAGATTCCGGAGAACCTTGTACATAATCAACAAACAAATCACTGAATTTATCCGCCAGCCGGTATTTAGACATTACCTCATCAAAACACGCTTTCGCCTTCTCCCAAGCCGTATTATCACCCTGACAGCCCAAAGTATGATAAAGTTTTCCTAGATACGCTTTCGCTGCCCACTTCGTTGCAAAACCGTCATCATCTTTTTCCGGTAAATTCTCATAAGCGAACTCCCAGTCAGTACGTACCAATTCAAAGACCTCATTTTTAGGAGAACGAGGAACAGCTACTCCGTCATGAGCAGAGGGAGTGGTCTTTAAAGGTACATCTCCATAGGTAACTGCCAAATTGTAATAAGCCAATGCACGCAAAAAACGAGCAGCCGCTTCCATTGGCAATTTATCAGCCGATTCTAACGGACTATCGGCAATATTGGCAATGAATGCATTTGTTTCACCAATCACTTTATACATCCCTCTCCACGCCATTGTGTTTATAGTTTCATCAATTCCTCCGTCCATAGAGACCAATAAATCTGTAGAACTGCCATTTGTTTGTGACCATCCAAAACCACAATATCCAAATGTTACTTCCTGCCATGCCTGGCCATAAGCATTATCAGCCGACATATATCCGTAACATCCCATCAAAGCCTGTTTGGCATTTTCCACAGTACTAAACTGAGTTTTTGTATTTATCGTATATTGCGGGTCTTCATCCAGCCACGATTCGCAGGATGCCAATAACAAAGCACCTGCTAATAAAAATATATATTTTAGTTTTTTCATTTTACAAAAAAATTATCGGTTAAACTATTTAAAAGGCCACATTTAATCCAAAGACATAAGAACGTTGGCTTGGAAATGCATTCATATCAATGCCCGGGCGTAATCCATCAAAAGCAAACGAATTGATTTCCGGATCGTATCCACTGTAATTAGTGATGACAAATGCATTTTTAACCGAAGCAAATACACCTATATTCTGAAAGCCGATTTTCTTCATCCAAGATTTTGGCAATGTATAATTCAAAGTGATATCCGAACAACGCAAGTAACTTCCATCCTCAATATAACGGTCATAAACCACGTTCTTTACATTCGCCGTAGCCGACGGATAAAGATTTGAATGATTTTCTTCCGTCCAGATATTCCGGAATGCTTCTTGTGTCAAATTACCAGCTTGCCGAGAGGGCGTATAATAACGGATATTCGTATTCAATATCTGATTACCATGCACACCATTAAAAGAAGCCGAGACAGACAGGTCTTTCCAGGCAATACGAGTTTGGAAACCATAAGTAAAGTCCGGATTCGGATTGCCTAAAATGGTTTTATCCTTTTCATCCACAACACCATCCTCATTCATATCCACCGCTTTTATATTACCGGCTCCCAAGTCATTGGCCACAGAACTGGAATAATATTTGGTTGATCCGTCAGCAGCCGTATAAGCAACTTTTCCATCTACAATATCTTCCGGCTGAATAATACCTTGAGTCTTATATCCGAAGAACAATCCCGGTGCCTCACCTGCAATGAAAAGATTAGCAATACCAAAATGATCCCCTATAGAAGTTCCCTGATATCCACGCACATTTTTCAAGGTTCCAAAATCTGTCGGTGCAAAACCCAGATCACCAATTTTTGATTTATTAAAACCAATGTTTCCGCCCAAACTCCAACTCCAACCGTTCAAGTTACGGAGAATATCTCCATTCAAACTAATTTCAACACCTTTGTTTTTCAACGAACCTTGATTCAACATCACACTTGCAAAACCACTGGAAGCAGGCAATGAACGCGAAATAAGCAAATCATTAGTTTTTTTCTGATATACATCTACTGATCCTGACAGACGGCTGTTGAAAAAAGCAAAATCAAAACCCACATTCCAAGAAGATGTACGTTCCCACTTCAACCCGTCATTCTGCAAATTGCTTACCGCCATTGCCAAAATCTGATCCCCTGTGGCTTTTGCATAATCTATTATTTGTGAATAATCAGAGAAAGTAGCATAAGGATTAATGCCCTGATTGCCTGTAACACCAAAACCTAAACGTATTTTCATTTGATTCAACCAGTTAATATTCTTCATAAATTCTTCCTGCTCCATACGCCAAGCTAAAGAGAAGGAAGGAAAGTAAGACCATCGGTTACCCTTTTTGAATTTACTTGATCCGTCCGCACGTACAGATGCAGTAAGCAAATATTTATCATAAGCAGAAAGATTGATACGACCTAGATAAGACAGTAACTGATAATCCTTTTGGGTAGGTTGTTCATGAGTCTTCACAGAAGCAAGGTGTAACCCTTTTGTACGTAAGTCAAAATTAGAGAAACGAGTACCCTTCACATTCTTATTCAAGAATGTATGTCCGTCATAAGTTACACCAGCAGTAGCTCCCAGATGAATACCTTTCGCCAAGTCAATATTTAAATTCAATAAGTTTTCTATATTATAATTGGTCTTATTCAAGTTAGCCATGGCTAGCACACCTTGATCATTAGCACCGATAGTGAGCTGCATACCATACCAACGAGCACGTTCGTTTATATTCACATTTCCCCCGGCACGAAGATTATACGAAAGATATTTGCAAATATTCCATTTCAAATCCAGACTACCGCCAAAGCTTTTATCATCCGTTATATCATCATAGTCATCCCGCCAGCTATAAACAGTAGTTTTTGCATCCATGTCCGTTTGTAATGTCGGGTCGTCTGCCGGAATTTCATAAGGAGCTGTATCCAGTACTGTACGTGCCAATGAACCGGCAATACCACCTGTCGTATTACCTCCGGTCATCATATCATTTTGTTTGATAGATCCATTCAGAGCAAGTGCCATAGTAACGGACTTTGAAAGGTTAGCCGTAAGGTTTGCACGCAAATCACCTTGTTTAATACCTGTATTACTTACAATACCTTTTATATCCTTAAAGCCACCCGAAACATAATAAGTCATTGCATCCGATCCTCCGCTGACCGATGCAGAATAAACTTGAGAGAAAGCGGATGAATAGGCTTCTTTCTGCCAGTTCTTATAACTCAAGACACGATAGTATTCAGGGTTGGTAGGATCTTTCTTATATTTATCCAAGTTTTCACCATACACATAATGCATCTCGCCATTTGCTTGCGGATAGTACTTTTCCTCGCCGGAATTAGCCTTCATATTGGCATAAGCAGCGTATTGTTCCAGATTCAACATATTATGCAGGTTACGGGCATCCGCAATAGTAAAGTTTGCAGTCACGTTTACTTTAGCCTTACCTGCCTTCCCTTTTTTAGTCGTAATGATAATAACACCATTCGCACCGCGGGAACCATAAATTGCCGTAGCCGAGGCATCTTTTAATACAGTGATATCTTCAATATCCGCAGGATTCAAAGCACTTAAAGGATCTTGCGCAATTTGGAAATCACCGCCACCCATAGCCGACTCTGCAAATTCCCCGGTGGAAGATTGCGGGACATTATCAATAACATACAGAGGCTGGTTATCTCCACGCAATGAGTTAGCGCCACGAATTGTCACAGAACTGGCAGCTCCCGGAGCAGCCATAGATGAAGTTACATTCAGCCCCGCCACCTTACCTTGCAACAGATTATTAAAAGAAGCTGTTTTAGAAGCATCGTTAGCATCCGGACGCAAGCTGGCGGTAGCACCGGTCAAATCACTCTTTCTTGCCGTACCATAAGCCACTACCACTACTTCATCCAATGTCTGAGTATCATCTTTCAACTGAACATTCAATACTTTTTTCCCTCCTACCGGCAATTGCTGGGTCACATAGCCAATAAAAGAAAACACTAATGTAGATTTGGAGTCAGGGACATCAATAGAATAATTGCCATCAAAATCTGTAATGGTTCCCGTGGTTGTACCTTTCACTTGTACATTCACACCGGGCATCCCCTCGTTAGTACTATCAGTAACTTTACCTGTTACTTTTATCTGCTGGGCAAACATATCTGGAATTGCTGCCATACAGAAGACACACACTAGAAAAACGTTAAAGAGGTTCTTCTTCATAGAATTAAATTTAAATTAGTAATTTATGATAGTTAACATTATTTTAATTTGTGGCAAATGTAGAGGAAAACAGAGGTATAAGAGGTACAATAATCACTATTTTTAAGTCCAAAATTAGCTAAAAAGGTCCATTTCACCGAGAAATAGTCAATTTTGGAGGAGGAATAAACAAAGTCGGAAACCTGGCTATTGTTTTTTTAAAGACAATGACAACCGACCCAAATACAAAAACAAGTATCTTTGTATCTCCAAATATGTTTTTATCCATTAATCAATATATTATGAAACTAAAACTTTCTATTTTAACGATCCTGCTGTTCTTCTTATCAGCATCTTTTCCCTTGGCCGCCCAAAAGGCTCCCCAACCGTTTGATATTGACACCCCTTCGCTCCGCGTCTTCCTTCCGGCTCCCGAACTGGCGACAGGCCGTGCCATAGTAGCCTGTCCGGGTGGCGGATATGGCGGACTGGCTGTCAACCACGAAGGCTATGACTGGGCACCTTACTTCAACAAACAAGGCATCGCACTGATTGTACTGAAATATCGGATGCCTCATGGTGACCGCACTCTCCCCATCTCGGACGCCGAAGCTGCCATGAAAAGGGCGCGCGACAGTGCCGATGTATGGAATCTGAATCCATATGATATAGGTATAATGGGCTCCTCTGCCGGAGGGCATCTAGCTTCAACCATCGCCACACATGCCCGCCCCGAACTCCGCCCTAACTTTCAAATCCTGTTCTATCCTGTCATCACCATGGATAAATCCTATACTCACATAGGATCTCACGATAATCTTTTAGGTAAGGACGCTTCCGCCGAACTGGAAACCGAATTTTCCAATGAGAAACAAGTAACCAAAGAAACTCCCCGCGCCTTTATCGCCTACAGTGACGATGACAAGACAGTCCCTCCTGCCAATGGGGTAAATTATTACCTGGGGCTGCACAAGAATCATGTACCAGCCGTACTCCATATTTATGCCAGTGGCGGACATGGCTGGGGTATCCGCGAAAACTTCATTTACAAGAATGAGATGTTAAACGATTTATCCGCCTGGTTGCGCAGTTTCAAAGCTCCCCGTAAAGATGCTGTCCGGGTAGCCTGTGTAGGCAACAGCATTACTTACGGAGCAGGAATCAAAAACCGGAGCCACGACAGCTACCCCTCCGTTCTAGGCCGTTTGCTAGGAGATAAATACTGGGTGAAAAACTTTGGAGTCAGCGCACGTACCATGCTGAATAAAGGTGATCGCCCTTATATGAAAGAACAAGCTTATCAACAAGCATTGGCGTTCAACCCCAATATCGTTGTTATCAAACTGGGAACCAATGACAGCAAGTCATTCAACTGGGTACATAAAGCAGATTTCATAAAAGATACACAAACCATGATTGACGCCTTTAAAGCCCTTCCCTCACAACCTGAAATCTATCTATGCTATCCTTCAAAGGCATATCTTACCGGAGAAAGCATTAATGATGATATCATCTCAAAAGAAATTATACCTATGATTAAGAAGGTTGCCAAGAAAAACAAGCTGCCTGTCATTGACCTTCACAGCGCAATGGATGGAATGCCGGAATTATTCCCCGATCATATCCATCCCAATGAAGAAGGAGCGAAGGTGATGGCAAAAGCTGTTTATGATGCTATAAAAAAATAAAGGAAACGAAGGAGCAGACAGGGATTAATCAGCAAAAAAGAGATTTTTATCGGTTGTCCACATTATTCATCGTCTTTTTGTTGTGTTATTCAAGACAATCAACTATTTTTGTTCCCAAACCTTGAGTAAGTAATGAAAACATCTGCCCACAACATACGAATCCTGTCCTTGCTCCTTCTATTCATTCTATTACATTCTATATCAGAAGCCAAACAATACTTTTTCCAACAAATTCCCTCTCAAAACGGACTTTCCTCCATGGTACGCTGTATGGAAGTCAGTCAGGAAAAAGGATATGTCTGGATAGGGACACGCTCAGGAATCGGACGATTCGACGGTTACGAACAGCGAAGATATCTGCGCGGTAATGTCACACATATTTTGGAAGATGAAGAACATACCATTTGGGTCATCACAGAAAAGGGAGTATTCCGCTACAATGAAATAGAAGACAATTTTATCCTTGTGCGGGATAAAGACAACAATCCGGTAATAGCCAGTTCTCTTTGCCTATGGGAGGACGGAGTAATCTTCGGGGGAAGAGGAAGACTATATAAATACAACTATGAAGACCATATTATCAACCTGTTCCATACGTTGAAACCGAACGGCAAGTATCATATTTCCAATCTTTACCAATGGGATTCCCACACTCTCCTAGCCACCAACCGATGGGCAAAAGCTTTATTTATTGATATCGCTACGGGCAACACCCGTCCTGTTCCCTTCAACAGTGAACAGATTATCTCATTGTTGATTGATAGAAAAGGAAATGTATGGGTAGCTCATTACAATCAGGGAGTAAGCTGTTATGGCCGTAATGGAAAACAATTACAGACCTATCATACACAAAATTCTCCTCTCAAAACCAATGTAGTGCTATCATTAGAAGAGCATAATGGACAAATATGGATGGGTACAGACGGCGGAGGAATCCATATTCTCAATCCGCAGACCGGCAAGATATCGACATTGAGGTATATTCCGGGAGATCGTTACTCCTTGCCTGCCAACTCTATTCTTTGTCTATATAACGACAAAAGCAACAATATGTGGGCGGGAAGTGTACGCAATGGATTAATCAATATTAAAGAGGTAGGAATGAAAACTTATCAAGACGTGCTGCCGGGACAGAATTACGGGCTGAGCGAGAAAACAATCCTGTCCATTTATCAAGACAATGACAACCAAATATGGATCGGAACAGACGGAGGCGGTATCAACCTCTTCGACCCGGCCACCGGAAAGTTTCATCACATACTTTCTACCTGGGAAGAAAAGGTAGCTTCCATCACCGGCATGGACAAAAACCATCTACTGGTTTCGCTATTCAGCCAAGGCTTGTTTGTCTTTCATAAAGAAACCCACCGATATCAGCCACTTGTCATTATCAACGACAGCATTAATGATATTTTATGCCATCGGGGAAAAACAGTCAATGTATATCAAAATACTCCTGAAACCATTTTGATGTTATCCGAAACACCTTATAAATACCATATTGGTAAAAAGCAATTCATTCCCATCACCAAAGGAAAAGGCATCACTGATATTGTCGGTACGTTGTTACCCATAAACAGCACAGGAGAGGATTGCTATCTGCACGATTTGGAACATATCTATAAAATCAACTCCAGCCTCAACGAACTGGAGCTTATATTTACCTGTCAAACAGACACCGTGTTCAATTCTGTCTCACTAGACGAGAACGGATTGCTATGGATAGGCAGTAACTATGGTTTAAGTTATTATAATCCAGTTACCAAGCAATACACCCTTGTCCCCAATACCCTGATTAATGAAATAAGCTCACTCATTTGTGACCGGCAAGGGCGTGTATGGATAGGAACGGAAGAAAAATTATTCGCATATCTGATTAAAGAAAAGAAATTCATCTTATTCGGTGAACCGGACGGAGTGGTACAAAACGAATATCTGGAGAAACCCCGGTTACTCTCTTCATCCGGAGATATCTATATGGGAGGTGTAAACGGCTTACTACATATCAACCGGCACTTACCTGACGAACCGGCACTTCTCCCCACTCTTCAACTGGCCGACATCCTAGTGGGCGGAGAACGTGTCTACGACCGGATATCAAATGACCACCAACTCAGTGTCAATGAAAAAAGCAAACCGATCATCATCAAAATCATCACCCGTAATAAGGATATTTTCCGCAAACCCATGTATAGATACACCATTACAGGACTGAACGGACAAAACATCTATTCTTATTTACCGGAAATAAACTTAAGCAGCCTGCCAACAGGCAGTTATCACATAAAAGCCGCCTGCAGTACCCGCAACGGTGACTGGACAGCAGACTATGATATTCTTACCCTGATAGTACTGCCTCCTTGGTATAAATCTGGCTGGTTCATCCTAAGTTGCACCCTTTTTATCTTCGTTAGCGTTATCCTCATTTTCATCCTGTTATTGCGTAACAAAGAAACCAAGTTAAAGTGGGCAATGAAAGAACATGAGCAGCAGGTATACGAAGAAAAAGTACGCTTTCTTATCAATATCAGCCATGAGCTCCGGACTCCACTGACCTTGATACATGCACCCTTGAAACAACTAATGGATAAACTTACCGCCGACAACGAAAATTATCCGTTGATCCAAAGCATCTGTAAACAATCTGAACGGATGAAGAACATTCTGAATACTGTTCTGAATGTTCGCAAGATGGAAGTAGGACAAAGCACACTCCATGTCCAGAGCATACAATTGGATGAATGGGCAGAGCAACTGATTTCCGATTTTAAACCAGAAGCCTCCGTCAGGGGCATCACGCTCGTCTATCAACCTGAACCGGAGATTCAGACCTTGTGCTTCGACAAAGAAAAATGTACGACTATCCTGACCAATCTATTAATTAACGCATTGAAATATACTCCCGATGAGAGTACAATCAGTATTTCAACCCGTTTGTCGGAAGACAAGACAAGAGTACGCATATCCATTTCCGACCAAGGTCCGGGACTGAAAGATGTGGATACCAACAATCTCTTTGTCCGCTTTTACCAAGGCAACAACAGTCGTCCCGGCACAGGAATCGGATTGTCCTATTCTAAAATACTGGTCGAACAACACGGAGGCAACATTGGAGCCTACGACAACAAGAATTTCGGAAGCCCGGGAGCTACTTTCTGGTTCGAACTTCCATTAAATACCGAACCGGGAAATATCACGCTGCACCCACAAGAATATCTGAATACACTTCTGGCACCCACGCAAGAAACAGAAAGTATTCCCAAACAACAGGAAGAAAATAAAACAGCCCCAAACCATACCTTATTAGTAGTAGATGACAACAAAGACCTGACCGATTATCTGGCAACAGCCCTGAAAGACCGGTTTAAAACAATATGGGTAGCCGCCGATGGAGAGGAAGCATTGCGTCTTTGCCGGAAAAAACGTCCTCATATAGTTGTAAGCGATATCCAAATGCCCCGTATGAACGGCTATGAGCTATGTAAACAAATAAAAGAAGATTTGGAAATAAGCCATATCCCGGTTATACTGCTCACTGCACGTAATGACGAAGAAAGCCAACTATATGGTTATAAAAACGGAGCAGACGCCTACGTCACAAAACCTTTTGAAGTAAGTATGCTATATGCGATTATCTGTAGCCAACTGCATAACCGGGAACGGATGCGTACCCGTTATACAGACATCGGCCCTCTGCCGCCACCCGAGGAAGGCACCTTCAGTTCTGCCGATGAAGAATTTTTAAATCGCCTGAACCAGATAATCACAGAACATCTGGATAACGAACAGTTGGGTATTCCATTCATTTGCGACAAAATAGGAATCAGCAGAGCTTCTTTATACAATAAGCTAAAAGCATTGACAGATATGGGAGCCAATGACTATATAACCCAAATACGTATGGAGAGAGCTATCTGGCTTATTCTCCATACAGAACTCAGCGTCAATGACATAGCAGATAAGACAGGATTCTCAACCGCCAGATATTTCAGTACTGTATTCAAACAGCATACAGGTTGCTCCCCTACTCAATACAGGGAGAAACCGCCTGTCAGCACTCAATAACCCCATAAAACCCTGTTTTCATTCCATATTGTGTTAATTTCCGACCATTTATAATAATAAATGATATATAATATGGAATAAAAGCAGAAATATAGTGCATAATCCAAATGAAAGAGCTTACTTTGTCCAACAAACAATTAGAGATTTATTCTAGTTTTATTCTCATCATGTATCTTCTCAGTTACCCACATTGAGTATATTCATTCCTGATTTAGAGCTTCTTGAAATTTCGTTGTTAGATTATTAATTTTTTATATTGACAGTTATGAATATGTATGTTGGAAACCTTAGCTACAACGTTAAGGAAGTAGATTTGAGAGAAGTTATGGAAGAGTATGGAACAGTAGGCTCAGTCAAGTTAATCGTTGACCGTGATACAAGAAGATCAAAAGGTTTTGCTTTTGTCGAAATGCCGGAAACTTCAGAAGCCTCAAACGCTATCAAACAGTTGAACGGTGTAGAATATGCCGGCCGTCCAATGGTAGTAAAAGAAGCCTTACCCAGAAATTAATAGCATAAACTTGATAGACAAAGAAAAAGGATTTTCCGCAATGGAAAATCCTTTTTCTTTGTCTATCAAGTTTTAATGAATACTACTTCGTAAACATACACCTGCTACCACTCAATAAATTTACCACGAGCTCTGCGTTCTGCCAACATCTGTGTAAGGAAACGCTGACGGTCCTTAGCAATGTAACGCCGGGCAAAAATATTAGGAACAGCTACCCCCAAAGCTATACAGAAAATAATAAGCGCCGAGTTAATACCATTGGAAAAAGCAAGTGTCACTTCCCCTACCACTCCACGCATATTGATAAGCGCCAGCAACGAACGATACATCAAGACACCAGGTACCATCGGAATGACAGAAGGAATAGTCAGCACATGATTAGGGACATGAAACCAATGAACGGCTTTGACAGCTATCAAACTCACGACAAAGCTTCCCATAAACGAACCGATCACCGGACCATATCCTAATTCAAAGTTTACAAAGTTACGGGTGCATACTGCAATAATTCCACCTACAGCCACCACCCACAACAAACGTCTCTGCACATTAAAAATAGTAGCGAATCCCATAGCCGCAATTGCAGCCGCAACAGCATATACCCAATAAGCATCGTGCGGCACCATACTCAGTTCACTGAACTTCTGGTCGATAGTCACATCATTCATCACCAGCAGCCTCAAGGCAAAAGCGATACCAAACGCCATGCCTCCTACCATCATTACCGTGTTGGCTGCACGCGTAATACCTACCAACAAGTGATTGTCAATCATATCGTCCACAAAATTTATCAGCGGCACACCGGGTACTATATATAAAGTACAGGCCAGCAACGGATGATACGGAGTGGAAGATAAACCGGAAAAAGAAAACGCATAAGCCAGACAAGTACATAAAAATGCAGAGATCGCAATACTCATATATACATTGATACCGAACTCAATGCAACGGGCACGGGTACGGAACCCCACAAAAGTACAAATAGCCGTAATCAGAAAAGCAATCCAGTCACCACCAAACAACTTGCAGAACCCTCCACAAGCAAACCCGGTACAGATTGCCACGACATAAGGGGTATAATTACGCTCCTGACGAGCAATCTTCTCAAGTTCTTCCTCGTATTTATCCAATGAATAATCCTGCTCAATGGCACGCCACGAAAGTTTACTGATTTTTGAAATGGCTTCCATATTAATACCATGTTTCTCGCATTTCTGAAACTTGGAAAAAGAGTGCTTCTCGTCACTCACATTGACCATCAGCATCGTCCACCGGATATCAATATGCAGTTTCTCTTCCGGAATACCCAGATAAGCGGCCACGCGCTTCATGTTTCTTTCAATTCGGTTAGTGTCTGCCGCGCTCTCCATCAGCAGCTTGCCGGTACGTAATAAAAGGTCTAGTTTACGGCGCAATAACAGCACCTCTTGTTCATTTGTTGTCTCGTTCATCTTCTTTTTACCTCAATTTTATTTACTCTGACAGGAAACAGGTTGTTTTTTCGGGATGCAAAGGTACAAAAAGTATATGATATTCATAACTAAATGTAGGAACAGAAATGAAATTGTCGTATCTTTGACCCGAAATAATTAAGTTAGATATGGTAACATTCAAAGAATTCTTTTCATTCAAGAATAACCGCTTCTTCTGGCTCAATCTGATAGCGATGGTAGTGGTCATTGTGGCAGCACCTTTGGGAACCCTTCAATGGCTGGACAACTATACACGCCACGGCGAAGCAGTGGTAGTGCCCGATGTAAAAGGAATGAATCTGCGGATTGCAGAAAATGAACTCGACAAGCAGTCACTAAAATCAATCGTCATAGACTCCAGCTATGTAAAAGGAATAGCCCCCGGTGCTATTTTGGAACAGAATCCCGCCGGTGGCTCCAAGGTGAAGTCGGGCAGAACCGTCTATCTGACCGTCAATGCAGACAGCGCCCCCAAGGTAGCCATTCCCGATATCATGGATAATAGTTCTCTCCGCCAAGCCGAAGCTAAATTACGTGCGTTAGGTTTTAAAATAACCGAACCTGAATATATCAGCGGCGAAAAAGACTGGGTATACAGCATAAAATACCGAGGACGCGACTTGAAAGCCGGAGAAAAGATTCCTCACGAAGCCGTACTGACCCTCACGGTAGGCAACGGCAATGAAACCATGCCCGAAGATTCTGCATTGGTAAATGAATCCGGAACTGCGAACGATGACAAACCTGTGGTAGACGAATCCTGGTTTTAAACTTAACACACAGTGATGATGAGAGAAGAATATGTGGATGAACTAGACGACACACTGGATGATGTGGAACCGGTAGTGGACAACCCCGCCGAACTGTATGAACATTTCCGTGTAGTAGTAGACAAAGGACAGTCACAAGTGCGCGTGGACAAATATTTGTTCGAACGGCTTGTCAACTCTTCGCGCAACCGTATTCAGAAGGCTGCCGACGCCGGCCTCATCATGGCGAACGGCAAACCGGTGAAAAGCAGTTATAAAGTAAAGCCTTGCGACGTGCTGACGGTGATGATGGACCGTCCACGTTATGATAATGATATCATTCCCGAAGATATTCCACTGGATATAGTCTATGAGGACAACGATTTGATGGTAATCAACAAACCGGCCGGACTGGTAGTGCATCCGGGATGCGGAAACTACCACGGTACGCTGGTCAACGCCATAGCATGGCATCTGAAAGACAACCCCAGATACGACCCTAACGATCCGCAAGTGGGATTAGTCCACCGTATAGACAAAGACACCTCGGGCCTGCTCGTGGTAGCCAAGACCCCCGATGCCAAGACTCATCTGGGACTTCAGTTCTACAACAAGACCACCAAACGTAAATACAATGCTCTGGTATGGGGTATCGTAGAAAATAATGAAGGAACCATAGAAGGGAATATAGGGCGCAACCCCAAAGACCGCATGCAAATGGCTGTACTGAGTGACCCCGCCCAAGGAAAGCACGCCGTCACCCACTACCGGGTACTGGAACGTCTGGGCTATGTCACGCTGGTAGAGTGTGTGCTTGAAACGGGACGCACCCACCAGATACGTGTCCACATGAAGCACATCGGGCACACGCTGTTCAATGATGAGCGTTATGGCGGAAACGAAATTTTAAAAGGAACTCATTTTAGTAAATACAAACAATTCGTAAACAACTGTTTCGAGACCTGCCCCCGCCAGGCATTACACGCCATGACGCTGGGCTTTGTCCATCCCCGTACAGGCGAAGAGATGTTCTTCACCTCTCCGCTGCCCGAGGATATGACAAACCTGATAGACAAGTGGAGAAACTATATCAGTAACAGAGAAGAACTATGAAACGTACTATTGCCATAGTAGCCGGAGGAGATTCCAGCGAACTTGTCGTTTCCCTGCGCAGTGCACAGGGACTTTACTCTTTCATTGACAAAGAGCGTTATAACCTATATATAGTAGAGATGGAAGGGCATCGGTGGGAAGTAGTCCTTCCGGACGGTTCCAAAACCCCGATAGACCGTAATGATTTCAGTTTCATGGAGAACGGCGAAAAGAAACATTTCGACTTCGCCTACATCACCATCCACGGAACTCCGGGGGAAAACGGTATCCTGCAAGGTTACTTCGACCTGTTAGGAATTCCCTACTCCAGTTGTAACGTACTGGTATCTGCCATGACTTTCAATAAATTCACCTGCAACCAATACCTGAAAGGCTTCGGTATCCGCGTAGCCGAATCACTGATCCTGCGTAAAGGGTTTGAAATTACAGACGAAGAAGTAATCAACAAAATTGGTCTGCCTTGTTTCATCAAACCCAACGCTTCGGTGTCACCAAAGTAAAGACTAAGGAAGATATACAACCCGCCATCGAAAAAGCTTTCAAGGAAAGTGACGAAGTAATGATTGAAGCCTTTATGAGAGGAACGGAAATCACCTGCGGCTGTTACAAGACCTCGGACAAGGAAGTGGTATTCCCCATCACCGAGGTGGTGAGTGCCAACGAATTCTTTGACTATGGAGCCAAATACAATGGAGAATCACAGGAAATCACCCCTGCCCGCCTGCCCGAAGATATAGCCGAACGTGTACGTCTGCTCACTTCGGCCATTTATGACATTCTGGGGTGTTCCGGCCTTATCCGCATTGACTATATCATTACCGAAGGCGAAAAAGTAAACTTGCTCGAAATCAATACCACCCCGGGCATGACAGCTACCAGCTTCATTCCCCAACAGGTGCGTGCCGCAGGATTGGATATAAAAGATGTGATGACTGACATTATAGAAAATAAATTTTAGTGGTTCGTGATTAGCGGTTAGTGATTAATATCCATGCGGCACATAATGCAGCCTATTAACCACTAACCACTGGCCACTCATCACTGACTAACCCTTATAAATTATGAACATACCAGCTGAATTTAACGAGATTCGTCCGTACACTCCCGAAGAGTTACCGCAAATCTATGAAGAATTAATCGCTGACCCCGTTTTCCGGACAGTGGTAGAGTCTGTTATGCCGGGCGTACCTTTCGAAGGTCTTGCCATGAAGATGCGTCAATGCAAAACAAACCTGGAATTCCAAAAAGCGTTCTTTTACGGACTGTTATGGGATTTGGTGAAAAAAACAGCCAACGGACTGACATTCGACTGTTCCGCCTTGTCTGACTTAACCCGGAACTACACTTTCATCTCCAATCATCGTGACATTATTCTGGATTCGGCTTTTCTATCTATCCTACTGATAGACAAAGGAATGACCACCGTAGAAATCGCCATCGGCGACAACCTGCTCATCTACCCATGGATTCATAAGCTGGTACGTGTCAATAAATCATTCATCGTGAAACGCGGCCTCAACATGCGGCAGAAACTGGAAGCATCTGCTTTGATGTCGCGCTACATGCATTTCGCCATGAAGGAAAAACATGAGAATTTATGGATAGCGCAACGTCAGGGACTTGCCAAAGATTCCAATGACCGTACCCAAGACAGTGTATTGAAAATGATGGCCATGGCAGGTGAAGGCGATGTCACCGAAAGACTGAAAGAACTGAACATCGTTCCGCTCGCTATCTCTTATGAATATGACCCATGCGATTTCCTGAAAGCCAAGGAATTACAACAGAAACGGGATGATCCCTATTTCCAGAAAAGTCCCGAAGACGACCTGATCAATATGCAGACCGGCCTTTACGGATACAAAGGACGCATCCATTTCCAGACTTCCGCCTGTCTGAATCATGAACTGGACGAACTGAAAGAACACAATTTGCCTAAATGTGATTTGTTTACCGCCATATCGGAAACCATAGACCGGCATATACACAGCAGTTACCGCTTGTTTGCAGGTAATTATGTGGCGTGTGACCTCTTGATGGGAGACAACCGTTTCACGGCCGAGTACACAGAAGAAGAAAAAGAGCATTTTGAAAACTACATGGAACAACAGATTGCCAAAGTAGACCTTCACAATAAAGATGCCTCTTTCCTGCGCCATGCTTTGCTGACTATGTATGCCAATCCGCTCATCAATTACCTGAAAGCGGCAAAAGGATAAGAACGTTTACCGTAAAGGGTGGATTTTACAGTCCACCCTGAAAAAGAAAATTACAAACATGAGGAAAGTCGTTATTTTATCTTTTCTAGCTTCTTTGCTTCTCGGCGCGTGCGGTGAAGACGATTATGTATATCCCAATGTTCTGACAGATATGATCGACTTGAAAACCGATCATACAGGAACCGGACGATATCTGATAACGGACGAAGGGACAGAGTGGCGCATCCAGTCACGTACCGGTCTTGACGGACTGGCACCAGACACCACGTACCGCACGGTTACCATGTACGCTCCATTGACAGACTCGGAAGAAGCAGAAAAAGAAGCCATACTTTACAATACCCAACTGGTTATTTCTCCTGTTCCCTTGCCCGAATCTAAATTCAAGGAGATAAAGACCGATCCGGTGGCCATTCAAAGCATCTGGCGGGGTGGGAATTACCTGAACCTGATTTTACAAGTCAAAGTCAAAGATCAGAAGCACGGCTATCACTTTATTGAGAACAAACTGGAGAACAAAGATGGAGAACAAACATTATACTTGACACTCTATCATGACAGGAATAATGACATCGAAGGTTTCAACCGTAAAGTCTATCTGTCTGTTCCCTTATGGGCATACGCCGGCAAGCTGCATAAAGGCGATAAGATTGTATTCAACATCCATACTTATAAAGAAGGTATGACCAGTCGTATCTTTTATTTTTAGCAAACAAAAACATCAAAACATTCCATTTTATGATAAAGACCATTTATTTCATATTCTTCATCTGCGCATTCTCACTAGGATTATGGGCATGTACCGGCAAAGACAGTGACAAATTCAAGAATCTTTCCTCTGACCAGTTTGAGGAAATGATACAGGACAAGACCATCCAACTGATTGATGTACGCACGGTAGCCGAATATTCCGAAGGCCATATACCGGGCAGCATCAATATCAATGTATTGGACAATGAGTTAGTTTGGTACAAACATCGAGAAGCTTCTTCAAAAAGACCGTCCCGTAGCCGTTTATTGCAAAAGTGGAAGGCGCAGCCGCAATGCGGCCAATATTTTGGTAAAAAAAGGATTCAAAGTGTATAATCTGGATAAGGGTATCCTAGACTGGAAGGAATTAGGGAAGGAAATAAGTTTTTAACCGTTTTTTCCTTCAAATTCTTCATTATGGTTTAGCAAGTTGATTTACTGTCACTTATTATGAAGGATTTTTTTTCAATCCTTCATAAATTCTTCATCTCTGTAAGTTTGTTCCAGAGTCCCCGTCCGGTCTTCTATTTCCGAAGCGATACCTTTTCCTCTTGAATGGCAATCTTGCCACGCACTGTCTTATAATCAAGCCAAGGATACACACAGTTTTTCGTCCGATAGAAATCACTATGCTGTCCTTTTTAGGCTTATCGTTTCACCTTAGTGATGAAGTTTTATCACTAAGGTGATCAATTTTCATCACATGGGTGATACTGTTTCATCACACAGGTGAAACGATAAATAAAAAAGGAAGCATACGTCATTCCGACTGCCGGTTATTCCAACCCTTCCAGCATTCTCTTTAAAACAACTGTAGCAGAAATTTCCCGGTTGGCCGCTTCAGGAATAACCAACGAAGTAGGAGCTTCAATCACCTCATCGGTCACAATCATGTTTCTTCTCACCGGCAGACAATGCATAAAGAAAGCATTGTTTGTCACTGCCATGTGCGCCGCATCTACCGTCCAACTCATATCCTTGCTCAGGATCTTTCCATAGTCGGCAGGATGGGTGACACCGGGACATGCCCAGTTCTTGGCATAAATAAAGTCAGCCCCTTCAAAAGCTTTCATCTGGTTATATTCCACCTTCGCGCCACGGACAAACTTCGGGTCTAGCTCATAGCCTTCGGGATGAGTGATGACAAAATCCACATCGGCCTCGTTCATCCAGTCGGCAAACGAGTTAGGTACAGCCTGAGGTAATGCACGCGGATGCGGCGCCCAAGTCAATACCACCTTGGGACGGTCTTTCTTTTTATATTCTTCAATAGTAATCAGGTCGGCGAAAGCCTGCAACGGATGACCGGTAGCGGCTTCCATGGAGAATACAGGCTTGCCGGAATATTTTATGAACTGATTCAGAATCTTTTCAGTATAATCATCCTCGCGGTTCTCAAAATGAGCGAACGAACGCACACCGATGATATCACAATAAGAAGCCATCACCGGAATAGCCTCCAGCAAATGTTCACTCTTATCGCCATCCATAATGACACCGCGCTCTGTTTCCAGCTTCCATGCACCTTGATTCACATCGAGTACAATCACATCCATCCCCAAGTTACGAGCTGCCTTCTGGGTACTCAAACGGGTACGCAGACTGTTGTTGAAGAAAATCAACAGACAAGTCTTATGCTTTCCCAGGGTTTCATATTTGTAGCGGTCTTTCTTGATTTCGAAAGCTTCGGCAAGGGCACTCTTCAAGTCGCCCAAATCATGTACGTTTGTAAAGTATCTCATAATCCTTTCATTTATATTATTATTGTCTTATTTGTCCATCCCCCTGAATAATCCACTTGTATGTGTTCAGTTCCTCCAGGCCCATCGGACCACGGGCGTGAAGCTTCTGCGTGCTGATACCTATTTCCGCTCCCAATCCGAACTCACCTCCATCGGTAAACGAAGTAGGCACATTCACATAAACACAAGCCGCATCCACCATCTTCATAAAATAATCGGCCGCCCGGTCATTCTCCGTCACAATACATTCACTATGTCCCGAACCATAAATAGAAATGTGGGCCACAGCCGCCTGTATGGTCATAGTCGCCGTCACTGCCATTTTGTAGTCCAGAAACTCTGTTCCGAAAGTATCCGTAGAAGCATGTTTCAGCAAGTGGGAAGGGTAAGAAGTTTTCAGATAATTATAACACAAGTCATCGGCATAGATTTCCACGTTGTCCTGCTGCAAATCGCTACAAAGAGTGGAAAGGTCGGTCAGCCGGTTCACATCTACAATCAGGCAGTCCAATGCGTTGCACACGCTGACACGACGTGTCTTGGCATTACGGATAATGACGGCTCCCTTCGCCACATCACCATCCTTGTCAAAATAAACATGACACACACCAGCTCCTGTCTCGATAACGGGAATCGTGGCGTTCTGCCGCACATAATCTATCAGCCCCTTGCCGCCCCGGGGAATAATCAAATCCACATAGCCACGGGCATGGAGCAGTGCATCAGCCGAGTCATGTCCTGCCGGCAACAATGCCACCAGATAAGGAGACAAGTGGGCTACATCCAGCAATGTATTCCGGATAATCTCCACCAGAATACGGTTGGAGAAATCGGCATCGCTTCCCCCTTTTAATATACAAGCGTTGCCTGACTTGAAACAAAGTGCAAACACATCCAAAGTCACATTAGGACGAGCTTCATAAATAATGCCTATCACCCCAAAAGGCACACTTACCTTGGTCAGCTTCATGCCATTGGGACGCACAGTCTCATTCAGTATTCTCCCCGACGGAGAAGGCAACGTGGCTACTTGCCGTATGCCTCCAGCTATAGCGCGAATACGTTCCGCCGTCAGTTTCAAACGGTCATATTTGGGATTTAAGGGATCCATCGCCGCCAAATCTTTGGCGTTCTCTTCCAGAATCCGATCCGTAGCAGCCTCCACCCTGTCGGCCAATGCATACAAAGTGTCATTGATGATCTCCTCCTTGCAGAAAGCAAGAGATCCTTTTGCCTGCCGCACCTGTTTAAAAATATCTTTTATCTGTTCCATAGTCACTTCATTTTATCTAAATCATTACCACACCGCATCAGTCCAAATACAAATAATCATAGTGTACCATAGGTTTCTGCCCATGTTTCCCCTGCAATGCACGTGCTTCTGCCGAATCAAATCCGATGCGTCCCACTCCTATCTGCCTGCCCCGGTGGTCTATGATTTTCACTATATCATCTTTTTCAAATTCCCCTTCTATGCGGACCACTCCCACAGGAAGCAGGCTTACCGCCTTATGTCCTTTCAACACTTTCACGGCCTGTTCGTTCAAATGCAACTCGCCTTTCGCAAAGCCTTCGCTGTGGGCAATCCACTTCTTCACGCTGGATACTCCGCCTTCTGCCGGAATAAAGCGCGTACAGACTGTCCCTGCCGGATGTTGCAGTAAATCGACCAGAATATTGTCTTTCTTGCCATTGGCTATAATGACTGTGATACCCTCATCGGCCACTTTGCGGGCAATGGTAGTCTTTGTCAGCATACCGCCCCGGCCAAAGCCCGATTTCTCCGTCTGTATATAGTCCGAAAGATCCTTTCCCTGCTCCACCTCCCGTATCACCTGCGTACCGAGGGTAGAAGGAGAGCCATTGTATATGCCGTCAATATTGCTCAGTATGATTAATGCCTGCATATCCATCATAGAAGCGATCATTCCCGAAAGTTCGTCATTGTCTGTAAACATCAGTTCGGTGACCGAAATAGTATCATTCTCATTTACGATAGGTATGACACCGTTCTCCAGCATCACCATCATACAGTTGCGCTGGTTCAGGTAATGACGGCGCGTGCCAAAACTTTCTTTCGTAGTCAGCACCTGCCCGACGGGAATACCGTGTTCACGAAACAGCTCATAGTAACGGTTGATCAGCGTTGCCTGCCCCACCGCCGAG
>ENA-OPIQ01000130-OPIQ01000130.1-human-gut-metagenome-genome-assembly--contig:-NODE-130-length-21047-cov-3.669398_pt1 | contig 21047 bp, 17 predicted proteins | sample MGYA00241397_ERZ501640 | MGnify/ENA primary metagenome ERZ501640 (study PRJEB25962, sample SAMEA2042294) | human gut metagenome | biome: human gut; feature: human-associated habitat; material: faeces...
CATATTGCGGGTACACGATGTTGCTCCGGCCGCAGAGGCTGTGCGGCTCTTTAATTTCTACAGGGAACATGGACGGATATAGGATGATAGAGGCTGCCGACGTGCATAAAAGTTACGGCTCGCTGGAGGTGCTGAAAGGGGTTTCGCTGACCGTATGCCGGGGCGAGGTGGTGTGTATTGTCGGGGCGAGCGGTGCGGGCAAGACTACGCTGCTCCAGATACTCGGTACGCTCAGTGCGGCCGACAGCGGTCGTATACGCATAGACGGTATTCCGGTCGAAAGGCTCTCCGACCGGGAACTCTCCGATTTTCGCAACCGCCGGATAGGATTCGTCTTTCAGTTCCACCACCTGCTTCCCGAGTTTACCGCTTTCGAGAATGTCTGCATGCCGGGTTATATAGGGCGTCGCGACCGGGTGGAGGTGGAGAAGCAGGCACGGGAACTTCTCCTGATGCTCGGGCTTGGAAGTCGGGGGCACCACAAACCTGCCGAACTCTCCGGAGGGGAGCAGCAGCGGGTGGCCATCGCCCGGGGCCTGACCATGGACCGGCGGCTGCTGCTGGCGGACGAGCCCACCGGCAACCTGGACAGCGAGAACAGCGACAACATCATTGATCTGCTGCTGCGGCTGGCCCACGAGGAAAACCGCTGCGTCATCGTGGTGACCCACGATCTGACGGTAATGGACCGGGCCGATGTGGTGTACCGCATCAGCGACGGCCTGCTGCAGCGGCGGCAGAAAGAAAAATAACGCAAAAAAAGAGAAGGCCGGGGCCTTCTCTTTTTTACAGGCTGTCCCCGCAGGCAAAAAGCCTGCGGGGATGCGTTATTCATACCCTGTGCTCAGATACGCTTCCACTTCACGCCGACGGGGCCGGAGGCTCTGGGGGCTGATCGCGGTTCACATAGTGATAAGCCTCCGTGGGCATATTGCGGCGGCGCAGACGCTGATCCACCAGGTGTTTCACCAGCACCTGGATGCAGGCAAACACCGGCACGCCCAGGAACATGCCCAGGACGCCGCCGAAGCCGCCGCCCACCAGAATGGCCACCACCACCCAGAAGCTGGAGATGCCCGTGGCGTTGCCCAGGATCTTCGGACCCAGGATGTTGCCATCAAACTGCTGGAGGGCGATAACGAAAATCACGAAAAACAGGCACTTTTTGGGGCTGACCAGCAGGATCAGGAAGGCGCTGGGCACCGCGCCCATAAAGGGGCCGAAGAAGGGGATCACGTTGGTGACGCCCACGATGAGACTGACCAGGGGGGCATAGGGCATTTTCAGCAGGGTGCAGCCAATGAGACACAAAATGCCGATGATGAGAGAGTCCAGCAGCTTGCCCCGGACGAAGCCGCTGAAAATGCCGTCGGCCCGGCGGACAGCCCGGGCGATCCAGCGGGCGTGGTCCTCCTTGCACACGCCGTACAGCAGCTTACAGCAGCGGGCCAGGCTCTGCTCCTTCATGGCCAGCATGTACACAGATACAATGATGCCCACCAGAAAGTCCATGGCGAAGCTCACCAGGCCCCAGATGCCGGAGATAAGGCCGCCGGTGATGGTGGTGAGCATCTGCTGGGCCCCGGGGAGAATTTTGTTGGTGAGGATATCCAGCAGGTTTTTATAATAAGTATCCAGGTTCTTGTTGACCCAGTCCTCCACCGTGGGATTCTTGTCCAGCAGGTTCACAATCCAGGTGTAGATCTTGTCATAGTAGGTCTCGGCGTTGTTGATCAGCATCACCACGCTGTCTACCAGCTGGGGAATAACCACGCTGAACATCAGATACAGCAGCAGGAGAACAATGGCCCAGGTCAGCAGGATGCTGACGGCCCGGAGCCAGCCGGCAGCGTGAGGAATGGTTTTTCCCTCCAGGCCCTTTATGCGGCCCAGGCCCGAGCGGATCAGCCGCTCGATCCAGTTGACGATGGGGGCCAGCAGATATGCCATCACCAGGCCCACCAGCACCGGCGACAGAATGGATGCCAGCTTCGACACCATCCGCTGCAGCGTGCCGTTCATATAAAACGTGTCATAGAACACCAGAATGGCGCAGACGGTGAGAAAAATCGTCAGGCCCCATTTCAGATAGCTGCTCTTTCCTTTCATAAAGGTCTCTCCTTTTATACGGCCGCGAAAGCCTAATCGACTATTCTATATAGTAACGGAAGACAGCCGTTTTTGCAACGGTGGGAACGTGAACGTTTTGTTAAAATTCCCAAATGCTTGCAATTCAACGGGGAAAGCGTTATAATGACAGAACTGTTATGCGCTCCCCCGCTGACGGGGCGATGGAGAAAAAGGAGACTGTTCATGGATAAGACACTGCTGTTCATTGTCAATCCCCGGGCGGGCAAGACCAAGTCCAGCGCCCCCCTGTTCGACGCCGTGGCCACCTTCGGAAAGGCCGGGTATCTGGTGAAGGTGGCGCTGACCCAGGCGGCGGGAGACGCTGCCCGGTTCGCCGCCCAGTGGGGCGGAGATTTTGACCTGGTGGTGTGCGCCGGAGGAGACGGTACCCTCAACGGGACGCTGTCGGGCCTGATGCAGCTGGAAACCCGGCCGCCGGTGGGGTATCTGCCCAACGGCAGCACCAACGACTTTGCCGCCAGCCTCCGCATCCCCGCCACCGTTCCGGAGGCGGCCCGGGCCGTGGTGGAGGGTACGCCCCGGCCCCTGGATCTGGGCACCCACAACGACCGGTATTTTTCGTATGTGGCGTCCTTCGGAGCTTTCACCAAGGCGTCGTACTCCGCGCCCCAGGAAACGAAAAATGCCCTGGGCCACTTTGCCTATATCCTGGAGGGCATTAAGAACCTCGATTCCCTGCGGCCTTATCGCTGCGCGGTGGAGGCAGACGGCGAGATGTTTGACGGGGACTTTATTTTTGGCGCGGTATGCAACTCTACTTCTCTGGGCGGGTTGGTGAAGCTGGATCCCAAGCGGGTCCACATGGATGACGGTATGTTTGAGCTGATGCTGCTGCGGATGCCAAAGACGGCCCTGGACCTGCAAAACCTCATTACGGCGCTGAACCGAATGGACTACAACTATCCGGGGGTGATCTTCCGCCACGTCCGCAGTGTCACCGTCACCACCAGAGAGGATATTCCCTGGTCTCTGGACGGTGAGTACGCCCCCAGCGCCCCTCGGGTGGAGATCCGGAACCTGCACAGCGCCGTGCGGCTGATGATCAAGGAGGACGAATAAATTGGAAGCCTGCCGCGAGAGCGGCAGGCTTTTTCTTGTCCGGAAAGGGATCACCGAATCTGCAAACGGTGGCAGCAGCCGGGGGCCAGATACGTCTCCAGTTCCCGGCAGAAAGCGGTCAGCTTCTCCTCCGGAACGATACACAGCGCCGTTCCGGCGAAGCCGCCGCCGTGGACCCGGACAGCACCCTGGCCCCGCAGCATACGGCGGCACAGAGCCAGGGTCACAGCCAGGGCCTGGTGCTCCGCCGCGCCGGCGGGGGCGATATTCTGGAGGTATTCCCAGGAGGATGCACCGGAAGCATTGATCAGAGACAGAAAGCCCGGGACGTCGCCGGATTCCAGGGCACGGGCCTGGGCCAGGACCCGGCGGTTTTCGTCAAACACATGAATGGCCCGCAGGACGGCCCGGTCCCCGGCCAGGCGGCGCACCTCCGGCAGGCGACGGTAGAATGCGTCCTCATCCACCTGGCGCAGGACCTCCGCATCAAACAGGCGGCACACCGCCTTCAAGTCCCGCGGGATGGCGGCGTATTGGGCGGTAAGGTCCGCGTGGTCCGCGCCGCTGTCCACAATGCACAGGGCATATCCGGGCAGGGCGGCGTTCAGGCGGCGCACCTCCGGCGCGGCGGGGTCCCGGAAGTCCATGAATACCAGGCCGCCGGTGCTGGAGGCCAGCTGGTCCATAAGACCGCAGGGCTTACCGAAATAGACGTTCTCGGCCCATTGGGCCATTTGGGCAATTTCCACGGGCGTCAGGGAACCGCCGGCAAACAGTGCGCTGCCAATACGGCCCAGCAGCACCTCAAAGGCGGCGCTGCTGGAGAGGCCGGAGCCGGGCAGCACATCGGACTCCACCCAGGCGTCGAAGCCCTGCCAGAGGATGCCCCGCCGGGCAAAGGCGGCAGCCATGCCCCGGACCAGGGCGGCACTGGTGTTCCGCTCCCCCTCTCGGGGGGACAGCTGGTCCAGCGGCAGAGTCACCGGGTCATAGCCCCGGGAAAAGACCCGGACAACAGGGCTGCGGGTCAAACGGACCCGGGCCCGGGTGGTGCGGTCAATGGCGGCGGCCAGGACGCAGCCGCGCTGGTGGTCCGTGTGGTTGCCGCCCAGCTCCACCCGGCCGGGAGCGGAAAAGATCAGCTCGTTCATGGAACTCCCTCCATAGAAAAAAGCCGGGGGACGCGGCGCGTCCCCCAGCTGGCAGTCTGTCTGATTTACTTGATGCCGGCGGCGACCATGCAGTCCAAAACCAGGGTCAGCACCACAAACACGGCGGCCACCCACTTGGTGCCCCGGGCCAGCTTGGCGTCCATGCTCTTGGCCTTGGAACGGCTCATATAGGAATCGGCAATGCCGCCGATGGCCCCGGACAGGCCCTGGCTCTTGCCGGACTGGAACAGGACGATGAGGATCAGGGCCAGCGCCACCAGCAGCTGCACCACGGTGATGATGATAAGAACAGTGTTCATAACGGAACTCCCTCCAAATAATTCAGCCCTCTGGGGGCACTTTTCTCATAGTACGCATCATATTACCACACCCGGGCCGGAATTTCAAGAGGAAAACCGTGATTTTTTACAGGGGCGGCGGAAATGAGATGAAAAAATCATCGAACATCTGTTGCAAACTGGATTTGAGTATGATATAATATAGAAAATATCCGGTAAAGGAGCGGACGTCATGGCCCAGCTGACCAAAATGCAGCAGAAGATCTACGACTACATCGCCCAGGCCATTCAGGACCAGGGGTATCCCCCCTCGGTGCGGGAGATCGGCGAGGCCGTGGGACTGAAATCCCCGTCCACGGTGCATTTTCACCTGAAGCATCTGGAGGAGCTGGGAGTCATCGGCAAGCAGGCCGGCAAGGGCCGGGCCCTGACGCTGACGGAGGCGTCCCGGGAGAGCCAGGCGCCTGAAAGCCAGCCGCCCGAAAATCAGGTGCCCATTGTGGGCAATGTGGCCGCCGGATCGCCCATTCTAGCCCAGGAATGCATCGAGGATTACCTGACCTTTGATACCGGCGGACGGGACGGGGAATATTTTGCCCTGCGGGTCCGGGGCGAGTCCATGCTGGGCGCGGGCATCCTGCCGGATGACCTGGTGGTGGTGCACCAGCAGCCTGCCGCCAACAACGGAGAGATCGTGGTGGCCCTGCTGGGGGACGAGGCCACGGTGAAACGGCTGAAGCGACAGGGCGGCCAGGTGTGGCTGATGCCGGAGAACGAAGCGTACAGCCCCATCGACGGCCGGGAGGCCCAGATCCTGGGCAAGGTAGCCGCCGTGATCCGCCGGTATTGACACGCCGGGCGGGAACCGCTATAATAAAGGGAAATCGAACAGCGCGACGATCGGAAAGAGTATGCCGCGCAGCTCCGGCAAGAGAGGGACGGTCACCGGCTGCAAGCCGTCCTGCGGGGTGCGGCAGAAGGTGCGTCCGGGAGCGCGCGGGATGTGGAAGCCCGCCGCATTGGCCTGCGTCACAGGCTGCAAGTGATAAACGAGAGTGGAACCGCGAGATATCGCCTCTCATGCCCCAGGGCATGAGAGGCTTTTTGTTTGCAGAGCGAAAATTGACCATAGAAGGAGAAAACGCCATGTATCTGTATAATTCCGCCACCCATAAAAAAGAGGAGTTCAAAACCCACACCCCCGGCCATGTGGAAATGTACACCTGCGGCCCCACGGTGTACCACTTTGCCCACATCGGCAACCTCCGCAGCTATATCATGGAGGACGTGCTGGAGAAGTACCTGCGCTACGCCGGGTACAGCGTCAACCGGGTCATGAACATCACCGACGTGGGCCACCTGACCAGCGATGCCGACCAGGGCGAGGACAAGATGCTCAAGGGCGCCCGCCGGGAGCACAAGACCGTTATGGAGATCGCCCAGTTTTACACCGACGCGTTCTTTGAGGACTGCCGGAAGCTGAACATCAAGCGGCCCGACGTGGTGCAGCCGGCCACGGGCCTCATCGACGACTATATCCACATCATCACCCGGCTCCTGGACACCGGCTACGCCTATGTGGCCGGGGGCAACGTGTATTTCGACACCAGCAAGTTGGAGCGGTACTATATCTTCAACGACCACAACGAGGAGGATCTGGCCGTGGGCGTCCGGGAGGGCGTGGAGGAGGATACCAACAAGCGCAATCGCAACGACTTCGTGCTGTGGTTTACCAAGTCCAAATTCGAGGATCAGGCTCTGAAATGGGACTCCCCCTGGGGCGTAGGCTATCCCGGCTGGCACATTGAATGCTCCGGCATTTCCATGAAGTATAACGGCGAATATCTGGACCTGCACTGCGGCGGCGTGGACAACGCCTTCCCCCACCATACCAACGAGATCGCCCAGTCAGAAAGCTATCTGGGCCATCCCTGGTGCCCCCAGTGGTGCCATGTGGCCCACCTGAACACCGAGGGCGGCAAAATGTCCAAGTCCAAGGGCGAATTCCTGACGGTGTCGCTGCTGGAGGAGAAGGGCTATGACCCCCTGGCGTATCGGTTCTTCTGCCTGCAGAGCCATTATCGTAAGAGCCTGGTATTCACCTGGGAGAACCTGGACAACGCCGTGGCGGCCTATAACAAGCTGCTCTCTAAAATCGCGGCCCTGGCCCCCGGCAAGGGAGAGGTGGACCCGGCGGTCCTGGATGAGCTGAAGGCCCGGTTTACCAAGGCCATGGACAACGACCTGAATACCTCCATGGCGGTAACGGTGCTCTATGACGTGCTGAAGGCCAAGACCACCGACGCCACCAAGCTGGCGGCTCTGGACAGCTTCGACCAGGTGCTGGGCCTGAAGCTGACGGAGAAGGCGGCGGCCCTGCGCAAGACCCAGGCGGCGGCTCCCGCCGCCGGCGGCTTCACCGTGGTCTGCGAGGACGGCGGCCAGGATCCCCAGGTGGAGGCCCTGATCCGGGCCCGGGCCGACGCCAAGAAGGCCAAAAACTTCGCCGAGGCGGACCGCATCCGCGATGAGCTGAAGGCCCAGGGCGTGGAGATCACCGACGTCCCCGGCGGCGTGAAGTGGAAGCGTGCCTGAGCATAGAGTATGAAAAACGGATCCCCGTGGGCCAGAAGGCTCACGGAGATCCGTTTTTATGGAAACTTATAAGCATGCTGTCCCTATAACGGAGCTCATGAAATGCTATGTGGATCTGTTTCCCGTGACAAGAGGGCAACAGTCTCGATATGTGCATCGTTGTCCAAACTCAAACTCATATCTTCCGCAATGATTGGGAGCTTGAACTTGATGGACTTGAGCCACTGACCGTTGGGCTGCCGTTCCTCATAGATCTGGACTTCGGATAGCAGCGATTCCATGAGCTGCCGCTTTTCCTGATCGTCCATGACGGAATAGAGCTTATCGAAGTAAATCAGCACCTTGTAGATGTTGTCGCCCGTCAGCTTTTCCGCCTCAATCGCCATCTTCTTGGCTCTGGCGGCAATGAGCTGGTTTTCCGTATCCTCGATCTTATCATACATCTTGTAAAGCCGGTCATCAAGGTCTGCTTTGCGTTTGATGTAGTGCTTATCATCCGGGTCGAGGGAATCGATCTCCTCCATCAGCCGTTCCTTTACGGAATAGCTCTGGCGAAGCTGCTTTTCATGCGCCGCGATCTCCTGCTCAATGGCAGAGGTATCCACCTTCATACTGATCTTTTCCTGCATCATGGCGGCGAACTTCGGATTGCTTACCAGCTTTACGATAACCTCAGCAACGGCGCTGTCCAGCAGTTCTTCATTGATCTGTTTCTTGAAATCGCATTTATGTCCGTGCGTCATTGTACGGTGCTTACAGCCATAGTAATAAAAATCCTTGTATTTTGAGCCATCCGCCTTGTGTTTGATGCTTTTGTTTCCATACATTCCTACGCCGCAGACCGGGCATTTCACAATACCGGACAGCAGATGTATTTTTGTATCCTTGCCTCTGTTGACGCGTTCGTATTTTTCCGCCTGCGCCAGCAGCTTGACCTGCGCCTCATGCCATAGTTCTTCGGAAACGATTCCCTCATGCAGGCCATCCACCAGCAGATAATCGTCCTGCTCCACCAGCCGGTAATCATTTCGGGTGCCATACACCTTCTCCGTCCGTCGTCTGCCATAAGCGATTTTCCCGCAGTATACCGGATTTTTCAGAATCCTGCGGATCAACGCAGAATCAAACAGGGGATTTTTCCCGTTTTGCCTTTGGATTTTGTGAATCCCGTGAGTTGCAAGATATTTTGCAAGACCGTTTGCACCGCTATCCGTATGCACATACTGGTCAAAAATCACGCGGATCGCCGCTGCTTCTTCCTCATTGATGAAAAGCTGTCCCTTTTCCAGCTTATAGCCATAAGGCGCAAAACCGCCGTTCCATTTCCCTTCACGGGCTTTCTGAATTCTGCCCTCCATCGTCTGCACACGGATGTTTTCACGCTCAATTTCAGCCACAGCCGAAAGAACGGAAATCATCAGCTTTCCCGCATCCTTGGAGGAATCGATCCCGTCCTCCACGCAAATCAGGTTGACGCCAAAATCCTGCATGACCTGTAAAGTAGACAAGACATCTGCCGCATTTCTGCCGAAACGTGAAAGCTTGAACACCAGCACATAGGACACGCCGTCCTTGCCAGACTTGATGTCCTCCATCATCTGATTGAACTGGATTCTGCCCTCTATGGACTTGCCGGATTTTCCGGCGTCCTCATATTCGCCCACAATTTCATAATCGTTGAAGTCGGCAAAGGCTTTTATTCGGGACTTCTGGGCATCCAGAGAATATCCATCAATCTGCATGGCGGTGGATACCCGCGTGTAGATATAGACTTTTACCTTTTCTTTTTTCATCGCATCTTCTCCACCCCGGCTTACTTTTTATCTGTTTTCTGCTCCAACAGCTTGATGGAATCCAGATAATCGCGCTCAACTTCGCTGAGGGTACGGGCTTTGTATTTTCTGTACTCGCCGGTTGCCTTGTCGATAGCCTGCTTATGGCTGACGCTTCCGTTGCCAATCAGCAGCTGCTCTCCACTCATAGTCAGAATCCGATCCAGATGTTCCGCCCAATCCTGCATGGTCATTGCCTGTTCCCGTTCTGCCTGACGTTCCGCAAAATCCAGATAGCCAGACACAAGCTGCCCCATAGCACGAAGCTCTTTCTCGTTCAGATAGTTCTTGGCAACTACCGCCTCTTTCAGCGTGGGCTGACTGCCCGCAAAGGTGGTCAAGCCCATAAATTCTTTCTCCGCATCGGCGCGTGTGTAAATGACCTCCGCCGCTGTTTGCCCATGAATGGCATAATGAATTTTATTTTGGACTTTCTTGAAAAACTGAACGGAGATTTCCGCCTTGGGATCATAGTCAATACTGGTCGCGTAGATTTCAAGCACCTGACGGTAAAACACCTTTTCGGAGGCGCGGATGTCGCGGATACGCTCCAACAGCTCCTTGAAGTATCCACCGCCGCCCAGACTTTTCAGGCGCTCATCATCCAGCGCGAAGCCCTTTCGCATATACTCCTTCAAAATCCCCGTTGCCCAAATACGAAACTGCACGCCGCGCTGGGATTTCACACGGTAGCCAACGGAAATGATGACATCAAGATTATAATAATCGACATCATACACTTTTCCGTCGGCAGCAGTGTGGGCAAATTTTGCCCATACTGCTGCCTTTTGAAGCTCTCCCTCTTTGAAAATGTTTCGCACGTGCTTGCCAATCACACTTCTATCACGCTGAAACAGCTCTGCCATCTGGTCAATGGACAGCCAAACGGTATCGCCGTCGAAGGTCGTTTCGATCTTTGTCAAGCCATCCTCTGTGGTATAAATCATCATTTCGGAATTGTTCTGCTCATTCTCCCAGCGTTCCATGGTTACTTCACCTCGTTTTCTGCCATTGCAGGAGCTTTTGCTCCTGCAATGGCGGTTTGGACACTTATTTCATGACGATTATATCATGCCGCTTTCACGGGTTCAATATCGTTTTCATGAATATCCTTATCGGTATCATCTTTTTCAGACACGGCTCCCTCTATGACGAGATCGGGCAGCGCATCAAGATTCAGAACTACGGCATACTTTTCAATCAAATTTGCCAGCAAAGCGGCGAAGCAGCTCCATTCATCTACCATAGGCAGTCTCCCTCTCTTTCTCCGTTCTGTGTATCCGCTGACAATGTAGCTCTTCTTTCCGGAACGCTTTGGCCTGCGGATATTTCGGCTTCCGCAGCGCTGCCGCGGCCGGGGGCTTGTCCGGGTCGATCCCAAAGTCATACGCCAGCTTTTTCGCTGCTTGCAAGCTCGTCAGGTTGAACAGCTTTGCCACAAGGTCGATCACATCGCCGTGGGCCCCGCACCCGAAGCAGTAAAAGTAATCCTCGTTCAGCTTCATGCTGGGCGTGCGGTCGGCGTGGAAGGGGCAGCGGGTCATGTTGCCACGGTTTACTTCCAATCCGTAGTATTCGGCAGCCTCTTTCACGGAAACTGCCATCTTGATTTGTGTAAATAAATCCATACCTGTTTCCTCCTGTAAAATAATTGAGCTTTGCCGTTCTGACGATGCCGTTCCTGCCCGAGTCCTTACCCCGGCGTTGTCTCCTCCTTGGTACGCGGAATGCGGTACTTCACCGGAAAGCATATCCTCATCGAACGGTCATGAAATTTTCAAGGTTCTGCGTGGTTTACGTCTAAATTTTAGTAAGAAAACAGGCCCTTTCCCGTATATCCAAGAGGTAGGAAAAGTGGGGTAGAAGTTGAAATTTTCCACGCTTTGAGACACAAAACGGAAAAGCATGATATAATACAGAAAAATGGAAAAGGAGGCTGCTGTATGCAAGTCAAGCTGACAATCGGAGAGCGGTTGAAGGATTTACGAGTAGAACGAAAGCTGACCTTGGAGCAGCTTGCCGCCGAGGTGGACATCTCGAAATCCGCACTTGGCAAATATGAGTCAGATAACGGCAAGGACATCAGCCCGTACAGCATTCTGCTGCTGGCTGACTATTACGGTGTTTCCTGCGACTTCCTGATGGGGCGGACGGAAACAAAAAATCACCCAAACACAGCTCTGCATGAGCTGCATTTGGGTGATGCTTCGATTGATGTATTGAAAACGGGCAAGTTCAACCACCGGCTGCTGTCGGAGCTGATCTGCCATAAGGATTTCCAACGCTTCATGCTGGATGCTGAGATTTACGTTGACCGGATCGCGGATATGCGGGTCAACGATATGAATGCCGTGCTGGAAGCCGTCCGGCAGATGGCATTGATGAAAAATGGCGGCGAAGAAAATGACCTGCATCTGCGGACGCTGGAAGTGGCGCAGATTCGGGAAGATGAATATTTCGGAAGCCTGATTGCAGATGATCTGAAAGGCATTCTCCGTGATATTCGGAGTGAACACCGCCCCGATACCATGACGGCGGATGAAGTCTCCTTTGCAGAAAATATGCAGAACCAGTTACGGGAGGCAATGAATTTTGAGGGCAGTTCCGAGGAAAAACAAATCCGTGCGTTCATGGCAACGATTGGGCTTGATTATGACACACTTACAAAGGAAGAATTTGTCTCAATCATCAGCGGACTTAAAAAGTCCAAGTACCTGAAAAGCCCCATCAGCCAACGCGGGAAAACGACCATGACCCATGGCAAGGGAAAACGGAAGAAACGCTGAAACAGGGAACGTCGCTGCGGCGGGACGAGGCTTTATATACCTTTCCTTCCTTTTCCGGCCAGTCGGATTTTGCTTCTCAAAAATCCTGCGTTTGTGCTGTAGCTCACATCAAAAATCCGCCTGTCCTACTGCCGCGAAAAAGCGTTTGCCGCCACCATCTGCTGCACCGCAGAGTACGCCGCCAACCCCTTTCCCGCGTCAGCCGGAAGCAAAGGTATAACACACTAGACTTTGCGAAGCAAAATCGTGTGCCAACAGGGCGGCTCGCGCCCCTATTGGAAACCCAGCGGTAAAGGGGCGCGGGTCTCCGGTGGAGACCTCAAAGCGTGAAACGCTTTGAAGCGCTGACCGAGCCGACAGGCGAGACCTCCCTTTGCAATCCCTCATTTCCTCGCAGGTGTATATACAAACTGCAAAAGGCAGCTTGTCATGCCTGCTCAGAAAATGCAAAACCGCTGTAATCTCCATCCTGCGCGGGATGGGGATTACAGCGGTTTCTTTCTGACGCACAGAGCAGCTTCACTCCGTATAATACTGCGCCTGTGCGTTCCAGAGCGCGTAGTATTTGCCGCCCTGATCGGCGAGCAATTCGGCGTGACTGCCCTGCTGAATGACCGCGCCCTCGTGGAACACGGCGATCTCGTCGCAGAATTTGCAGGAGGACAGGCGGTGGGAGATATAGATGGCAGTCTTATTGCCTGCGATCTCATCGAACTTACTGTAGATCTCTGCCTCGGCGATGGGGTCCAGCGCCGCCGTTGGCTCGTCGAGGATGATGAAGGGCGCGTCCTTATAGAGCGCGCGGGCAATGGCGATCTTCTGCGCCTCGCCGCCGGAAACCTCGACACCGTCCTCGGAGAGATTTTTGTAAAGCATGGTGTCCAGACCCTTTTCCATCGCTGCAAGACGGTCTGCGAAGCCTGCATCGATCAGAGCTTTCCTTGCCCGGTCACGGTCATATTCCATGCTACCCGCCACATTCGCACCCAAAGGCTGGCAGATGAGCTGGAAATCCTGAAATACCACGGAAAATATTCCCATGTAATCGTCATAGCGGTACTTGCGGATGTCGATGCCGTTGAGCAAAATCTGCCCCTCCTGCGGGTCGTACAGGCGACACAGGAGCTTGATGAAGGTGGTCTTGCCGCTGCCGTTTTCGCCCACGATGGCAAGCCTTTTTCCGACCTTGAACCTCATATTCACATGGCGCAGCGCCCAGATGTCCGAGCCGGGATAACGGAAGGATACATCCCGAAACTCCACGTCATACTGACGATCCGACCTCTTTTCGGTGGTGAGACTCCCCTGATACATGGAATTGGGAATGTCGAGAAACGTATAGATGGCCTTGAGGAACTCAGCATTGGCCCGCATATGACTGACGGTGCTCAGTAGCAGGGCGGCGTTGCCGGAAAATGTGGTCACGGCGCTGACATACTGGGTCACGCTGCCGATGCCGAAGGCACCGCCCAGCGCCTTCAAGCATACGAACACATACACAACGCCGGAGAGAACAGCGGATAGAGAGGCGGCCAGCGCCTTGCTCAGTCCCACAGTGGTTTGGGACGCCTTTGCCACGGGAGAGCCGACGCCGAAGATATTCACTGTGCGGACATAATGCTCCGCCAGTTCGCTCTGGCGGTACATTCTGCGATCCATGTCTTTTTCCTTGTCCCCCGGCTGCATGAAAACGAAGTGGCTGAACACGCGATTGCCGAAGCATACCTGCTCTGCCAGCGTGTTCCAGGCAGAATAGGCTCTGCCGACCAGCGCCGGACCAAGGCAGGTAACGGCGGCAATCAGCAGAAGGATGCCCACAAGGAAAAGCGGGTGATTGAGAGCGGTCAATTTTCCCGCCGAGGTCGGGACTTGCCGGGTGAACAGGCTCACCGTCAAGGCGGCAGCCCCTAAAATGCCGGTGATGCCTTGGACTGCCTGCGTATAGTACAGCTTGAGATGGGCAAAGCCCCAACCGGACCAGTCGGCATTCTGCCGGATCTGAGAGAACAGATCACGTGTTTCCTGCCTGTCACAGTCGGCATAATCCATCCGCAGAAATTTCTCGGTATACAGAACTTCTTTCTGTCTGTCAAGCAGTTCGCTCCGGACATTTTTCCACCTCTCCAGCACGGCCTTGAGCAGCTCTGCCGCAGCACTGACCGCTACGATCCAAAGGACCCATTTGGCCAGAATCTCCGGTCTGCGAAGGGTGGATAGTTCATCGACAAGCCGGGCGGAGAGCCAGATGACCGCATAGGGCGATGCTGCCTCCACAACAGCACAGAGGATAAACGGCATAAAGCAGCCCGGTGCGATCCGGCGCATATCTCGTGCCGCCCGGCGGTGGATGGCAAAGGTCTCCCGCAGGCTCATGCCCTCAGCTTTCTTCTTCATCCTGCACACCTCCTTCCTGATAATAGCGGCTCTGCACGGCAAATAGCTCCGCATAAGCACCGCCCTTTGCCAGTAACTCCTTGTGGGTACCCTCCTCGGCGATGCCGCCGTCTGCTATAAAGAGGATGCGGTCACAGAAGCGGGTGGACGCCAGTCGGTGGGAGATGAACACGGAGGTCTTACCCGCCGTCATATCGCTGTACTTTTGGTAAATATCGTTTTCCGCAATGGGATCCAGCGCCGCCGTAGGCTCGTCCAGAACGAGGATGGGCCCGTCCTTATAAAGCGCTCTCGCCAGCATCAGCCGCTGGGTCTGGCCGCCGGAGAGCTGTACGCCGTCCAGATACACCTCCCGGCCAAAGTGGGTATCCACCCCTTGGGGGAATTTGGCAATAGCCTCTGTCAAGCCGGCCTGTGCAAGGCAGTGATCGACTTTTACTCTGTCGATATGCTCGGTGGTCTGGGCAACACATTCCGCAATGGTGGTATCCAAAATGGAAAACCCCTGAAATACAGCGGAAAACAGGCGGTAATACGCGCTGCGGTCAAATTCACGAATATCCTGCCCGTTTAGCAGCACACGCCCCTCGGTGGGGTCGTAGAAGCCGCAAAGCAGCATCACCATGGTGGTCTTGCCCGCACCGTTCAAGCCCACCACCGCCAGCTTTTCGCCGGGATGGATGGTCAGGTCTATGTGCCTGAGAATATCCCTCTCCGTGCCCGGATAGCGGAAGGACACGTTCTCCAACCGCAGCTCATATCCGTCGGCTGCGGGCGGCTGCGCTCCGCCCTCAAACCGAAACGGCTCCGGAATGTTCAGATATTCCTGTATTTTGGACAGGTCGATGCTCTCCTTATGCAGTTGGCTGCACTGGGTCAGGATGCCGGTCACCCACGATGCAGCGCCGCTGACGGCGGTAAAGTAGAGCAAAAATGTCGATGCAGGCCAGCCATGTACCAGAGTTTGCCGAATCAGATACGCATACGCGATGCCGTTGCGAAGAAGCGTCAGCGCCACGTCAGCCACATTAGCCCAGAGATAAGTCCTTTCCCGGCGAGCGATGAAGGCGGAGAGTGCCTTCATGGATTTTTCCCGCAATTCCCGCAGCCAAGGGGCTAAACCAAAGACGCGGATGTCCTTGGCAAGCTGTATCTGCCGAGGCTGCGTCAGAAAATAGTGCAGTTCCTTGTCATACTGTTCCCGTTCATCCCGGTGGCGGTACTCCCACTCACTGATGTAGTGGGAAACGAAGAAGTCTGCTGCGGCGGTCAGCACCACCAGCAGGATCAAAAAGCAGCTCAAGCGGGAGAACAGCAGCAGATATACGGCAAAGCCGCCGAGATTTGCCAGCAGCTCCGTCAGCGTTCGCCAAATATGCTCCGCCGCATCGTCGTTGCCGCTGGTGGCCCGCTGCGCCTGCTCCTCCAGCTTCAGAATTTTGGAGTCGTGGACATTTGGGTAGGAGGTCTCGCCGCTTTTCCGGGAGATCATGCGGATGATGGCACAGCGAACATCGACCTCACCGGGCATCCGGATGGCATCGCAATACGCCGCAGCCCCCTGTAAGAGAAGAAGTGCCGCTGTGAAAAATCCGATAGTTGTCAGCAACTCCCCCACGGGAACGCCCTGCTCCACCCTCGTAAGAATTTCCGGTGTGACATAGAGCTGCGCCAAATCCAACGCCACTTTGATGGCCGCGACCACAACGCAAAGGAGCAGCACTCTCCTGCGCTTCTCCCAAGCGGTCCGCACCATAAAGCAGACATTTTGCCGGACGCTGTACTTCGGTTTTTCTCTGTGTTTCATGTCGTTTCACCTCACGCGCATAGCATAGCAGAAAAAATCGTCCCCGGTTGATTCCGGGGACGAATCGCTTTTTCCGGGGGATGAATTGCAGCTCTCACTCCTGCGGAAGCAGTATTTCAGTGGTGAATGCACCGTCCTCGCTGTTGCGGCTGATGTATCCGTCCAGCCGCTCCACGATGGCGTCGATGCGAACAAGGCCAAAGCCATGCCCCTCGCCCTTGGTGCTGCGGAACAGCCCTCCCTCCTTCTGCATTTTCTTCCCGGCGGTAAAATTGGTGAAGGAGATGTAGAGCTGGGTGTTTTTCATATCCATATAGACCCGGATGAGGCGCTTGTCCTCCGGCAGCTTCATGCTGGCCTCAATGGCGTTGTCGAAGAGATTGCCGAGGATGCAGCAGAGATCGATCTCCGAGGACTTCAGCTGGACGGGGATGTGGGCATCCGCCACTACCTCGATGCCCTTTGCCTTTGCAAGGGAGATTTTGGAGTTCAAGATGGCGTCGGTCATGGGATTGCCGGTCTTGATGACCGTGTCCACGGTTTGCAGATCGGTGTCCAGCAGGTCGAGGTAGTTTTGGATGGCGTTCCAATCTCCCGCGGCAGCGTAAGCCTTCATGGTCTGAATATGGTTGCGGTAGTCATGCCGCCAGCCGCGAATCTGGCGGTACATGTTGTCTACCTCCCGGTAATGCGTTTCGATCAGCTCCTGCTGATAGGAGGCGAGCTGCTTTTCGATTTTCTTTGCAAACAATTCCATACGCCTTACCTCATGTTGATAATGGCACGGTTGACGCCCTCATACGCGCCCCGCGGCAGCGGGATGGCGGTTCCGTCACTGAGCCGGATCTCCGTCTTGGTGACGCGGCTGATCTGCGTCAGATTCACGAGCGCAGAGCGCCCCACGCGGTAGAAGCACTCGTCGAGCTGCTTTTCAAGCTCGCCCAATGTCATTTTCACCGTCACATCCGTTCGCGCGTGAACGGTCACATAGTTGCCGAGCACATCTGCATATCGAATCTGATAAATCGGCACACGCACCATTTCTCCGCCAGCCTCGAAATGCAAAACCCGTTCGTTTTTCGTTATCTTTTCCACGGCGCGATCCAGCACCGACCGGAGCTTTTCTTCCTTCACAGGCTTCATCAGATAGTGGAGTGCCGCTACCTCGTAGCCCTCTGAAATATAATCGGAATAGCCGGTGATGAAAATGATCTGCACCGTGTCGTTGCTCTTGCGAAGCTCTTTTGCCATCGTGACGCCGTCCATCGCGCCCATTTCGATATCCAGCAGAAGAATGTCGTAGTCGCTTTCTTCGGCGTAGCGGAACAGGAAGCTCTCGGCGGAGGGAAAATCGTCGATATGCACCGTGTGACCGGCGGACGAAGCCCAGGCGCGCACCATATTCAAAACATATTGTCTGTCCGCACCGGAGTCGTCGCAGATTGCAATTTTGTACTTCATACCCTCACCGTTCCTTTAATGATTAAGACATCCGCCTCAAATCATCCCAAAGTGACGTAATGCCTCCGTAATTGCCTTTTCCTTCTCCGGTGGGCATTGGGGCTGCTTGGCGTTTTCGGATTTCGGCTTATTGTAGTTCTCACGCTCAATGATGCCGTATTTCTGCTTCACCTGTGCGATATAAAGACTGCTGACATTCAAGCCGCTGTGTTCCAAAACATACGCCTTGATTTCCTCGTAGGTTGCCTTACTCTCCGCCGAAGTCAAATCCAACTCGTCCGTCTTCACTTCGATCTCGATATGTTCTTTGCTTTGGAGTTTGGACAATAAACATACCGTCTCCACATGGGCCGTGCCAGGGAAAAGATCCACGGCGCAGGCGCGGACGGGGCAATAGCCCAAGGGGGCAAAGCGGGCCACATCCCGGGCCAGAGTGGCCGGGTCGCAGGATACATACACAATGCGGCCGGGTCTCATAGAGGCGGCAGCCTCTACCACATCGGGCGCCAGGCCCTTCCGGGGCGGGTCCACGCAGATCACGTCGGGCCGCAGGCCCCGCTGCCGCAGCTCCGCCGCCAGCCGGGAGGCGTCGCCGCACAGGAACTCCACGTTGTCCACGCCGTTGCGGCGGGCGCTGTCCTCCGCGTCCCGGATGGCCTCCGGCACGATCTCGCCGCCGATGACGTGCCGGGCCCGGCGGGCCAGCACCTGGGTGATGGTACCCGCACCGCAGTACAGGTCCACCGCCAGCTCCCGGCCGGTGAGTCCGGCGTACTCCAGGGCCTTTTCGTACAGACGCTGGGCCTGGTCGTGGTTCACCTGGTAAAACGACGGCACCGACAGCCGCAGCTCCAGTCCGCAGAGGGTATCCGTCAGATAGTCCCGGCCCCAGAGGGTCCGGTACCGATCCCCTAAAATGGCGTTGCCCCGGCGGGTATTCTCCCCCAGCACCACGCCGCAGACTCCAGGCGCGGCGGCCCGGAGCATATCCACCAGCTCCTGCTCATGGGGCAGGCGGGAGCCGTTGACCAGCAGGCACGCCAGGGACTCCCCCCGGCAGCTGGTGCGGACGTACAGGTGCCGCAGCAGGCCCCGGCCAGTGGCCTCGTTATACGGCTCCACCTGAAACCGGGCAATATAGTCCCGCACCGCCTGAGCCAGGGCATCGGCCTCCGGCTTCTGGATGAGACAGTGCTCCACATGCACCACCTGGTGGCTGCGGGCCCGGTAAAAGCCCACCTCCCCCGCCGGGGAGATGGGATAGATGCTCTTGTTGCGGTAGTGCAGAGGCTGCTCCGCACCCAGAATTTCCTCCACCGTCACCTCCGCGCCGCCGATGCGGGTCAGGGCGTCCTGGACCCGGGCACGCTTGGCCCACAGCTCCTCCTCATAGGACATATGCCGGAAATCGCAGCCGCCGCAGCGGCCATAATACGGACAGTCCGGCTGCCGCCGGGCGGGAGACGGCTCCGCCAGGGCGGCGATCTTGCCGAAGGCGGCGTTTTTCAGCACCTTCATCACCAGAACGTCGCAGGTCTCGCCCCGGACGGCCCCGTGGACGAACACCACCTGGCCGTCTATCCGGGCAATGCCCAGGCCCTCGCTGGAATAGCCGTCGATATGGGCGCGGTAAATGCGGTTTTTCTCCAATGCGGGCATAAGCGCCCTCCTTTCCGGTAAAGCACAGGGGCGGGGCACACGGGTCCCGCCCCTGCAAGCGATGGAATATCACATCCCGTCCGCTTAGAATTCGAACTTGTCCAGGATCTTACGCAGCGCCTCGGCAAAGGCGGCCAGGGTCTTGTTGTCCCGGCCCTTGCTGCGGCGGATAAGGCCCACCAGGGAATCGCCCAGCTGCACCAGCTTCTGATACGCCGCGGTGACCCGGGGCGCGCCGTCGAAGGTGCGGGTCTTGCGCTGGGGCAGATAGCCCGCTGCCAGCTGGGTGCAGGTCAGCAGGTCATACTCCTCGGTATACTGGGGCGCATGGGCCGTAAAGCCCAGCTGACTCACGGCCTGGGCAAACACCGGCGCCACCTCCCGGTCGCCGTGGACCACGAAAACGTGCTGGGGCAGGGGCTCCTTGAAATGGCTGATCCAGTCCAGCAGATGGTCGTGGTCGGCGTGGGAGCTGAGGCCCTGGAAATTCACCACCTTGGCCCGGACCGCCACGTCCTCGCCGAACAGCTTCACGGAGGTCACCCCGTCCAGCAGGGTCCGGCCCAGGGTGCCCGGAGACTGGAAGCCCACGAACACCACGGCACTGTCCGCCCGCCACAGGTTATACTTCAGATGGTGGCGGATGCGGCCCGCGTCGCACATGCCGGAGGCGGAGATGATGACCTTGGGGGTATGGTCCTCGTTCAGGGCCTTGGACTCGTCCACGGTCTCCGTCAGGTGCAGGCCCGGGAAGTTGAACATATGGGTGCCGTCCTTCACCAGCTCCAGAGCGTCCTGGTCCAGATAGCCCCGCAGGTCGCCGCAGAAAATGGTGGTGGCGCTCTTAGCCAGGGGACTGTCCACGTACACGGGGAAATTCGGCACGGAGGTCACCAGGCCCTGATCCTTGATCTCCCGGATGAAATACAGCAGCTCCTGGGTGCGGCCCACGGCAAAGGAGGGAATCACCACGTTGCCGCCCTTGCCCAGAGTCTCGTCGATGATCTGGGCCAGCTGGCCGGTATAGCTCCACACCTCTGTGTGGTTGCGGTCACCGTAGGTGCTTTCCATGACCACATAGTCCGCCCCGGTGAAAAACTGGGGATCCCGGATGATGGGCTGGTCCACGTTGCCGATATCGCCGGAGAACACGATGGTGCGGGTCTCGCCGCCTTCGGTAAGGGTCAAACGGATGGACGCGGAGCCCAGCAGATGGCCCGCGTCGATAAACACCGCGTCTACCCCATCGCACAGGTGAACGGGCTGGCCATACTCGCAGGTGTCGATGAATTCCGGCACCTGCTGGGCGTCGGCCACGGTATACAGCGGCTCCTCCTCGGGCCGGCCGGCCCGGCGGTTCTTGCGGTTTTTATACTCGGCATCGCTCTCCTGAATGTGGGCGGAGTCCTGGAGCATGATGCTCATGAGCTGGGCGGTGAGCCGGGTGGTGAGAATGCGGCCCTGAAAGCCGTTTTTGATGAGCATAGGCACCCGGCCGGAGTGGTCGATGTGAGCGTGGGTGATAAGCACATAGTCGATGCTGCCCGGGGCAAAGGGCAGGGAGCGGTTGTCCACCTCGTCCCGGCCCTGCTGCAATCCGCAGTCGATGAGGATGCGCTTGCCGCCTACCTCCAGACAATGGCAGCTGCCGGTGACACACTGGTCAGCGCCGAAAAAACTCAGCTTCATGGCATTCGTCCTTTCCTCTCAAAAAGTTGGTGACCTTATTGTAACACTTTTTCCCGGCGGCGGCAACATGTAGGTTTGTCAAACATATTGGACAGAGAACTCCGCTGGAGAGAGCCAGTGGAGGGGCCTCATAGGTAAGCTGTTGGAGCGGCGGTTGTGGACCG
>ENA-OPIQ01000136-OPIQ01000136.1-human-gut-metagenome-genome-assembly--contig:-NODE-136-length-20733-cov-1.453525_pt1 | contig 20733 bp, 19 predicted proteins | sample MGYA00241397_ERZ501640 | MGnify/ENA primary metagenome ERZ501640 (study PRJEB25962, sample SAMEA2042294) | human gut metagenome | biome: human gut; feature: human-associated habitat; material: faeces...
GCGGCTGACGCCATCCTCCGGATCAAACGGGGGATCCATATCCCTCTGGTGGCGGATATCCATTTCGATTATCGTCTGGCTCTGACTGCTATGGAGTCAGGTATTGATGCGCTCCGGATCAATCCGGGAAATATAGGGAAAAGAGAGAATGTCATTAAAGTAGTGACGATGGCCAAAGAAAAAAATATTCCTATCCGCATCGGTATCAATGCAGGGTCTCTTCCTGAATATATTTTAGAGGAGTATGGCGGACATCCTACGGCAGAAGGCATGGTGGCGGGTGCACTTGAACATGTACGGATATTAGAGAATGAAAATTTCCGTGATATTATTATTTCTGTAAAATCCACGGACGTGCCGATGATGGTAAAGGCAAACCGTATGCTTCATGATAAAGTGGACTATCCTCTTCACTTAGGCGTTACAGAAGCGGGGACGCTTTATCGCGGGACAATCAAGTCTGCAGTGGGAATCGGCGCACTGCTTTTAGACGGAATCGGTGATACAATAAGAGTATCACTGACCGATGATCCCGTGAAAGAAGTGAAGGCAGCCAAGGAAATACTGAGTTCCGTGGGACTTCAGCAGTATGGGCCGGTTCTTGTTTCCTGCCCCACCTGCGGCAGAACACGTATCGACCTCATCGGCCTTGCCAATAAGGTCGAAAAGGCACTCGAATACGTGGATAAGGACATCACCGTTGCAGTCATGGGGTGTGCGGTCAATGGCCCTGGAGAAGCAAGAGAGGCAGATTTTGGAATTGCCGGAGGCAAGGGGGCGGGACTGCTCTTTCGCAAGGGGAAAGTCATCAGGAGTGTGCCCGAGACGGAATTGATTGACGCGCTTATGGAAGAAATTGAAAAGTATGAAAATGAAGGAGAATGAGTATGTTAGCATCTAAACTGTATAGTCCTACATTGAGGGAGATTCCTTCCGATGCGGTGGTAGTCAGTCATCAGTATATGTTGAAGGCGGGAATGATGCGTAAAGTGTCAAATGGGCTTTATGCATTCCTGCCTCTGGCGCTCCGTTCTATCCGCAAAGTGGAAGACATTGTCCGGGAAGAAATGAATGCGATCGGGAGCCAGGAAATTCTCATGCCGATTACCCAGCCCGCTGAAATCTGGAAGCAGTCGGAGCGTTGGGATGTATAGGGCAAAAAATTGTTAAAATTGAATGACCGCCATGGACATGAATACTGTCTTGGCCCTACCCACGAAGAACTGGTTACGGTGCTGGCAAAGATGGATACTTCTTCTTATAAGCAGCTTCCGGTTTCTTTGTACCAGATTCAGAATAAATACCGCGATGAAAAGCGTCCCCGCTTTGGGTTGATGAGAAGCCGTGAATTCATTATGAAAGACGCTTATACCTTTGATATGGACGAAGAAGGTTTAGATAAGCAGTATCATTTAATGTATGATGCATATACAAGAATTTTTACCCGCTGCGGACTTCATTTCCGCCCTGTCTTGGCGGATTCCGGTGCTATCGGCGGAAGCGGCTCTCATGAATTTGAAGTCATTGCCGATTCGGGGGAAGCAGATATCGTTTACTGCAAAGATTGTGATTTTGCGGCCAATATAGAAGCAGTGGAACCGAAAGCACTTTCTTCTTCAGTTCATAATGACAAAGCGAAAGAAATCGTGGAAACACCCGGACAGCATACAATCCAGATGGTCTGTGATTTTCTTCATGTGCCTGTTGTCTGTTCTGTTAAAGCTGTTGTTTATAAACTGGATGATACAGTGGTGCTTGCTCTGGTACGCGGTGATCATGAAGTGAATGAAGTCCGTCTTCAAAATCTTTTTAATGCTGTCAATGTAGGGCTGGCGTCTGACGAAGATTTGAAACGCTGCGGGCTCATTGCGGGCTATATCAGTCCGATCGGTTTAAAAAAAGCGGATAACTTTGAAATCATCGTAGACACAACGGTCATGGAAATGGAAGATGCCTGCTGTGGTGCAAATGCGGTGGATAAACACTATGTCCATGTGAATCCGAAACGTGATTTTGGGGATGTGAGAGTAGAAACGATCCGCCTTATTACCGCGGAAGACTGTTGTCCGAAGTGCGGCGGCATGATTGAATTGAAAAAAGGAATTGAGGTAGGGCAGGTATTTAAATTGGGAACCAAGTACAGTGAGAAGCTTGGCTGTACATATTTAGACCGGGACGGAAAAACCCATCCTATGGTCATGGGGTGTTATGGTATCGGCATTACCCGTACAGTAGCCGCTTCTATCGAACAGAATCATGATAAAGACGGCATTATCTGGCCGGTGGCTATTGCTCCCTATGAAGTGGTCATCGTTCCCGCCAATAATAAAGATGAAGGCGTGATGAATGCTGCCCGCCATTTGTATGATGAAATGGAAGACTGTCGGGATGAAGTTATATTGGATGACAGAGATGAAAGGGCGGGTATTAAGTTTAAAGATGCGGATCTGATCGGATATCCAATTCGTGTAACTATCGGTAAGAAATGGAAAGAAAGCGGACTGGTGGAAGTACGTCTTCGCAGAAGCGGTGTCGTTAGTGAAGTGGCATTAGCGGACTGCAAGACGAAAGTACTGGAAATGCTTGAAGAACTTCACAAAAAGAATTTATAATTCATGGAGAGCATCATGGACGAAAAGGAATTTGAGATCTTGTGGGAAAAAATCCGAAAGATCGACAGAAATATGGTCGATCTTTTTGACGAGCGTGTAGAACTGACACGTCGGACTGCCATCTCTAAAATAGAAGCAAATATTCCTGTCTATGATGCCAAAGGGGAAGAGAAAAATGTGGAAGAGCTGTCGGCCTTGCTTCAGAAAATGTCAAACCGATTCCGTTTCATTAGATGGTATCATTTACTGACGGAGCCGGGAAAAATGGCACGGAAAGAATTCAGGCAGGGAGAGAAGGAATGACAGAAGAGCTGCGGGGCGTTGTAAAAGCGGTTATCTTTAAAAGCAAAGATGAATCTTATTGTGTTTTCCGAATCGAAGAAAAAGAAAGCGGCACTTCCGTGACAGTGACGGGAAATATAGTTATTCCCTACGTAGGGGAAAATGTAGTTGTACGAGGGGGCTGGTTGAGGCACCCCCGTTTTGGTTTGCTGTTCAGGGCTTCCATTTTGGAGAGGATGAAACCGGAAGCGGCCGATGAGGTAGAACAATTTCTTGCTTCCGGCCTGATCAGCGGTATCGGTCCTTCCATGGCGAAACGGATTGTACAGCACTTTGGTAAAAAGACACTTGAAATATTTGAGCGGAATATAGATGCTCTTTCTGAAGTGCCGGGGATCGGGCAGAAAACATTGGAGAGGATCAAAGATTCTTATTCAGGAATCAGCGCCATGCAGGAAGTGATTATGTTTCTTCAATCCCTTGGGATTTCAGAACGCTTTGCGCTTCCTATGCAGCAGCTTTATGGTGATGATGTCATGAAAGTGGTGCGGGAAGATCCGTATCGCATGATCAGTGAAATACCGGGGCTCGGTTTTAAAAATGTGGACCGTATTGCCTTATCGGAAGGAATCATTCCGGAAGACAGCGACCGTATCGTCCACGGCATTTTTTATATTCTTTCACAAGCGGTAAGCGGTGGTCATGTCTGCGGACCATCTGATCAAGTATATACGGCAGCCAGCGAACTGCTGCGGGTGTCACCGGAAATTGTAGAAACCGTAGGGAGGGAGGCAGTGGATTTCGGTACTGTTCCTTCCGTTATTTATGAAGGAAAGACCTATCTCTATCTTCCTTATCTTTACGAAGCGGAGACGGAATCGGCATACCGCGTGCATCATCTGATGGAAGCCGGGCCTCTGGGATCGGCAAATTTGGCAATTGAACGGTTTGAAAAGGAAAATGGTTTCCGTCTGGCGAAGGAACAAAGAGATGCCGTGGAAAAATCGATGAAAGCCGGAATGATGGTGATTACCGGTGGACCGGGTACAGGAAAGACGACACTCATTCGTGCAATCATCACGGCGGCAGAGCAAAATGGACTGGAGCCTGCTCTAATGGCGCCTACAGGAAGGGCAGCGAAACGTCTTGCGATATCAAGCGGGCGTGATGCAGATACTATTCACAAAGCGCTGGAAGCATCCGTGCGGGAAACCGGCAGGACATACTTCGAAAGAAATGAAGCCAATCCGTTGGAAGAAGATTTGATTATCGTAGATGAAGCGTCCATGCTGGATATTTCTCTTTTCTACCATCTTCTCTGCGCGCTGAAAGATGGAGCAAGGCTCATTTTAGTGGGGGATATAGACCAACTTCCTCCTGTGGGGGCGGGGGAGCCTTTAAAAGATTTGATGAGTTGGGGATATGTGCCCATAGTGCGGTTGAAGCGTATATTTCGTCAGGAAGAAGGCAGCGGCATTGTAGAGAATGCGGCGCTTATCCGGAAAGGGGAAATGTGTGTCCCTGATGAAGCGGGCGAGTTTCGTATTGTCTATGCAGCCGATGATGAAGATGCGTATCGGATTGTCATGGATTTATGCAGAGAACTTAATTACGGGAATGAAGAGAATAAAATGCTGCTGCAGGTGCTTTCCCCCATGTACCGCGGTGTGTGCGGCGTGGACCATTTGAATGAATCTTTGCAAGAAATGATTCACGGGGAAAAGGTTCCGGATGGGATGAAATTTTTCCCTGGTGATAAAGTGATGCAAACGAGAAATGATTATGAAAAAGGAATTTACAACGGCGATGTGGGAACCGTCTGGACGGCAACGCCTCAAAAAGTATTTGTCCATTATTTTGATAAAGAAGTAGTATATGAAGGCGAGGAGCGGTTTGATCTCCGGCTTGCTTATGCGGTGACCGTCCATAAAAGCCAGGGAAGTGAATATGAGACAGTGATTTTCATTCTCCGCCCGTCACAGCATAATATGCTCCAGCGTAATCTGCTCTATACGGGGGTGACGCGCGCGCGGAAGAACACGATTCTGGTAACCGCACCTGATGCTTTGCGTCGGGCGTTGGCGATACAGCATACAGGGAATCGTTACAGTTTATTTCTTCCTTTTTTAAATCATGAGGCGCTGTAAATGAAACTGGCCGAGTCTATTTTAGAGCTGTTTTATCCAAGTACCTGTCCGGGCTGCGGGAATCATACTTCGTTGAAAAATTTATGGTGTGAAAAATGTATACGGCAATTTTGGAATCCCCGTATGCTGAGTTCTTCTTTGACGAAGTATCTTTGCGGCTGTTATACGCTCTGTAATTATACCGGCGGTCTTCGTAAGTGTGTGCTCCGCCTGAAATATAACGGCAGGGTGGAGTTGAAGCATGCTTTTCCTCCGCTGCTTACGGCTTTTCCCTGGTGGGAGCGTTTGAAAGAATATGAAATTGTCATTCCTATTCCTTTATCGAAAGCTCGTTTTCGTGAACGCGGATATAACCAGGTGGATATGATTTTCCGTAAATGGGTGGAAACTTCGGGAAAGACATACATCCCGCATGGTATGGTGCGAATGAGAAATACAGAAACGCAGTCACTTCTTACAAAAGAGGAGCGTTATAAAAATATGCGCGGTGTATTTCATATGAATAAAGGAACATCTGTTAAAGGGAAGAAAATTCTTCTTGCAGATGACATATATACCACTGGCGCTACGATGGAGTCTGCTGCCCATGAACTTATGCGGGCAGGCGCGGAAAAAGTGGTGGGGATTACCATAGCCAGCGGGGCATTGTAATAATAGAAAATCCTGTAAGGGAGAAGAATCAGTCTCTTTACAGGATTTTTTAATTGAAGTGATCAATGGAAAAAGTTTTTGATTTTTTGAAACAGTATGGAAGTCCAGGAAAAGGAGAGAAATGATTTCTGATGCATCAGTTTTCGGGAAGTTGAATGAACCGCTTTTTTACAATACAAAGCGGTTCTTATTCTCTGCGGAAAGGAATGTCTTGCCATGGGAACAGATAGAGATGATTTTGCTGATTCTTTCTTTATCTGTCCGGTTTTTAGATCAAACTCGGCAAAACTTGCGCGGGATTGGAAAGAATTCATTCCGAATGGCTCCTGTTCCTGTGGCACGGAGGGATTTTTACGATTCTTATCCCGTTCGAGTTGGCTGAGCATCTTATTTTTTGTTCGATAATCAAATGCCGGTTCTTCCGCCGCCCAAAATCCTGACTTTTGTATTTTTCGGCTGTCTAAATCATAGGAGATGCGTGCGCTGCAATGGGGACAACGGATCATACCTTTCCGTTTTTTTATACTGCTGTCAAATAATTTCAGTTTATGCCCGCATACGTGGCAGATGAGAGTAAATGCCATAGAGTCCTCCTCATGTCTGCTTAAGTATAATCAGAGAGAGACTTAGGAGCAAGTGCGGTAGAAAAAGGATTTTTTGAGAAGTACGATATGATATAATAAAACTCAAATCAATAATCATCGTTTGTGGAGGTGTTCATGGAAAAGAAGCTTGTAGTTGTTGATGGAAGTTCCCTTCTATATCGAGCATTTTTTGGACTTCCGCCTTTGTCATATCATGGAATACCAACGAATGCCGTCATGGGATTTTTAAATATGCTTTATGATATTTATAAAAATTTTGATCCTGAGTACATGGCTGTTTCTTTTGATAAGAACAAGCAGACTTTTCGTTCCGAAGTTTATAAAGAGTATAAAGCAACGAGAAAACCGGCACCTCCGGAATTGGTCCCCCAGTTTGCGCTGATTCGTGAAGCACTTCGTACATTAGGCGCTGCCGTTTATGAAGTAGATGGCTATGAGGGCGACGATATACTGGGGACGCTGGCGGCTCGTTACGAAAAGGAACTTCCCGTTTTCATCGTAACAGGGGATAGAGATGCTCTTCAGCTTGCCACCAAAGATACGACTGTTTATATTACCCAGCGGGGCGTTTCACAAATGGCGGCGATGACGCCGGAAGCAGTTGTGGAGAAATATGGAATCACGCCTCGGCAGGTTATTGATATGAAGGCGCTTATGGGAGATACATCAGATAATATTCCCGGTGTCCCCGGCGTGGGAGAAAAGACGGCAGCCAAGCTGTTGTCCCAATATCAGACTTTAGACAATCTTTATGGACATGTAGGAGAAATAAAAGGTGCAGTCGGCAAAAAGCTGGCGGCCAATAAAGATTTGGCATATCTGTCATACCGTCTGGCAACGATTAAGACAGATGTTCCTTTTGAAGCTACTTTGGAAGAAATGAAGCAGCCGGTTCATTTTGAAGAGATGATGGAGTTTTTCCATCGTTTAGGTTTGGAACGCATCGCCGATCGATACAGTACGCTGCCCCGTTTTCGTGAACTGGCTGTATCTAAGAAAAAGGAAATACAGGCGGCAGCTGTAAAGATGGAAGAATTTCCTTTGCATCCGGATTTTACCGGCAAAGAAGTGTCTCTTGTCCTTCACATGGAAGGGAAGGCGCCTTTTTATCATGCCGATCTGGCGGTGGTAGGATATGGAAATCATGTTTATAGAGCTCTGCCGGAACGGTTTGAAGATGTATGTATGGCTCTTGCTGCGGCGAAGCACGTCATTGTACAGGACAGCAAATCTATTTATGAATCAGACTTTCCTACAGAAGGAATTCCTTTTTATGACATGACCCTTGTGTCCTATGTACTTGAACCGACACGGACGACCTATCCACTGTCGTACATGGCAGAATTATTCGGAACGTCGCCTGTGTTTCCAGATCATTTGGATACGGAAGAAGAAAAAAGTGCCTGCATCTGCGGATTTCTTTTATCTCTTTATGCGACATCATTGGAGCATATGAAATCGAATGGAGTACAATCGCTTTTCGAAAAGATAGAAAACCCGCTTGCTGCTGTTTTGGCAGAAATGGAAAAAGCGGGTATTGCTACTGATCAGAAACGATGGGAAGCGGTCTGCCATGAATTAAAGGTACGGGAAAGGAAATTGCTGTCGCTGATTTACGAGGCAGCGGGAGAAGAATTTAATGTGAACTCACCTAAGCAGCTTGGTGTTATTCTGTTCGAAAAGATGGGCATGCCGGCCGGCAAGAAGACAAAGAACGGTTATTCCACAGCGGCAGATGTGCTGGAAATGCTGGCGAAAAGTTATCCCTTTGTGAAAAATATTCTGGAATACAGAACGATTTCAAAATTGATTTCCACATACCTTGAGGCACTGCCGCTGCTTATCCGCCCTGAAACGGGACGGATTCATACATCATTTAATCAGACAGTTACCGCCACAGGACGTTTGTCCAGCTCGGATCCCAATTTGCAGAATATTCCTGTCCGTACAGCAGAAGGGCGGCAAATTCGTTCGCTTTTCGTCCCGGGACCTGGATATGACTGCTTTATTTCTTCCGATTACTCTCAAGTGGAACTCCGTGTATTGGCGCATATGTCAGGAGATGAAAGTCTTATCCGGGCGTTTCGCAACAAAGAGGATATCCACAGGCGGACGGCAGCGGAGGTCTTGGGAATTCCGTTTGAAGAAGTTACATCAGAACAGCGGTCTCACGCGAAGGCTGTCAATTTCGGCATTATTTACGGAATCAGTGACTTCGGTCTTGCCAATCAGCTTGGCATCAGCCGCGGCGAGGCGGGAACGTATATAAAGAAATATTTTGAACGCTATCCCTATATTCATGCGTTTATGAAAAGTATGGTAGAAGATGCCCAAAAAAGCGGACGGGCAAAAACTCTTTTTGGAAGGTATCGGGAATTACCCGACATCCGCAGTTCTAATTTCAATCGCCGTTCCTTTGCCGAGAGAACCGCAATGAACACTCCTATTCAGGGGACGGCGGCAGATATCATGAAGCTTGCTATGATTGAAGTGAGCCGACGTATAAAAGAGGAGGGGTACAAGAGCCGCGTTCTTCTCCAGGTTCATGATGAATTGGTGGTGGAAGCGGTTAGTGAAGAAAAAGAAAACCTGAAAACGCTTTTAAAAGAAACTATGGAATCCGTTGTGGAATTAAAAGTACCGCTCATTGCCGATGTCCACGAAGGCAAAAATTGGGCAGAAGCAAAGTAAGTACTGGAAGGACACAACGATGTATAGAATTGGACTTACCGGCGGTGTAGGCAGCGGAAAAAGTACCGTTTCCTCTTATATGAAAGAATTTGGCATTCCTGTTATTGATGGAGATTGCCTGGCCATGGAAGCAGTGGCTCCCGGCAACATTGCCATGAGGGAAATTCGGCAAGTTTTCGGTAATGGAATTTTTAATGAAGATGGTTCGCTGAACAGACTGAAAACAGCGGAAATCATATTCAAAGATGAAGAGAAAAGAAAAGCGCTCAATGGGATTATCCATCCTTATATTTGGCGCCGTACGCAGGAAGAAGTTATTGCCGCGCAGAATCATGGATATTTTGTGGTGGTACTTGATATGCCACTGCTTTTGGAAATAGACTGGCAGCTTCGTGTGGAGGCCGTATGGGTTGTGCAAGTGCCTTTGGAAGTACAAATAGAGCGGGTGATGGCTCGGAATGGATTTACGCGGGAACAGGTGCTGGAGCGGATTCACAAGCAAATGCCTACGGAAAATAAGTTAAACTATGCTGATGTTGTTATAGATAACAGCCGCTCACCGGAAGACACGAAGCGGCAGGTAAAAGAAGCTTTAATGCAAATTCCCGGCTTTGTGTTCCCCGGAGGATGCAATGATTAAAAAGCTGAAATACAAAGTAAGAAGAATAGAATTTGAACCGCCGAGAGAAAATACGGGCGTTAAAGTGTTTGTCTTTCTTATGGCTGCATTAAGTTTGATTTTTTCATATATTTTTTGTGCGACTGTTTCTTGGCGCCCAAGTCCTATGATTCAGCATATTATCAATGAGAGTGCAGTGAGGGAAGGTATTTCTCCGTGCCTGATTGAAGCTGTCATGCTGACAGAAAGCAAGTTTGATGAGAAAGCGGTTTCCAAAGTCGGTGCCGTAGGAATGATGCAGCTTATGCCTGAAACGGCAGCATGGATTTCCGAACAAAGCGGATTGACGGCAGAAAAGTTGGAGGAGCCTGACCAAAATATACCTCTTGGGGCATGGTATCTGAATTTCCTTTTGAAAACTTACCATAATAATGAAATCCTGGCGCTGGCAGCATATAATGCAGGCCGCGGGAATGTAGATGAATGGATAAAAGAGAATAGGTGGGAAGAAGGATTTTCCGACATAGAAAGGATTCCATTTCCTGAAACGCGGGAGTTTGTAAAATCTGTGGTAACTGCAAGAGATCGTCTTGTGGAGAAAGATAAATGAAAATGGATGAAAAACTGGAAAAGGAACGGGAAGAGCGGCGTAAGCTTTTTCTATCCTGGGATATTGAAAATGATTTGCCTTGTGAAGTGGGTGATTATGTATTAAAACGTATTGATTTTCCTACGATGGAGGACCGTAAGACAGGAAAGGTGAAAACTGACATCCGCGTATATACGGCATTTGCATGGGAAAATGAAAAGAACGGCTGGATGGTAAAGGCTATTTTTGATGAAGAAACTAAAGATTACATGGTGAAAATGGATTTGCGGCTTATGACACTGACGCAACTTGAATCTATTACGGGGGATTTTGGGCAGTTTAAAAAGCGTGTCAGGGAACTGACGCCGAAAGCGATTGAAAAGGAGTTAATCCATTTGGAACGAGTTTCCGTACTGGCAGCCGCTAAAGGTTTCATGAAGTGGGATTATGAGAAGGTGATGCCTGAAAGGATGGGACAGTATAAGCGGATTATTAAGCCGGTGAATCCGGTGGAGGGATTGAATGGGTCTTTCATCATCGGTGCGTATGAGTGCAGGGAACGAAATATCGGAGTTTTGTTCTTTTATAATATTTATCGTGAAGAGTATTATGGAGAACTTCGCGCAGGCGGGATTCCCGTGATTGTCCATCAGTATGACGCAACGACTATCAACGAGTTTTCTTCTCACCTGGAAGCATATTTGGAAAAAGATTTGGAAATGCTTTATGAAAATCCTGTAGTAGAAGATTAAGTAATTTGTGTACAGGAAATTTTGGGTACGAGTTGGCGTTAAGGAGGAAATACTTATATTTTTATGTGATATTGTTTGCAGTTCATACATTATTTATGTTATAATAACTGCCGTAAAGATTGTAATTAGTTTATAGTTTCCAGTAGAGTGAGCCGCGGCTCACTTTTTCTTATAGTAGGAGGATCGATGGGGAGAAAAGAAATTGAATTGGAAGCGGAAAGACTGCTTGAGCCTGCTTTGAAACAGCTTGGCATCGAGCTTATTGATGTGGAGTATGTCCGTGAACGGAACTGGATTCTCCGTGTGTTTATTGACAAAGAGGACGGTGTTGATTTGAATGACTGTCAGCAAATCAGTGAAAAGGCAGGAGAATTGCTTGATGAGGCAGATTTGATTTCCGCTAATTACATGCTTGAAGTTTCGTCTCCCGGTCTGGACAGGGTATTAAAAAAAGATAAGGATTTTCTCCGTTATGCCGGTGAAGAAGTGGATGTAAAACTCTTTGCCCCCTTGGAAGAGGTCGGCGGAGTTAAAGCTTTTACTGCTGTATTGGACGGACTTTCTGATGATGGGCAGATTAGGCTCATCTTTCAGGATAAAACGATTACCCTTGGAAAAGATAAAATTTCACAAATAAGAATACATTTTTCATTTTAAAATCAGGAGGAATCAGAAATCGTGAATAATAATTTGCTGCAGGCTGTAAACTTTTTGGTGGATAAGAAGAAAGTGGAAGCGGATGTTGTATTTGACGCATTGGAAATGGTGCTGCTGACAGCTTACAAAAAGGAAATGGGAAGCAACGCAAAAACTTCTATTTCACTGGATAGAACCACGGGGGAGTATAAAATTTATGAAGAGAAAACCGTAGTGGAAGTGATTGATCCGGAATCGGAAAACGCAATCAATGAAATTACTGTGGAGAATGCAAAGAAAATCAGTAAAGATTATGAAGCCGGTGATATGCTCCGCGTTGATGTAACACCGAAAGATTTTGGCCGTGTGGCTGCTCAGGCGGCTAAGCAAGTGTTGATCCAGAAGCTTCGCGAAGCGGAAAGAGGATCCATATATGAAGAATTCTCCGGTCGTGAAGGTGATATTATCACCGGTACGGTAAAGTGGAGTGAATCCCGTACCGTATTTGTAGACTTAGGCCGTGTAGAAGGCATTCTTCCTTTTGCGGAACAGATTGAAGGTGAAACATTCCAGCCTAACGATAAAATTAAATGTTATGTACAGGAAGTGAGGAAGACTACAAAAGGACCGGAAATCATTCTTTCCAGAACTCACCCCGGGCTGCTGAAGCGCCTTTTCGAAATGGAGGTACCGGAAATTTACAGTGGTACTGTAGAAATTAAATCCGTTGTTCGCGAAGCTGGTTCCCGTGCCAAGATTGCCGTATATGCCATGGATCCCAATGTGGATCCGGTAGGTGCCTGTGTGGGACCGAAAGGGCAGCGTGTACAAAATATTGTCAATGAACTTCATGACGAGAAAATTGATATTGTTCGGTGGGATGAAGATCCGGCAATCTATATTGCCAATGCACTTTCACCGGCAAAAGTTGTTTCCGTTTCCGTCTGGGATGAAGAACGTTCTTCTTATGTCATTGTCCCCGATTACCAGCTTTCCCTTGCTATTGGCAAGGCAGGGCAAAATGCCCGTCTTGCAAATAAGCTGACCAACTGGAAAATTGATATCAAGAGTGAATCTCAGGCAGCTGAAGAAGGATTTGGCGAAGAAATAGAAGAAGATGATGATATCCTTTCTGATATTGAAACAGCTGATACAGGAGAGGGGGATAATGTGTGAAATTGAAAAAGATCCCTATGCGGATGTGTGTCGGATGCAAGGAGCTGAAACCTAAGAAAGAACTACTTCGCATTGTCGCTTTACCTACTGGTATTATTGAATTAGACCGTACAGGGAAAAAATCAGGTCGTGGGGTATATATCTGTAACAGCAGTGAATGTTTTCAGAAAGCCTTTGATTCTCATGGATTGGAGCGTTCTCTGAAAAGGCCTGTATCTCGTGATGTATATGACGCGATAAAGGAAAAAATAGGAAATGAATGAACCGATATACAGGTTGCTGGGATTATGTATGAAGGCAGGGCGGCTGCTTTCCGGTAGTGAACAGGTAAAAACTGCTGTGAAAGACGGAAAAGGCATACTCCTGATTCTGGCAGAGGATAGTTCGGAACGGACGAAAGAAGAGTATATCCGCTTAGCAAAACTTTCAGGAATAACTTGGCGGATATTCGGTGAAAAGGAAAAATTAGGACATGCTGTTGGTAAAGGCATACGGGCAGCCATCCTGATTTCGGACAGTGGATTTGGGACGTCGCTTCTGCAAAGGATCGATACCCTAAAATAAATAGAGATTGGGAGGTTACTTATGCAGAAATACAGAATATATGAGCTTGCAAAAATTTATAATAAAGGGAATGATGAAATCATTGCGGTGCTGAATAAAAATAATATTGAAGTTAAAAATCGGCTGAACAGTGTGGATGAGAAAGCAAAAGAGATTCTCGACAAAGCTTTTGCATCTCCTTCTGTCAAAAAGAATAAAAGGCCGCCTATGCGTACCGTACGATTTGATCAGCAAGGACGTCCGACCGGAAGCAAGACGGCGGAAGTACAAAAAAAATCTTATTCTTCATATAACACAGCTGTATCAAAACCTGTAAAAACGGGAATGCCGGAAGAGCCTAAGAAAGCAGAAGCAGATAAAAAAGCGGGGAAAGAATCTCTGCAGCGGAAAAATATCATAAAGGAAGGGAAAAAAGAGGGGCGTCAGCTTCCGACAGGGAAAATGTTTGTAATTACGCATGACGGCCATATGGGTGAACAAATCCCCCATAAAGAGGGACAGCCGGCAAGAACAGAACGAAATGATTATCCTCGAAAAAACAATCGTCCACAGGGAGGATACCAACAGAGAGGTGAGCGCTTACAGGGGGGGGATCAGCGAAGAGGTGACCGTCCTCAGGGAGGTCATCAGCCGCGTAGTGACCGTTTCCAAGGAAATCGTCGGCCTGTAGGAGGTGGACGCCCCGTGGGAGATCGCAGAAGTGGGGCTGCTATTAAACCGGCAGGCGGTTTGGATGAACAGCCGTTGATTCCACAGGCAAGACGGGATCGTCCTGATAAGAAGAAAACAAAGAAGGACTATGAAAGGAGCAGAAGAGAAAAAGAAAGCGGCTCCCTTATGGCGCGGTCTTTGAACCAGAACAAAAAGAAAAAACACGTGGCAGAAAAGAAAGCAACTGTATATCCGACAGAAATCGAAGTGCCGGAAAGCATTACTGTTAAAGAATTGGCGGAAAAATTAGGGCGTGAAGTTTCTGAAATTATTAAGTACCTTATGCTTTCTGGTGTTATGGTGACAATTAACCAGAATCTGGATCATGAAACGGTAGAAATCATTGCGGAAGAATTCGGCGCAAAGATCATTGAAGCGGAAGCTCCGGCAGAGTTGGCTGAATATGTACCGGAAGCAGATGATGAAAGATTTTTAAAACCGCGTCCGGCAGTAGTTACTATTATGGGACACGTTGATCATGGCAAAACAACTTTGCTTGACGCGTTGCGCTCTACGAATGTGGCTATGCATGAAGCCGGCGGTATCACACAGCGTATCGGTGCCTACCAGATCCGTTATAAAAATCATAAGATTACATTTCTTGATACTCCGGGACATGAGGCATTTACAGCAATGCGCTCCCGCGGCGCACAGCTGACGGATATCGCTGTCCTGATCGTAGCGGCTGACGACGGCGTTATGCCGCAAACCGTGGAAGCAATCCATCATGCGAAGAATGCAGGGGTGCCGATTATGGTAGCCATTAATAAGATTGATAAACCCGGCGCAAATCCTGAACGTATTAAGGAAGAGCTTTCCCATGAAGGACTTCTTTGTGAAGAATGGGGTGGGGATATCATTATGGTTCCTATTTCCGCAAAGAAAAAAGAAGGATTGGATGAATTGCTTGAAAACATACTGCTCTTAGCTGAAATGCAGGAGTTGAAAGCGAATCCGAATCGTGAGGCTTACGGTATCGTCGTTGAAGCCCAATTGGATAAAAACAGAGGGCCGGTCATGAGCGTTCTTGTACAAAATGGTACGCTCCATGTGGGTGACGGCATTTTAGCAGGCAAAAGTTGGGGACGTGTACGTGCCATGACTAATGAGACCGGACGTAAAATGAAAAGCGCTGAACCGTCCGCTCCTGTAGAAATTCTCGGCATGGACAGCGTTCCGGAAGCAGGCGAACATTTCTATGTTATGGATGCAAGCCGTGCAAGAAACATTGCGGAACTTCACGCTTCCCGGGCTAAAGAGGAAGAGCAGAGAAGTGTACAAAAGGTAACTCTTGATAATATCTTTGAAAAAATTAAAGAAGGCGAAATGAAACAACTGGATATCATTGTTAAAGCGGATGTCCAAGGATCTGTGGAAGCGTTGGTCCAGTCTTTCATGGGTATTAAGAGTGATGAGGTCCGGATAGCTGTCGTCCACTCCGGAGTCGGCGGGATTACTGAATCTGATGTCATGCTGGCATCGGCTTCCAATGCATTAATTATCGGATTCAACGTACGCCCTGATGCGAATGCGAGGGCGCTGGCAGAAAAAGATGGTGTGGATATCAGGTTGTATCGTGTTATCTATGATGCAATTGATGATGTAAAATCTGCCATGGCAGGGCTGCTTGCTCCGACAGTCAAGGAGATCCTTTTGGGACATGCGGAAGTCCGGCAGGTTATCCATACCCCGAAAGTCATTGTCGCGGGTTGTTATGTGCAGGATGGAAAGATAACCAGCAACAGCATGATTCGTATTGTCCGTGATGGAATTGTTGTCCATGAAGGGAAGATTGGTTCTCTCCGCCGCTTTAAGGATGACGTGAAAGAGGTTACGGAAGGATTTGAGTGCGGTATTGCCATTGAATCCTACAGAGATGTAAAGGAAGGCGATCAGCTGGAAGCCTTCAGGCTGGAAGAAGAGGTTGCTGAATTATAAATAGATAAAAGCGGCGTGGATTTCTTGCGCCGCTTTCTTTTTCACTTATGTGAGGTAAATATGTCGGAATTAAGAGTAAGGAAAATGCAGGAGTTTATCAAGCAGGAAGTAGGGAATATGCTCCTCCGCGAACTGAAAGATCCAAGGCTCGGTTTTGTTACTGTGACGGGAGTCAAACTAACGGGAGACCTTCGGGAAGCTACTGTTTATGTAAGCCTTTTTGGACAAGAAGAAGAGAGAAAAGAATCTCTCATGGTTTTGAATAAATCAAAAGGTTTTATTCGAAAAGAATTGGGAACCCGTCTGAAAGTGTATTATACTCCTGAAATTTCTTTTGAAGAAGATAAGTCTCTTGATTATGGAATGCATATTGAAGGACTTCTGAAAAAGATCCACGAGGAGGATGGCAATGGGAATTAAGATTGGACAGGCAAAAGAAATAGAAATGGAAGAAGCCGTTGCTTTCCTGCGTGAGCATGATCATTTCCTTTTGGCAGGGCATGAACATCCTGACGGAGATGATGTGGGTTCGCTTTGTGCCCTTTACAATGTTCTTTTATCCATGGGGAAAACTGCGGATATGATTTTGCCTGATCCCGTTCCGTCGGCTTTTACTCTTGTGAAGTCGTCAGCAAAGGTGTTAATGGAAATACCTGAAGACGGGACATATGATGCTATGGTTTTTACGGATCTGGCGAATATTTCCCGTGGCGGAGATTTTAATTTTCCCGATGTGCCAAGTTTATGTATTGACCATCATCAGACAAATGAAAAGTATACTGACTATTTGTATTTAAAATACAAGTATGCAGCGACAGCAGAAATGCTTGCGGAAATATTTTTTGCTATGGGTTTGAAGCTGGATAGGGATACCTGTAATGCACTTTATATGGGGATCGGAACGGACAGCGGATTTTTCAAATTCAGCTGTACTTCTGAACATACGCTCCTTATGGCAAGCCGTCTGGTAAAAATGGGAGCAGATCCGTCCTATATTTCCAATAAACTTGATGAAAAAACAGAAGAAGCGATGAAGTGTTACAAACTTGTTGCCGATACCGTCCATTCATATAAGGACGGAAAGATTGTTGTCGCTTATATGAATAAAGAGGCTATGGCGCTGGATGGAGAAAATTCTGATTATTACGCCTCTATTCCCCGCTGCATTAAGGGTGCGGAGATTGCGGCACTTTTTAAATATAAAGAGCAGGACGAATACCGCGTTTCGCTGCGCTCTTTAAATTATGCGAATGTGGCAGATCTGGCAGCTGAATTTGGCGGCGGCGGACATTGGAAAGCATCAGGGTGTACGATGAACGGAACACTTTCTGACTGCGAGAGAGTATTCGTAGAAAAAGCGGAGAAATACCTCTGATGGATGGTGTTCTTAATGTATTGAAACCTGCAGGAATGACTTCGTTTGATGTCATTGCTTGTCTGCGCCGCATTTATGGACAGAAAAAGATTGGTCACGGTGGAACACTGGATCCTATGGCAGCAGGCGTGCTTCCTGTATTTCTGGGACGCTCAGCCCGATTGATTGAATATGCGCCTATACATAGAAAAACATATGAAGCGGAATTCGTCATGGGGCTGGCGACGGATACTGAGGATATGACAGGAAGGATTATAAAAACAGGCAAAGTCTGCTCTGATATCTCATTATGGGAAAGGGTGGCGTCGAAATTTACAGGCATTATAGAGCAAATACCATCTTCTTACTCTGCCATAATGGTGGATGGAAAACGGGCGTACCAGTTGGCAAGGAATGGTAAACAGGTGATATTGCCTTCCCGCAAGGTGGAAGTATATCATTTACAGATACGGGAGATTCAATCGCCTTACATTCGTCTTTCAGTGACCTGTTCCGCAGGTACTTATGTAAGGGCACTGGGACGTGATTTAGGAAATAAGATGGGGGTGCCTCTTGCCATGTCCTTTCTTCTTCGGACGAAAATGGGGGTGTTTTCTATTGGACAGGCGAAAACGTTGGAAGAAATAGAAAGAAATCCTAAAGACTGCCTTATGACGGATATAAGGCTGCTCTTATCCAATCTGGAGAATGTATCGCTTTCGGAAGACGCAGCAAAAGATTTTCTTCAGGGGAAAAGGCTGCGTACTGCTTTGCCGGATATGGAAGTTACTGCGGTATTTCAAGGAGAACGGTTTTTAGGGACAGCATTTATAGAAAATGGTGTATTACATCCAAAGAAAGTGTTTTCGTGAGAGACTATGAATATTATTAAAACATTGGATCAACTGCCTGAAAAACGGCCGGTAGTACTGGCTTTTGGTTTTTTTGACGGTGTCCACCGCGGACATCAGGCGGTATTGCAGGCGTGTCTGCGGTTGGCAAGAGAGAAAAAAGCGATGTCTGCGGCTGTCACTTTTTACCCCCACCCATTGACTGTATTATTACCTTCTGCGTCTATACAGCTTCTTCTATCAGAAAGCGAGAAAGAGGAATTGTTTAAGCAGATGGGATTTGAGACAACTGTGGTCATCAGTCCGACGGAAGAATTTCTTGGACAAAGCGCAGGGAGATTTTTACAATCACTTTCAAGAATTACTTCACTTTGCGGAATCGTAACGGGAGAAAATTTCACTTTCGGGAAAAATGCTGAAGGGAATGCGGAACTGCTGAATTCCTATTTTCTCGATAAAGGTGTATTTATTCAAATTGTTAAATTGGAAAAGGCGGAAGGCGGCGTGATTTCCAGTACACGGATCCGGAAGTGTATCTTGCAGGGGGATGTAAAGGAAGCGGGATATTTTCTTGGCCGGCCATACCGTATTTGTGGCGATATAATTCATGGATTCCGACGGGGAACCAAGGTGCTCGGATTTCCTACGGCAAATTTAAAGCCGGATAAGGAAAGAGCGGTTCGCGGGGACGGTGTGTATGCGACAAGGGCTTTTATTAGAGGGAGACAATATCCTTCTGTAACAAACGTGGGAACCAATCCGACTTTTGGAAACAAAGAAAGATCCATAGAAACATTTATATTCTCCTTTGATGAAAAGATTTATGATGCTCCTTTTGCATTGGAATGGATTGAGAAGATTCGCGAAGAAAAGAAGTTTCCTGATATAGAGGCACTGCGCAGGCAGATTGAAGAAGATATAAAGAGAGCTAAACAGATTTTAGAAGTATAGCCGGAAGCATGGGGACAAGTGTTCTTATGCTTTTATTTTGGTTCTCATGCATATTTGAATTGACACTACAATATAAGAGACTTACAATACATGTATTCATAATGTATTTTCATGAACTTCGTTTGAAGATATTTTATGAGGAAAGCATTTCGATGAATGATGCGTGAAGTAAAGGAGAGATGTACTATGGCGATTCATTTTTCTGAAGTACTTGGCAAGATGAAAGGCTCGGACCTTGGTCCGTTGCTGGCATTGACAGCCCAGCCGGATATTATTTCTTTTGCGGGCGGGCTTCCTGCACCTATAACGTTTCCCCTGAAGGAATTGGAAGAAGTGGCAGTTAAAGTCAGACAGGAAGACGGAGCCGGTGCTATGCAGTATGGTCCGTCTTTAGGATTTATGGGGCTTCGTGAAGCTATTGCCGCCCGTATGAACCGTATGTATGTTCCCATGGGTATGACAGAAATTTCCGCGAAGAATATCATGATTGTTACAGGATCCCAACAGGGATTAGATATTACCGGCCGCGTATTCCTTGATAAGGATGACGTTGTTCTTATTGAGAGCCCTTCTTATCTTGGTGCTATCGGGGCATTTGCATTGGAGCAGCCTAAATTCGTGGAAGTTCCTACTGATGGGGAAGGAATGATTCCAGAAGAATTGGAAAAGCTTATCCAAACGACGGAAAGGGTAAAATTTATTTATGTAATTCCCAATTATCAGAATCCTACGGGTATTTGCTGGTCATTGGAACGTCGACGGAAATTGATGGAACTGGCAACAAAGTATGAGATTCCTGTATTTGAAGATAATCCTTATGGTGATCTTCGCTTTGAAGGAGAAGAAATTGCGCCTTTAATTTCTATGGATCCAAAGCATTTAGTTATGTATTCCGGTACTTTTTCAAAAACGCTGGCACCAGGAATGCGTTTGGCATGGATGGTCTGCAATGATGATATCCTTGCTAAAATGGATCTGGTTAAAGGATCCACCGACCTTCATACACCTTCCGTTACACAGCGTGAAGTGGCACTCTACATGCAGAATTATGACTTTGAAAGACATGTCGAGGAAAATTGCAGATTATACGCTCATCGACGTGATGTCATGTGTGACGCAATAAAAAAACATTTCCCTGCTGATGTAAAGTGTACCTATCCCCATGGAGGTCTGTTCCTTTGGGTAGAATTACCGGACGGCTGTGATGCGCGGGACCTCTTCGCGGAGGCAATCAAAAGAAAAGTAGCTTATGTGCCGGGAGACAGTTTCTTCCCTGCCTCCGGCAAAAGGAATTATTTCCGGCTGAATTTCTCTTACAATGATGACGAAAAAACTGTCGAAGGCATCAGGCGTCTTGCAGAAGCGTTGAAATCTTATCTGACTGTGAAATAAACAATAAAAATAACACTATAAAAATCCATGCAATTGACAGCATGGATTTTTATAGTACAGAGTTTAGTAGCCTTTCGTCTTATTTATTTCATTAGTAAGTTTTTCGCCTTTAGAGAAAGCGATAAAATTATTTTTCAGTAATTCAAGCACATGGTTCCATGAGTCCGGCGTGAAAGAAGCAGAATGCGGACTGATGATAACATTTTCCATCG
>ENA-OPIQ01000176-OPIQ01000176.1-human-gut-metagenome-genome-assembly--contig:-NODE-176-length-18318-cov-3.119805_pt1 | contig 18318 bp, 16 predicted proteins | sample MGYA00241397_ERZ501640 | MGnify/ENA primary metagenome ERZ501640 (study PRJEB25962, sample SAMEA2042294) | human gut metagenome | biome: human gut; feature: human-associated habitat; material: faeces...
CGAAAGACACCCCTGATGGGTTTCTTTCGTAACTATCTTCCTTTCCGAAGACGGAGGCAATCCTACTTTCTTGACAGGCTCACGAACCCTCCGGCCCGAAGCCGGAGGGTTCGTTTCAGACAATATTCAGCTGCCGCAGGGCGTCCAGGAACGCCTGTGCGTCCTGCAGCGCCGTGGGCTCGTCCACATCGTACTCCGCCCGCAGCGCCGCCGCCAGATCCGCCGCATCCGCCGCCTGGGGCAGCCTGTCCCACAGCAGCTCACCGGTCTCGTTCAGAGTCACCAGGCCTTTGAGCTCCAGGGATGCATCGCCGATAGGCACCAGGATCACGTCCCCGGCGATATTGCGCTTTACCAGCTGCTTACGAATTTCCATTTTCAGCCTCCTCGATGGTCCGTCGGACCGTCTCATGGGTCATTTCACAGACATATTCCGGCTTCGTGTCGAAATGTCCGGTCTCCGTCACGCACATGGCGGCGCAGGCATGGCAAATCTCCTTCAGTCGGCAGCCCGCGCAGGCCCCCGGCAGACGGATCCGCTCCGTGGCCGCCCTGGTCCGCTCCCATGCCTGGGCAAAGCCCAGCTCCGGCACGGAAAACAGCGGCTGCGTCATCATGCCGCAGGGAGTCATGCCGCCCTGCCAGTTGATCCAGAAGGCGCTGCGCCCGGCCCGGCAGGCCACACCCTCGCCGGGTGTACCGTCGCAGACATCATCCTCCGACGGCAGGGCGAGGCCCTGCTTCATGGCCTTGGCCCGCTGCCGGAACTGCTCCGGGGTCAGCCGCAGCCGATCCCATTGGACGCTGTATTCCGCCGCCTGGCAGGCGGTGAACCGGTCGTTGCTGCCTACCAGCGCCTCGTCCCGCCGGATAGGCGGGAACATGTAGGTAGCCAGCTGCATGGGGGTGCCCAGCTCCTGGGCGATGCGATAAATTTCCGCCATATCCGCCACGTTGTACGGCGTCATGGACACGTTCAGCTTTACCCCCACGCCCAGCTCCCGCAGGGCCCGGATATTCTCCGTGACCCGGGCAAACATGGGACGGCCGCACAGCCGCTCATAGGCGGCATCGCTGGCCCCGTAGAGGGTGATGTTGAAGCGGAACGGCGGCTCGTGCCGGAAAAAGTCCAGCCAGTCCCGGTCGATAAGGGACCCGTTGCTATTCACCGACACCAACAGCCCCATTTTCTTCAGCTCCGTCAGCAAATAGCGGAAATCCTTGCGGATCAGCGGCTCGCCGCCGGTCAGCAGCAGGAACAGCATGCCCCGGCTGCGGGCCTCCTGGGCGATGGCCAGCCATTCGTCGGCAGTAAGCTCCCGGCCCCGGCGCTGCTGCTCCTCCGCCGTCAGGTGGACGTAGCACATTTTACAGTTGAAGTTGCACCGGGCCGTCAGCTCAAAATTCCCGGCCAGGGGCGTTCCGGACCGGCAGGCCCTGGCGTGCAGGTACGATGACAGCCGGGGCTCCGTGCTGCTGAATTCCATTTCAGGTCCTCCTTAATGCTTCTTCCAGCGCCCGGACGGCGCTCTCATCCGCCCGGCAGTCCAGCTGCCGGACGGGTACGTTGGTAACCAGCCGGGCCGCCAGCTCCGTCATCCGCACGGCGGAGGCGGGGTCCCACTGGTGATAGGCGCACTGACTCAGCACCCGGGCAAAGGCCTCCTGGGGCCGGATATCCGTCACCCGGCTCTCCGGGGCCTGATGCAGCAGCGCCACCGCCCGCAGCGGCGCAGTGACGTTCCGGCAGATGCCGGAGGTACCGGCATACATGACGCCGCTGACGGTCCCGGTGTCGGGCCGGACCAGGGCCCGGTCGCCATTGACGGTCTGCGCGGCCCCATAGCGCTGCCACAGGGCGGCCTGGGTGCTTTTTCCGATGCCGCTGGGGCCGGAGAACAGGATGCCCTCCCCCTGGCGGGTGACGATATAGGCGCTGTGCAGCACCAGCATCCCGGCATCCGCCAGGATGTCGAACAGCCCCGCCGACTCCAGCACCACCCGGGCCGACGCACCGGTCCGGTAGCTCTCGGCGAACACCAGGTCCGTATGGCCGGGGCGGGTCTCGGCATAGGTGAACTGCGGCGTTCTGCCGGGAGCGCTGTAGCGCTGCAGGGTGCAGCGGGCGCCGCCGGTGTACCAGCGGTATACCGGCCCCTGACGCAGGGCGTTCTGAGGCGGGTCGGGTACCCGGTCGCTGAAGGTCAGTCGGACGGTATGGTCCGCCGGTTCTCCCGCCCCTACCCGGAAGGGCTCGCACATAGGCGAGTCCGCGATGGGCGAATCCGCCTCCAGGACGAAGGTCATGCCGCCGAAGCGGTACAGCTTACGGGGCATAGGTCACGAAAAGCAGGCGGCTGGAGTCCTGGCTGTAGTGCCCGGCGTAGCAGGTCCGGGTCTCGCCGGGGCCCAGGTCCGTCAGCCCGGCGCGATAGGTAATGCCCCCCAGCAGCAGGTCGCCGCTGGCGTTTTTGTAGTAGACATAGACCTGGGACATGGCGGCGTCGGAGCGGTTGGTAACGGTGATGCCGTTCTGGGACGCGGCCACCTCCAGCACGTCGTCGTGCATGGAGGGCGTCTCGCTGAAGGGGGCATAGGTGGTCACGGCGGCGGTAAGCTCCGCCGGTTTCTCCGGCAGGGTCTGGCGGCTGAGCTCCAGGGCCTGGACCGTCTCCCCAGGCAGCAGGGTGGTGATGTCAAATTCGTAGCACTCCCCGCCCCGGGTGAGGGTGATGTGGGCGTACTGCACGCCGGTGGAGCCGGTATTCTTCACGCGGATGCAGAACACGTCGGACACGGTCTCGTCGCTGCCGTCCTCCACAAACAGGCCGGCGTAGCGCCCGGTGCTGACGATCTCCAGGTCATTGCCGATGGCCACGCCGTCCAGCTTGGAGGGCTCCGGGGCCAGGCCGTACTGGTCGGGCTGGGCGGGCTGTTTTTTGCCGCACCCGGCGCACAGCAGCACCAGGGCCAGCAGCAGGGCGGCGCACTTGATGGTTCGTTTCATACATTGCTCCTTTGCAAAGAGCCCCGCCCCATGGGGGCAGGGCTCTTTCAGGGTGTTCAGTTGGGTCAGGATGTAAAGAGGTTGTTTTGGTCACTGGGAACCTGATAGCAAACTGCACCATATTCCCCGCCGGGCGCGGTAATGTCCCGACAATTCGTCGTTAAATCGACAAAGACGTTGCGGCCACCGACCAAGTCATACACGCACACATTGATATTATGGCCTGTTTTATACTCACACCCCGACGCATAGGTGGAACTCAACTCGAAACTCTCGAAGCTGACGATGGGTGATACATAGGATTTCATGGTTTCGATTGCTCCTTTCTCAGAACCACCAGTTCCACCAGGTGGTGGGCTTCACCGTCAGGGTGGCGGTGACCGCTTCGCTGGCAGTACCTTCCGCATTCACTGCGCAGACTGCGTAGTCCGTGGTCTGGGCGGGAGCGGTGATGGTGTAGGTGAACACGTGATAGGTGACCTTGGGAGACCACCAGCCCCAGCCGGTGCGCTGGGTGCGGGTAGTGTAACTGGTGATAGATTGACCGTCCACCGTGATGCTTTCCACGTCCGCGGAGGTCTTTACCGTCAGGGTAGCCCGCTTACCGGCGCGGACCGCACGGCCCCAGTCGGCCTCAAAGGTCTCCGGGCTGAAGGTGGCCGCCGGTGCGGTGAACAGAGCCCGCACCAGGCTGACGGCGTTCTCCTGCTCCTGGGTATCCAGGGCGCCGAGGCTCACAGAATCCTTTGCAGAATAGGTGATCTTCAGGTTGGTCAGGGACAGGATGCCATCGCCGGTGTTGGTGATGGTGAACTGCCCGCCGGCATTGGCAATCTGATAGTACATCTCCGTGGCAGTGGAAATCTCTACCGGATTGTCCGTATTCACCACCATCTGTGCGGACTTGCCATCAGGGGCCTTGGCGCCGATCTGGATGCTGTCAACATTGGCATTCTGGGGAATCTTGAAGGTAATGGCCTGGCCCTTCATCAGGTAGACTTCGTTGTTGGGGCCATAGTTGGCGTAGGTCGTCATAATATCAGCTGTGGAACCGCCGTCAATAAATACTGTCTTGTCGGTTCCGTCAGGCTTGGCTGTTCCATCCACCAGAGTGTCACGGAGCTTGATGTACTGGGGATAGCCCTCATGGTCATCCTTATATTCAGTCCGGTCTACACCCATGGGGTCATAGATGCGGATGGCATCCAGCCAGAAGCTGTACTGGGTATCTCCAGTATGGTTAAACAGTCCATCATAGAACACGGTAACGACGGCATTGTATTCACCATAGTCAAGACCGGTGACTTTCATGACGGGAATCTGGTACAGAGCGTTTTCTGTGCCGCTATTGACAACCTCCCACTTGCCAGTATCCTTGTTATAGTTATAGCCGTAGTAGTTGTCAACAATATAGCTGTAAGTAGGCTTCTCCTCACCGGCCTTATAGACATCGACGAAAATTGCGCCAGACTTGTTATTGGTCAGGGAGATGATGTCGAAGCCGGTGCCCTTGAAGGTGAACTGGGCGGTGGGCCAAGCGGAGGCGGTGTCATCCTTGCTCCATTTTGCGGCCATGGCTGCGGTCACGGTGACCTTGTGGGCGGTGCCCATGGAGAGCATGGAGGAATTGTCGTAGGCACCATCGTTGCCGTAAGGAGTGCGATCTCCCTTGCCAAGCTCTTCCAGAGCCTGGTAGACGCCGGTCTTTTCGGTGGCTGCATTGCCGTCGTTATCCACGATGCTCCAATCCGCGCCCAAAGCCGCGCCCTTGCCGTTCGTAAAGGCGGCCAGGCTGTCCTCATAGTACACATTGCTGGCGGGGATGATGTAGACATTCTGCACTAACTTCTTGCCTTGCGTGTCCGTCACATAGATAGGAACAGCTACTTTGGCATCCAGCGTCTTGGTCAGCGTATAGGTCACAATCCGATTGACCATATCGATCTCGCCATTGCCGTAGTTGCCCTGACGTTTCGTCACATTCGGGTCCTTTTCATCGAAAGACACTTTGATCCCAGAAGGGTTTGTAATTCTAAAATCACTAAACGGGATTTGAACCGGCAGGCCAAAGTCTACGACAAAGGTCTTACCCGCAGCCTGATTCAGGTCGTAGTACAGGCGCAAGGTTTTGCCATCCTTGGAAATGTCCGCCCGCGCATACTGATACAGGCCACTTGCATAAATGCCGTTGATTCCAGGAATTGTGGTAATGTCCTTCTTGAACTTCTGTTCCGTGCCAGCGGCATTGACAACATACGCATCATCTGACAGGTAATTCTCATCGCCCGCTTTGCTGCCATTCCACGGACCTTTGTCGCCGATTACTGTATTATTCAGCATCAGCTTGTCGGTGAACGTAGGCTCTGGGTAACCTTGATTGTACGTCATCACAATCTGATAGCTATGGAACACATTGTTGTTGGCGTTGAGGTCAATATACTGCACGTTCAGGTTGGTTTCCTTCTCGATAGACTCCAGATAAATCAACACCAGCTTGGCGGTATTCTTGGCAGACCAGGTGATGTTGCTGTTCTTGCCGTTGACCATGGGCGTGGTGCCGGAGGACTTGTTCCAGACCTCGGTCTCGTCATACCATTCCTTGCCGGCAGCGTTGAGCGTCTTGTTCCACTCGATAGTATCGCTGCTATACCACACATTAGCGGAGGTGTTGCTTTTGCGCGTACCGTCTGTCACCGTGATCTTGGAGATACTATAGTTGCTGTTGTTCACAGGAGCCACGATACCGATGTCACGACCACCCCAATAATTGAAAATGGTAGTAGACTTGCTGTACATTTCGCCCTCTGTAGGGGAAACTGTACCGTCGGGGTAGACCACAGCGATCGTCAAAGCAGCCTGGCCATTACCGCTGGATGTGTTGGGTGTCGTGCTGTCCGTGCCATAGCCCCAGTCCTTGACATAGGTGTCGATCTCCTTGGTGACCTCCGTCTTTTGCAGGTAATATGCCACCAGCTGGTCGCCAGCTTCAAAATAGTGCCACACACCGTCTGCGGTCTTGTACTGCCAAGCGCCGCCGTGACAGCGGATGTGGGTCAGGGTGGTGCCCTCCGCAGTCTGGTCAACGCCGGACGCAGCGGTCTGCTTGTGAGCTACATCCAGCCGCATAGCCTGCCAGTAATAGACCGTTACAGTGCCGTCAAAGAAGGAGTTGGCCGGATTGGGGGCAAGGTCGGCAAGGGCAACGCCCTCATCGGTGATCACCCCATTTGTGGAGGTGGTGATCGTCTGGTATTGATTGGCGGCTGTCTGGCTTCCATCGTAGACCTTGTTGTTGGTAATCCAGTATTCCAGGTTGATGGAGGTATCTGTCAGGGCATTATCGGGGGCTTTTTCCGTGACATGGATATTATACTTCACACCGCCGATGGTGACGGAGGTGTCGCCGACAGATCCACCAGCGAAGGTGATGGTGCTGGAGGCGGGAACGGCGTCCGTGCTGGACTTGATGTAGACGATAATGGATTTATTATCCGTTTCGCCGTTAACGACCGGTGTTATTGTGGCTCCGCCGTCCTTGGAGTAGCCGACGTAGTAGTTGTAGTGGCCAAGGAACGACCAATCATCATTGCAGTATGCATACACCGGATAGTAGTTACCGTCAACCTTGTAGAAATACTGCGTCTTTGTCCAACTGGTGTTGTAGCCCGCAAGGGTGCTGTATTTCTTACTGGTGGGGTCATACGTCACCGTACTCGGGGTTTCATCCTGACCGGTGACGGTAACGGTGGCGATGGACTCATTCTCGGTATGGTAGATGCCGGAAAGGTTCACATCCTTCACGGTGACTGTCACAGTGCCGCCGACTGCTACGTTGATGTCCTTCGTTTCAGTAGGCGCGTCGGCAGAAAGCTGATAGATGCCCATAACGGAGAAATGGGGGGCAGTAAAGGTAAAGCTGCCGTTTTCCACCACACCGGTGAGGCCATCGGTAACTGTGCCGTCCGTATTCACCACAAAGCCGCGAACACGGGAGGTGTCCCAGCCACTGGGAGTCTTGAAGCTCACGGAAGCAGCTTCTGCATAATTGCCGCTTTCCGTGGTGGGGGTGACATCATAAGCCAGGACCTTGCCCTCGGCCGCCGTGTCAATGCTGGGAGCCGCAGCTCCCTTTACGGTCAGCCCCGTCAGGCCGGGTGCCGTCACGGACACGCCGGTGGTGTCATCCGTCCTGGTGACGTTCTTGACACCCTCCACCGGCTTAACCTTCGGCAGCGCTGCGCCAAAGGCTGCAATGGTGGCTGCCGTGTTGTTGACAACGGAGGTGTCCGTCCCGGCGCCGGGATAGTCGCACCAGATGCAGAACATAGAACCGGTAGGATCATTGATGGTGCCGCCCTGGAAGGTTTTATAGTTAAAACCTTTGGCTTTCTCGGGGCTGCACTGCCAGTCACTCTTACCCAGGACCCAGTAATAGTCGCCGTGGGTGTTGATCAGCTTGAAACCCTTGGTGGCGAGATTAGCCGCAGGCATGGGGGTATAGCTGCTCCAGCCATTGGACCAGTAGCAGATGAGGATGTCGGTGTCGAACGTACCGCTGGAGGTGTTGCTATTGAAGTAGATGCCGTCGTTGAAGGCCATGGGGGTCATTTTGGCATCCTTGACCATCTTGGCAACAGCGTTGACATAGGTCACATAGTAGCTGTACTTGCCGGTGGACTGGAGGTTGCCGAAGCCCATGGAGCCGGAGGTGAATATGTCATTGGCATATTCATCCGCGCCCATGTTGAAGTACTCGCAGCCCTTGCCCGCAAAGTAGCTGATGTACTTTTGCAGCAGGGCCTGGGTAAAGGCCACGGCGGTGGCGTTGGTCACGTCGATGGTACGGGCAGAGCCGCTATAGGAGCAGTCCTTCCCCGTCAGAGCCGTGGCTGCGGACAGGATGGCGTCCATGTGGCCCGGGGTGTTGACACAGGGAATCACGCCCATGCCCTTGGAGGCGGCGTAGGCGATGATTTCGTCCATCTCGGGCTGGGTCAGCTCATCCACGTCGAAGTTTTAATACGCCTCATTGCCGGCGTGGATGGCGGCAGACACCCGCTCGCTGCTGTACGTCTTCCCGTTTACCGTCAGGGACATATCGTCCAGCAGGAAGCGCAGGCCATCGTTGCCCACGGCCAACTGGATATAGTTAAATCCAGCCGCCGACGCATTGTCGATGATCTGCTTGATGCTGTTGACGCTGAAATACTTGCGGCCGCAGTCCAAGAACATGATGTTGTACTTGTAGCCGGTGTCTTCCGCGTCACTCGCCTGGGCGCTGGCCGAGGTGGCGAATGCGGAGATGGGCAGCAGCCCGATCATCAGAATCACCGCCAGAATCAGCGACAGCAATCTCTTCCGCGGAGATCGTGTTTGCGTTTGGTTCATTTTGTTCATTCCTTTCCTTTATATGTGATTTTCCATTGCCCTGTACGAGGGGCTGCGGAGACCTCCCCCGCACGTTTTCAGGCGCTCTGATTCAGAATCCATTTTAAGCCCTTCTTCGCGCTTTTGCAACAGTAAATTTGCCGATTCCGCAAGAAAATATAATCCTCCCTGCGTCATTTTCACGGCGGCGGAGCGAGAGGCGGCTTTTTTTGCATAGAGACGCGCCGTCGGGCGCATAATAAGGCCGAACGCGGAAATTTTCCAACTATTTCTTGCAGGAGGAAACCATATGGTCAAGGATTTTATCGACACCAACGACTTTTCGGCGAAGGAGCTGCTGGACATGATCCAGCTGAGCCTGTCCATCAAGGACGCCATCCGGGGCGGCTATTACCCGCCGCTGATGAAAAACAGGAACCTGGGCATGATCTTTCAGCAGTCCTCCACCCGGACCCGGGTGTCCTTTGAGACGGCCATGAGCCAGCTGGGGGGCCACGCCCAGTATCTGGGCCCCGGCATGATCCAGCTGGGCGGACACGAGACCATCGGCGACACCGGACGGGTGCTGAGCTATCTGGTGGACGTGGTCATGGCCCGGGTCATTGAGCACCGCACCATCGTGGACCTGGCGGAGGCGTGCTCCATCCCGGTGCTCAACGGCATGTCCGACTATAACCACCCCACCCAGGAGATCGGCGACCTGTGCACCATGGCGGAGAACCTGCCCCGGGGCAAGAAGCTGTCGGACTGCAAGGTGGTGTTCGTGGGCGACGGCACCCAGGTGTGCGCGTCCCTGGGCTTCATCACCACCCATCTGGGCATGAAATTCGTCCACTACGGCCCCAAGGGCCATCAGCTGACCGACGGCCATCAGGCCATCATGGAGCGCAATTGCCGGGAAAGCGGCGGCAGCTTCCTGGTCACCGACGACCGCAGCGCCGTCCGGGACGCGGACTTCATCTATACCGACGTGTGGTACGGCCTGTATGAAAACGAGATGCCCAAGGAGCAGCGGGTGGAGGTGTTCCACGACTATCAGGTGAACCGGGAGCTGATGAGCCTGGGGGCCATCGGGTGCAAGTTCCTGCACTGCCTGCCTGCCACCCGGGGTGAGGACGTCACCGACGAGGTGGCCGACTCCGCCGCCTCCCTGTGCTGGGAGCAGGCCGGCAACCGCCTGACGGCCATGCGGGGCCTGCTGGTATACTTCACCCAGTGCCGCCAGAGGCACACGGAGCTGGAGATGGCCGCCGCCCGGGAGCAGCTGGAGCGCTTTATGGCGGACCGGGGCCTGAGCTGACATGGAAAAACGCAAATTTCGGCTGGCGGACGTGGTGCTGTCCGTCATCTGCGTGGTGTTTGTGGCGGAGGCCGCCGCGCCGGTGGCGTCCATCGGCAACAGCCAGTATTTCTGGTGGCTGTTCATGATCGCGGCGTTTCTGCTGCCCTATGGGCTCATCTCCTCGGAGCTGGGCACCGCCTTTCCCGGGGACGGCGGCCTGTACGACTGGATCCACACGGCGTGGCCCGACTCCCGCTGGGGCGCCCGGGCCTCGTGGTACTACTGGATCAACTTCCCTCTGTGGATGGCATCCCTGGCGGTCATGTGTCCGGAGCTGCTGGGGTATGTGTTCGGCTGGCAGCCGGGGCCGGTGTGGTCCCTGCTGATCCAGCTGGCGTTTATCTGGATCGTCACCGTGGTGGCCTTTTATCCGGTGTGCGACAGCATCATCATCCTGAACCTCAGCGCCGCCATCAAGATTCTCCTGGCGGTGACGGTGGGGGTGCTGGGCATCGTGTATGTGGCGAAAAATGGCTTTGTCAACGACATGACGGCCCGGACCTTCCTGCCGTCCTTCGACCTGGACAGTCTGTCGTATATCTCCGTCATCATCTTCAACTTTCTGGGCTTTGAGGTGGTATGCACCTATGCCGGCAGCATGGCGGACCCCCGGCGGCAGATCCCCCAGGCCATCGTTGCCGGCGGCATCGTCATTGCGGCCATTTACCTGTTTTCGGCCTTCGGCATCGGAGCCGCCGTGCCTACCCGGGACATCAGTGTGGACTCCGGCCTCATCGACGCCGTGTCCCTGATGACCGGCGCCACCGGCGGCGTGCTGGTGGGCATTGTGGCCCTGCTGTTTCTGGTAACGCTGTTCGGCAACATGATCTCCTGGTCCATGGGCGTCAATTCCACCGCCGCCTATGCCGCGGAGCGGGGAGATATGCCCGCCGTGTTCGCCCGGCGGCGGAAGGACAACCAGATGCCCGTGGGCTCGGCGCTGGTCAGCGGGATCGTAGCCTCGGCGGTGTGTCTGCTGGGAGCTGCCATCCAGGCGGTGAGCCCGGATTCCTCCCTGTTCTGGAGCTTCTTCGCCCTGAACCTGGTGATGCTGCTGCTGAGCTATCTGCCGGTGTTTCCGGCGTTTCTGGCCCTGCGGCAAAGGTTCCCGGATGCGGAGCGGCCCTTCCGGGTACCGGGAGGCGGCGACTTTCTCAAATGCCTGGCCTACGTCCCCATGGCGCTCATCGCCCTGTCCATCGTATTCACCGCCGTCCCCCTGTCCACGGACCGGGAGACGCTGGCCACCATTCTGCCCATTACCGTGGGCTCCATCATCAGTGTGCTGCTGGGCGAGCTGCTCATCGCCGTCCGGCGGCGGCATCATCCCATATCAGGAGGATAACAGCTATGGCAAAACGAATCACAGGAACCACGCCCCGGCAGGACGGGTATCGCATGCCCGGGGAATTTGAGGAGCAGAGCGGCGTATGGATGCTGTGGCCCCAGCGGCCCGATAACTGGCGCGGCGGAGCCAAGCCCGCCCAGCAGGCATTCATTGACGTAGCCCGGGCCATCGCCCGGTTTGAGCCGGTGACGGTATGCGTGAATCCCGACCAGTTCCAGAACGCCCGGGCCCGCCTGCCGGAGGACGTGCGGGTGGTGGAGATGACCAGCAACGACGCCTGGGTCCGGGACTGCGGCCCTACCTTTGTGAAAAACGACCAGGGCGGTCTGCGGGCAGTGGACTGGACCTTCAACGCCTGGGGCGGCCTGTACGACGGGCTGTACTTTCCCTGGGATCAGGACGACCTGGTGGCCCGGAAGATCTGCGAGCTGGAGGGGGTGGACAGCTACCGCACCGACGATTTTGTGCTGGAGGGCGGGTCCATCCATGTGGACGGTCAGGGCACTGTGCTGGCCACGGAGATGTGCCTGCTGTCCCCGGGACGGAACCCAGAGCTGAGCCGCCGGGATATTGAAGAAAAGCTCTGCGGCTATCTGGGGTGCGAGAAGGTCATCTGGCTGCGGGACGGCATCGACCCCGATGAGACCAACGGCCATATTGACGACGTGGCCTGCTTCGTGGCCCCGGGAGAGGTGGCGTGCATCTGGACCGAGGACCCGGAGAACCCCTTCTATCAGGCGGCCCAGGACGCCTTCCGCACCCTGAGCCAGGCCACCGATGCCAAGGGCCGCCGCCTGACGGTGCACAAGCTGTGCCTGACGAAGAAGCCCTGCTGTCTGGAGGGGGCGGAGACCATTGATGCCGTGGAGGGCACCGCCCCCCGGGAAAACGGCGAGGTCAGCATCGCCTCGTATATGAACTTTCTCATCGTCAACGGGGCCGTTATCGCCCCCCAGTACGGCGACGAAAACGACCGGCTGGCCATCCAGCAGCTGCAGCAGATGTTCCCGGACCGCCAGATCGTGGGGGTCCAGACCCGGGAGATCGCCTTCGGCGGCGGCAACATCCACTGCATCACCCAGCAGCAGCCCAAGGCGTAACGCCGCCCAGGCGGCATAAACTTGCTCCCCCATGCGGACGGCAGCGTCCTGCATGGGGGAGTACATTTCTTTTTGCAGCGGGGTTCTATGCGTGGTATTCCGGGCCTCTGCCCTGGTAGATATCCTGCATTTCCCGGTCGATCTCGCTGATGGCGTCGGAGCACAGGCGCAGGCGCGCCGCGTCGTCAGGGGAAAAGTCCCGCTGCGACTTATAGCGCAGCTCATGCTCCAGGCTGGCCCACATGTCCATGGCAATGGTACGCAGCTGGATCTCCACCGGCAGGTGCAGCATTCCCTCAGAGATCACGATGGGCACATCGCAGATCAGGTGCAGGCTCCGGTAGCCGGACTCCTTGGGCTGCTGGATGTAGTCCACCTCCCGGATGATCTTGAAATTCTCATTGCGGGCCAGCAGACTGCGGAGATAGTAGATATCGTCCAGATAGTTGCAGATAACCCGGACGCCGGCTACGTCCTGGATGTGGGCATAGATATTGTCGATGGTGACCTCAAACCCCCGGCGCTTCAGCTTTTCCACGATACTGTCCACGGTTTTGATGCGGTACTCGATATGGTGGATGGGAGAGTGGTCGTACAGGCTGGCAAATTCCTCGTCCAGGATCTCCAGCTGGGTGACGGCGACCTTCAGAGCGCTGCGATACAGGTGATTCACCCGTACCATGCCCTGGGCCAGCTCCTGCTGCTCCGGCGTGCCCCCCTGGGGAATGTGGATATCCTTCAGCCGGATGGTGCCGCTCTTCTCGATCATCATGAAAAAGATGCGCCTCCTTGTTCTCGTTTAATCCTTTGTTATGATTATAACATAGACCTATGACAGGAGTGTGAATAAAAAGCAAAATCTGCCGTAGAAAAATCCCGTCATTTTTCGTCATTTCGCCAAAGTCTGCCGTTTGCGCCGGGAGCCCTTTTGTGGTATCATAGGAAAAGCGAAAAAAAGGGGGGACGGCGCATGCATATTCGTGAGCATCTGCGCACGGTGGGCCGCCACCGGCGGCTGGTGCGGCATTACTGCCTGCGGCTGGGGCTGGTGTGGCAGGGACTGACCCACGATCTGAGCAAATACAGCCCCACGGAGTTCTGGCGCAGCGCCAAATATTACCAGGGATACCGCAGTCCCAACGACCAGGAGCGCCTGGAAAACGGCGTAAGTCTGTCGTGGCTGCATCATAAGGGCCGCAACCGCCATCACTTTGAGTACTGGATCGACTACTGCCTGCGGCCGGACGGCAGCGTATACATGGGCGGGTGCAAAATGCCCAAGCGCTATGTGGCGGAGATGTTCTGCGACCGCATCGCTGCCTGCCGGGTGTACCAAGGGGAAAAATATACCGATGCATCGCCCTATGACTATTACCAGGGCTCCAAGGGGCACATTCTCATCAACCAGGAGACCAGCGACCTGCTGGACCGGTGGCTGCTGCTGCTGAAGAAGCAGGGCGAGGATGCGGCCTTCCCGCAGATCCGCCGGGAGCTGAAGGACCCGGCGTATTGAGCTGCGGACCAAGTCAAGCCATGATCCCCGCCTCCTGCACCGGCAAGGGTGCTCTGGCCGCAAGTACAGAGACACCGAAAGCCCATATGCTCCCGCCGGCAGAGGGCTGCACCGGCACAAAAAAACTGCCGTAGAGGGCAATTACCTCTGCGGCAGTTTTTTCAGGTCGAACACATTCTTAAACTAAAAAATCAAACCTCTGTGTTTTGTTGGACAAGAAGCGTATGAATAGTATTTTGCTACGGAGTATGAGCAGAATCTCACCTCCTATGTCACCGTGTCCTACGAGGGACTGACGGACGGCAAGGCCTATCTGAGCGTGGAAGTGCCCGATAGCCACTATGTCCAGCATGCTATGCTTCGCACCATTTTTTACGTTCTCCTAATAGGCACAATATGATTTAGTACTTGTTCTTAAATAAGAGGTTGTACCAGAAAATAACAAAGGCAATGAGTAAGAATTGTATCATAGATCGTTATGCTCCTCAGTTAGAATTAACTCGCCACGACCATTCTTAGCAATCCCCGCCCACTCTAAAATTGCAGCCATTACAAACACGGGATCAAAAACCGAATCTCCGATTGTTCGACCGCGGTGAAGCGCTATTGTACCGACAACGGTATTTTCCTCACAGCCGGGTTCACCGAGCTTATAATTTCTTCCATTGCCTTTCTTTGCTCTGCCGCCTTGCTTTATAAGGAGTTCTACAATATCGTCAAACACCTTATAGTCGTAGGCTGGCTTAACAGGCAACTTATCACTTGTAAAAGTCGTTCCGTCTGGCTCTGCGTAAATCTCACAAGGAAGGCCTCTGGCCGTGTATACGGTAACGTGACCACCGTGCGCTTTCAGCTTTGCTTTGATGATTTCGGACGCGAGTGTGCTTGTATCATCCACATCCATGCGGCTTACATCAATTTCCTTTGGCATTACCTTCTCCGTTCCACCGCCAAGATTTAAGGCGGCAAGCAATTCATCCAGTTTCTTTTTTGCAGTTGGATAAGATATTTGCATATCAGACTGTACCTCCTTCAGGTTTCCTCTGTCTTTCAAAAAAGTAATCAAGAACTCAAATTGCTCCTTGTCGAGCCGATCAAAAGGGCCAAGGTCGAACGTGTTTCTTAGCTCCATGCCACAATCAGGGCATTGTAGCGTGGTAACTCGCAGTGTCCCATGACAGGCGGGACATTTTGAAATAAGCTGGTTCATGTAAATCACCTCTCTGCTTATATGATACAATTAGAGAGCAGATTTGTCAATATAGTTTTTAATTATTTTTAGTACTATAAGTGCTATATTGTTTTTCAACTAAAAAAATCGGCACCTGCTTTTTGAGGCAGGTGCCGATTTCTCAGCTTGTCAATACAGCTCCGCGATGATGTTCACGCACTTGTTGATACCGATAACGCCGCTGTCCAGCGTCAGGTGGTAGTTCTGGGCGTGTCCCCACTTCATGTTGGTGTAGAAGCGGTGATACGCCGCCCGCCGCTTGTCCTTATCCCGCAAACGCTCCTCCGGGGACTGCTCCCGCTCACCGTAGACCTCCACGATGCGCTTGGCGCGGAACGCCAGATCCGCATGGATAAAGACCTTCAGGCAGTCCGCCGTGCCCTGCAAAATGTAGTCCGCGCAGCGGCCCACGATGACGCAGGGCCCTTTTGCGGCAAGGTCTGTGATGACCTTGTACTGCCGCTCCCACAGGATATCCTCGTTGGTGGGGCCGAACATCCGGTTAGAGAAAGCGTTCGAGAGGAAACCGCCGGGAGCGTACTCTCCCGCCTCCTTCACATAGTCCGGCGCGAAGCCGGTCTCCTTCGCCATTTCCTGAATGATCTCCGCGTCATAGCAGGGGATGTCCAGCTTTTCCGCAACCTTTTTGCCAACGGTGCGTCCGCCGCTGCCAAACTCGCGGCTGATGGTAATCACTCTGTTTTTCATACTTTCTGCACTCCTTCCGTATGCAATTCCCGATAGGTTTTTACGATAATAACTGCTGAGATGATAAAGGTCAGAATATCCGATACCGGCATGGAATACAGCACGCCGTCCAGACCGAAGAACACCGGCAGCAGCAGGGCAAAGCCCACGCCGAACACCACCTCACGGAACATGGACAGCAGCGTGGAGGCCAGCGCCTTACCCACCGCCTGCAAGAAGATAAAGCACGCCTTGTTGACGCAGGCGAGGATCATCATGCAGAGATAGGTGCGGAAGGCTTTAATGGCGAAATCGGTGTAGTAGCTGCTCTCGTTGGCCGCACCGAAAATGGCGATGAGCTGACGAGGAAAGCCCTCTGCCAGCACAAGCGCCACCGCGCCCACCAGCGCCTCGGCCACCAGCAGCTTGGTGAACAGCTCCCGCACACGGAGCTTTTTCTCTGCGCCCATGTTGTAGCCCACGATGGGAATGCAGCCTGCCGTCATGCCCACCACGATGGAAATGACGATCTGGAAGAACTTCATCACGATGCCCACCACCGCCATGGGGATCTGCGCGTACTGCGCCTGCCCGAATACAGCGTCCAGTGCGCCGTATTTGCGGAGCATATTGTTGATGGCCGCCATAGCCGCCACGAGGCTGATCTGGGAGAGGAAGCTGGTGATGCCCAGCGTCAGCATCCGTCCGCAGATACTTCCCCGCAGGGCATAATCGCCGGATGCAGGCTTGATGATCTTCATATGCAGCAGATACCACACGGCAAGTGCTGCCGTTGCCACCTGACCGATGACCGTGGCAACGGCTGCGCCCATCATGCCCCATTGGAAGACGAAGATGAAGATGGGGTCCAGAATGATGTTGATGACCGCGCCCACCAGCGTGGAGATCATGGCGAACTTGGGATTGCCATCGGCGCGGATGATAGGGTTCATAGCCTGACCAAACATATAGAACGGGATGCCCAGCGTAATATAGAAGAAATACTCCTGTGAGTGATGGAACGTTTCTTCGTTGACTGTGCCGCCGAACATGGCGATGATGCTGTTTGCGAAGACGAGGTATACCGCCGTCAGAACAAGACTGCTGACGACAGATAACACCACCGCGTTGCCCACGCTGCGCCTGGCCTTATCCACCTCGTTTCTGCCCAGCGCCATGCTGACGAAGGCACAGCAGCCGTCACCTACCATAACAGCGATGGCCAGTGCTACAACGGTCAGCGGGAAAACAACGGTATTGGCGGCGTTGCCGTAAGAGCCGAGGTAGCTGGCATTGGCGATGAAGATCTGGTCTACGATGTTGTAAAGCGCGCCCACCAGCAGCGAGATGATGCAGGGGATGGCGTACTGCCGCATGAGCTTGCTCACGCGCTCCGTCCCCAAATACTGATTTCCGGTTTCCATATAATTCACCTTTCTTTCAAAAAAATAAAAAATGCGTAAGTCCTAACACATCCGGACTTACGCATTTCTGCTACACGATTTGCCTATGAAGTTTGTGTCCATTCTGCCATTTCTCACCCGATTCCGCAAAAAAGGGCGCGTGGCTGTTTCTCCAACTGGATTTACGCAGAAACGCCACACGCTGTACGCTTATTATAACTGATTCGGATGGAGATTTCAAATATTTTTTGAATGGTTTTCGTCTCGCTCGATCATACTTTGGGCAATCACCATGCTGCCGGATAACATAAAAATCGGCACCTGCTTTTTGAGGCAGGTGCCGATTTCTGTTACCGGATCATGCGCTTGGATTTTTGGCGTAAGTGGCGCAAGCTTGGCGTAAATCCGCTTTTGCGCATCCAAAAAATCAAGCAATTTCAACGGTTTGCGGCGTCTCTTAATACATGCCGCCCATGCCGCCCATATCGGGAGCGGGGGCTGCGGGAGCCGCGGGCTGGGGCTTGTCGGCCACCAGGGACTCGGTGGTCAGCACCATGCCGGACACGCTGGCGGCGTTCTCCAGAGCGGAGCGGGTCACCTTGGCGGGATCCACGATACCGCTGGCGATCATGTCGCAGTACTCCTCCTTGTAGGCGTCGAAGCCGAAGCCGTTCTTGCCGGAGGTGCGGACCTTCTCCAGGATCACGGAGCCGTCCAGGCCGGCGTTGGCGGCAATCTGGCGGATGGGCTCCTCCAGAGCCTTGGCCACGATCTGCACGCCGGTCTTCTCGTCGCCCTCGGCGTCGGCCAGCAGGGCAGTGACAGCGGGGATCACGTTGACAAAGATGGTGCCGCCGCCGGCCACAATGCCTTCCTCCACGGCAGCCTTGGTGGCGTTCAGGGCGTCCTCGATGCGGAGCTTCTTCTCCTTCATCTCGGTCTCGGTGGCAGCACCCACCTTGATGACGGCCACGCCGCCGGCCATCTTGGCCAGACGCTCCTGCAGCTTCTCGCGGTCATACTCGCTGGTGGTGTTGTTGATCTGGGCGCGGATCTGGGCCACGCGGTCGGCAATGGCCTGCTTGTCGCCCATGCCGTCCACGATGATGGTGTTCTCCTTGGTGACCTTCACCTGGCGGGCACGGCCCAGCATATCCACGGTGGCATCCTTCAGGGTCAGGCCCAGCTCCTCGCTGATGACCTGGCCGCCGGTGAGGATGGCAATATCCTGGAGCATCTCCTTGCGGCGGTCGCCGAAGCCGGGGGCCTTCACGCAGACCACATTGAAGCGGCCCTGCA